>Ga0136591_1000076_pt1 | contig 45447 bp, 46 predicted proteins | sample AntRauMFilla3767_FD_104929 | JGI IMG/M metagenome (GOLD analysis project Ga0136591, IMG submission 104929) | Saline lake microbial communities from Rauer Islands, Antarctica - Metagenome Filla 3 #767 | ecosystem: Environmental > Aquatic > Non-marine Saline and Alkaline > Saline | place...
GAGCTCAATCTAGGAGTGACTACTTCCAGATTCTCTGATGAAGCGGTTGATAAATCATCGGTCGCTGTCGTTAAGGCAGCTAAAGCAGTTACAACCAGCAGGAGAGTGAATATAGATAGCATCCCCTGCCAGTAACGCTTGATAAACTGTTTTGCAGGCCGGAAAAAATTCATGATTATTCTTCATTTACCGCCTTATCAAGCTCGGACATAACAACGTCGCTCTCGGTAAACTGCTGTAATTTCTCGCGCGTATCACTGTAGTCTGGTAGAGCTTCACTCTCCGTAACACCGAGGTGAGCCAGTGCCTCAGGGCTAATACTGTACTTCGTTACTCCACCCGTTTGCTGTTTAGTTACCAGGCCGCGCATTGAGAGATTACGCAGCACGGCCCGAGAATTCACGCCGCGAATAAAGTCAATCTTTAACTTTTGTACGGGCGCTAGATAAGCAATTACGGCCAAAGCCTCTGATTGAGCTCGAGTTAAATCAGTATTAATCTCATCTTCTTTAAGAGAAGCAATTAAATTACTTAAATTCTCAGCAGTAACAAGCTGAGCAGTGTCATCATGAACAATCAAGGAGATTCCGTGATTCCCCAGCTGCTTCTTAAGCTCGTCGAGAGCCCCTTTTATCTCGCTCATGTCAACTCCAAAACGATTCGTCATATCTTTGAGGGCCACCGCCTCACCGGTGTAAAAAAGCCAGCCCTCAATTTTTGCTGTCAGTGATTCTGTCATATCTATTTTTTTCTGAAACATGATGAATGGTAATCTCATCAAAGATACCCTCCTGCTTCGCCTCAACTGCTCCAAGCCTTACTAACTCTAAAACAGCCACAAACAACACTACCTGATCACGCTTATTATCTGAGCGTCGTGCGGCCGAGAACGACAGCCGGCCAATCGATCGACAGCGTTCTTTCAGCCGGCTGATTTCATCCTTGAGCGATACCATTCTCTCGATCTGAGCAGTGGGTAGACTATCCTCAGGAAGTAACACTACTGCCCTCATGGCGCCCGCTGATAACTGGCTGGCTGTCAGACCGGATCCGGGAGCAAATATACCTTCACTCGGCAGTAGATCAGCCGGGGCTTTGCGAGGCCGAAACAACGGCTGCCGGCCAAAATTATCTATAAACTCTCGGCTCTGAGTCTTCATTAGTTTATAGGCACGCAGGCGATCCTCCAACTCATGAATTTCATTTTCTTCATCCTCGGTCACCTTCTCGGGAAGCAGTGACTTTGACTTTGCCAAAATCAGGGTTGACGCAATACCAACGAACTCAGTCTGGCTCTCCATCGTCTCCTGATGATTCTTAATGAACTCAATGTAATCAGCCGTTACTTTTGCCAACGATATGTCATTAATGTAAAGCTTCCGCTTCTCAATCAAAGAAAGCAGCGTATCCAGCGGACCTTCAAAGGAGCTGGATTGTACGACAAAATCGGTTTGCATGGGATGAGTATTACTCCTCGTCCTCCTCTAAATTAAGCTCAAGCCCGAGCTCTGAAAGCTGCTGGGGCGATAGGGCTGAGGGTGCCTGCATCATCGGGTCCTTCCCTTCCCCATTCTTGGGAAAGGCAATCACTTCGCGGATATTTGGCTCGCCGGCCAAAAGCATGGCAATGCGATCGATCCCAGGAGCAAAACCACCGTGGGGTGGCGTCCCGTAGGAGAAGGCCTCCAGCATGTGACCAAACCGCTCGGCCTGCTCCTCCTGACTGACTCCAAGCAGCTCGAAGACACGTTTCTGGATAGTTGGCTCATGAATACGAATCGAACCGCTAGACAGCTCGTATCCATTAAGAACGAGGTCGTAGGCATTGGCCCGAATACTGAGAAGCTCTTCAGGTGATAAGTCATCCTGTAAAAATTTTTCTTTATCTTCCTCTTTTACAGAACAAAACGGATGATGCATAGCGCCGATCGTGCCATCCTCTTTTTCTTCAAACATAGGGAAATCTACTACCCACGCGAAGGCTAGTTCATCGTCATCCTCCTTATCGCCGCGCAGATCCGGCTTGTCACTTCCGTGCTTCTCCATCGACTGCTCATAGGTCAGACGCGGAAACGGTTTTTCCTTAATTTTCTTCTCCGGGAATAACTCTTTTACAAGCTGTATAAACATGGCCTCAGTGAATTCGAGGACGTCCTCTTGATCTACAAAGGACATCTCATAGTCAAGCTGCGTAAATTCCGGCTGGCGATCGCCCCGGAGGTCCTCATCGCGCATACAGCGCGCCACCTGGAAATAGCGCTCAAACCCGGCGACCATCGTCAGCTGCTTAAACTGTTGGGGCGACTGCGGCAGTGCATAAAAATTTCCTTGATGAAGTCGGCTCGGTACCACGTACTCACGCGACCCCTCTGGGGTATCCTTCATCAGCATCGGCGTCTCGATCTCAATAAAATCAGCCTCGTGCATGTAATCGCGAAAGAAGCGGATAATCTGGTTGCGTAGGCGAATATTCTTCTGCAAGCGCGGCCGGCGCAGATCAAGGTATCGATACTTCATGCGAGTATCCTCATCAATTTCGTAGCCATCACCATAGATATCAAACGGCGGCGTCTCGGCTTTATTTAAAACCTCTATCTCCGTTACCAGCATTTCCAGATCGCCATTGGCTTCATCGCTGCTGATCATGTTCTCCGGACGCTCCTTCACCTCCCCGGTCACAGCTACCACCCACTCGGCCCGCAAGTCATCATGCGCTTCGTAGAGATCTCCTTTTACAACTGTCTGAACAACCCCGAAACCATCCCGGATATCAAAAAAAGCCAGCTTGCCGTGATCACGCCGGCTATCCACCCAGCCCTTGATTGTCACTTCTTCGCCAATAAAGTCGTGTAAATCCTTTATTTTAGTTCGTTGCATATGTCTCTAGTATACAACATATGGCTTATTTTGCATGTGTATTACCTGACCTCACAAAGAGTTTCAATTTCCCACTCATCGGTCTTGGGGTTTTTCTCTAGTAAAGAAATGTTGTCAAAAAGAATCTCAAAGTTTGGAGTGTATGTTTCATCCAGGTATATTCTGATATCTCTCATTTGCCTCGGTGAATCAGCTCGTGCGAGCGTGGCGTGAAAAGTGAATTCTTTGAAATTTCGCTTTGGCACAAATGGTAAGGCTTCTAATTGATCGACTAGATCATCTTTTATACTCCAGACATCAGCAGCAGCGGCACCCGACAAATAAGCTACCTTGTGATTAAAATTACCAAAATCAGACAACATGACTGGAGCCGGATTACTGCTAGCTACAACTTCTTCTATGACTTCTTCAACAGATGAAACCTGCTCTTTATTAGCCTGAAATGGCGCTTGGATTGTAAAGTGTGGTGGAATTCGTTCGTGTGAATCACATATAGAAAATTTTTTAGACAAATCCGCTGAAACCTGCCGGCAGAAATTAGCCACCTCCTCATTTAAAACATGCGCTACAAAGTATCTCATTTTACAAAGTCAGCCCGGCTACCTTACGAACTTGAGCCAGCTTCTCCTGAGCTTGGGGGCGAATTTTCACGGCTCCAGCTGCCAGTACCTCTTTTACGTAATCAGGTTTAGCAGCAATTTCTTTGCGCTTCGAGCGCAGTGGTGCTAAAAATTGTTCCATATTCTCAAGGAGTTGTTTTTTAGAATCTCCGTAGCCGAGTCCGCCTTCGGCGTAGCCCGTGCGGATTTCACTCAACTCGGGCTCGGGAGTGAAAAGCTGGTGGTAGGTAAACACAAGATCCTCCTCTGGATTCTTCTTAGCATCGATTGGCTGTGAGTCAGTCTGGATCTCCATCACCTTCTTTTCTAAAGTGTCACTGTCAGCAAACAGCGGAATGTCATTGCCGTAGGATTTACTCATCTTCTGGCCATCAATGCCGACAATGGTGCCGGCTGATTCCTCGATTAACTCGGCTGGTTCATTGAAAATCTCTTCATAGGTAGTATTAAACTTGCGGGCAATTTCTCGCGTATACTCAATATGCTGACGCTGATCCTCCCCCACCGGCACGCCCTCGGCTCCAGTGATTAAGATATCCGCCGCCTGAAGGACGGGATAGTCAAACAAGCCAACGCTACGATTTGCGCCTTGCTCAGTCTTATCCTTAAAAGCGTGCGCTCGTTCTAAAAGCCCCATGCCTGTGATGCAGTTAAAGATCCAGGTAAGCTCAAAAATCTCTGGCACGTCCTGCTGGCGATAAAAGATCACCTGATCTGGGTCAAGGCCGAGGGCGAGGTAATCAACAGCCAGATTATAGATATTTTCTTTGAGCGTCTCTCTGTCCTGCGTTGATGTCAGCGCATGATACTCAGCAATAAACAAATACACCTCATTGTACTCATCCTGCATCTCTATATGACGCTTCATCGCGCCGAAGTAGTTACCAATGTGCGGGCGACCGGATGGCTGGATGCCGGAAACAATTGATTGTATTTCTCTGTCTTCAGACATGATTATTTATCCAATTTCTCCTTAATGATCTCCGGCAGCTGGTCAATAGCCACCCGTTCCTGCTTCATCGTATCACGATCGCGGATGGTGACCGTGTCATCCTCAAGGGTGTCGTAGTCAATGGTAAGGCAAAACGGTGTACCCACTTCATCCTGGCGGCGGTAGCGCTTGCCGATTGAGGCCGTCTTGTCGTACTGGCAGACAAACTCGCCCTGCAGCTTGGAAAACACCTCTTGGGCTTTCTCCGGCAGCCCGTCTTTCCGCTGCAGTGGCAGCACCGCCACCGTAATCGGGGCAATTCTTGCCGGAAGCTTCAAGACAGTCCGCTCCTCCCCATCCACCTCCTCTACCTCGTAGGCGGAGCACAGAAGGGCTAAAACCGTCCGCTCAACGCCCAGAGACGGCTCAATCACGTGTGGCACGAAGCGCGCGCCGGCCGCCTGGTCAAAGTAGTCGAGTTTCTCACCGCTACCTTCGATATGATTTTGAAGGTCATAGTCGGTCCGGTAAGCTAGGCCGTAAAGCTCCTCACGACCAAACGGATACTCAAACTCGAAATCAATCGTTTTTTCTGCATAATGGGCCGCCTCTTCTTTGGGGACGTCGTATTCATGGACAAGGGAGCGATCCAAACCAACCGCGTCAATAAAGTTCCACATGATCTCTTTCCACATCGAAAAGCTCTCTTCCCACGCATCTTCACGGACAAAATACTCGACCTCCATCTGCTCAAACTCACGCGTACGGAAAAGGAAATTACGCGGCGTGATCTCATTACGAAACGCCTTACCAATCTGCGCCAGTCCGAAGGGAATATCCGGGTGAAAGGAATCAATAACATTTTTAAAGTTTACAAACATTCCCTGCGCAGTCTCGGGGCGCAAGAATGTCTCTGTGCTTGAGTCATCAGAGGCACCGACCTTGGTCTCGAACATCATATTAAACTGCTGCACTTTCCCTAGCTCATTACCATCCGGGCTCTTTATACCTTCTTTTTCAATAATCTCGTCCATCTCCTCGAGAGTAAGGACCCCAACGGACTCCACTCCAGCCTCTTTTAAAAGATGGTCCGCCCGGAAACGCTTATCGCTTTTTACATCAGCCACCAAAGGATCGGCAAACCCCGCAGCGTGACCGCTTGCCTCCCAGACCCGACGGCTCATGAGAATATCTGCATCTACGCCGTACATATCTGCCCGCGAGCGGACAAACATCTGCCACCACAGGTCCTTGATATTTTTCGCCAGCTCAACCCCCAGCGGTCCGTAGTCCCAGGTCCCGGCCAACCCGTCGTAGACATCTGAGCCCTGATAAATAAACCCGCGTTGTTTTGCGAGGGATACGATTTTTTCTAAATTATTGTTTTTCTCTGTCATGTAAGTGTATGTAAATATGCTGACACTAATCTTTACCCGCAATAATTGGTGTGCGGGTAAAGCCCCGCTGCTTGGCGAGTGAGATGATATCTTTGAGTTCATTAGTTTTTGACATGCTTACTATAATACAGGGTGTAGGGGGTATCGTAAAATAATACTGCAGTTTGTACTGTTACGTAGCATGCTACGTAACAGTACAAAACAGACACTCACATCTAACTCCCTGAATATTCTGTCCAAGTTCCGTATAAAAAAGGTCTAACTTCCTTTCGAAAGTTAGACCATAATACTATTTGTTGAATTTTACTGTGGTTTAACCAGCACTACAATTCCTGAATCTCCTGGTCTTCTTCCAGTGTTGTTAGATACTGATACTTTGAGTTTTTTATCATTTTTTTCAGCAAGAAGAAGAGGATTTTGCTCGCTACGTTTGGTGGTCAAGTAAAAATATTAAAACGTGATTTGCTTAGCAAGATTAAAGCGAGTACCTCTGTTTTGTAAGCCTTGCGCAGTCTGGCCAAGGCAGACGAGCAGAGCAAAATCTTCAGAAAAGATTTATGTGTAGCGTCACAAAACAGAGATTTGAGCGACCGTTAGAGACCACTCTCTTTGAGCTTCTCAAGTAGCTTCTTCTGCTCTCCTGAAAGCTTTTCGGGTACCGAAATACGAATGCGCACCAGGAGATCGCCACGGTTGCCCTGCCGGTCAGGGATGCCTTTCCCTTTGATCTTCAAGAGCTCACCGTGGGTGATCCCGGCCGGAATTTTTAGAGTTACATCTCCGCCATCCAGTGTGGTGATCTTTTTCTTGGTTCCCAGTGCTGCTTCGCTGAAAGAAACGGGGAGGCTCTTCTTTAAATCCTGACCATCTTTGGAGAATTCATTACTACCGGCTACGTGAAGCTTGACGTAGAGATCCCCGGCCCGGCCACCGGGCGCCTTCTCGCCCTTACCTCGGATGCGCACCATCTCTCCGTCAGAAACACCGGCCGGAATCTTAATCTCAATCTCTTCACTCTCCTTGGTAACACCGGAACCACCGCAGCGCGAGCAAGGATTCTCCGGCACCTCGCCAGTACCAAAACACTGCCGGCAGGTCTGGGCCGTCTTAACACGACCAAGCATTGTCTGCTGGACAGCCTCAACCTGACCACTGCCCTCGCAACGATCACACTCCTTCATGGCGCCATCCTCACTACGCTCGCCATCACACTGTGAGCAGTCGGTCTGCCGGCTGACTGACAGTGTTTTAGGAGTACCAAATACCGATTCCTTGAAGCTTAACTCAGCGTCAATCTGCACATCTCGGCCGGTCGCTTCTTTGGTTGCCCTGCGGGCGCCACCACTAAAGAATTCAGAGAAGATATCACCCATGTTAAAGCCTTGGCCTCCGGCGGCGCCGGTAAACTGCGAAAAGTCACCAAACCCAGCTCCGGCGCCGGCCTGATCATAATTTTCACCAAAGCGGTCATACTTGGCCCGCTTCTGGTCATCAGACAGAACACTATAGGCCTCGCTGACGCGTTTAAACTCAGCCTCGTCACCACCGGACTTATCCGGGTGGTGCTGATGGGCTTTCTGGCGATAGGCCTTTTTAATCTCTGCTTCATCAGCATTCTTATCAACACCGAGAATTTTATAGTAATCCTTAGACATGAGTTAGATTCATTCCTCCTGCTATAGCAGGAGTGCGTGCACCTACACTAAGGCGGTAATCTTTTACCTACAAGTATACCTGCTTACTCTTCGTCTTTATCGCTTCCTTGATCATCGTCAGATGATTTAGATTCATCCTCCTCAACCTCGCCGTCGCGCACATTGCCCTCCTTCTCTGCCTCGGCCTGCTTGGCCTCAGCTGCCTTCTGCATAATCTCTCCAATCTGCTGCATTGACTTGCTGAGCTTCTGGCTGGCTGCTTCGATCTCCTTTACATCGTCGCTACCCTTCTTTTCCTTAAGGTTTTTAATATCAGCCTTAATTTCAGCGATCGTATCGTCGTCAATGGCTTCCTTATTTTCCTCGAGTGCTTCCTCGGCGGTGAAGATAAGCTGGTCCGCCTGGTTGCGCTTATCGGCCAGTTCCTTCTTCTCTTCATCCTTTCTTTCATGTTCCTTCGCCTCGGCTTTCATCTTCTCGATATCTTCTTCGGAAAGATCAGAGTTAGCCTCGATCTTAATTGACTGCTCTTTGCCGCTGTTTTTATCCTTAGCACTAACGTTAAGGATGCCGTTAGCATCGAGATCAAACTCAACTTCAATTTGTGGCGTGCCGCGTGGAGCCGGTGGAATACCGTCAAGCACAAACCGACCCAGTGATTTATTATCGCCGGCCATGGAGCGCTCACCCTGCAGGACATGAATCTCGACAGAAGTCTGATTGGCTTGGGCGGTAGAGAATGTCTTGGAGCGGCTGGTTGGAATAGTTGTGTTCGCTTCAATCAATTCGGTAAAGACGCCACCCATCGTCTCGATCCCCAGCGATAGCGGAGTGACATCTAGAAGTAATACGTCCTGAGCATCACCCTGAAAGATTCCGGCCTGAATTGCCGCTCCAAGTGCCACTACTTCATCGGGGTTAATGCTTTTGTTGGCTTCCTTGCCAAAGAATTCCTTTACCCGCTCACTAATCTTGGGCATACGGGTTTGGCCACCTACCAGAATGATCTCATCAATCTCATCTTTAGAGACTGGTGAGTTGTCAATCGCCTGCTTGGTAATATCAATTGCCCGATCAATGTAGTCTTTGGCCAGCTCCTCAAGCTGTGCTCGAGTCAGCTTTAAGAGCAGGTGCTGTGGCCCTGATTCATTAGAGGTAATGAAGGGGATGTTTATCTCACTTTCATTGGTGGTTGAGAGCTCAATCTTAGCCTTCTCCGCTGCCTCATCCAGCCGCTGGAGAGCGAGGCGATCTTCGGAGATATCAATACCTGAGTCTTTTTTAAATTCCTTGATAATCCAGTCAATGATCTCTTGGTCGATGTCCTTGCCACCCATATGGCTATTGCCATCGGTTGACTGTACTTCAACCACACCATCGCCAACCTCCAGGACAGAAACATCGAACGTACCGCCGCCGTAGTCAAAGACAACAATCTGCTGCTCTTGCTTATCCTTAAAGCCGTAGGCTAAAGCCGCAGCAGTTGGTTCATTGATAATCCGCTTGACATCAAGACCGGCAATTTCTCCGGCGTCCTTGGTGGCCTTACGTTGAGAATCATTAAAGTAAGCCGGTACCGTAATAACAGCTTCAGTAATCTCCTCACCCACCTTCTCCTCCGCATCACTCTTAATTTTTGAGAGGATCATGGCAGAGATCTCTTCGGGCCGATAATTTTCATCACCCATTTTTACCTCCACCCCTCCATTCTCACTCTCACTGATTTGATACGGAACAATATCCTTCTCTTTATTAACGATATCTTCATCGAAGCTGTGACCAATCAAACGCTTAATGCCGAAGATGGTATTCTCTGGATTCGTCACCGCCTGGCGCTTGGCTAGCTGCCCGACCAGCCGCTCATTATTTTTAGATAGAGCGACCACTGACGGGGTGGTGCGATTGCCTTCAGCATTTTCTAGAATCTTTGGTTCGCCAGCCTCAAAGATTGCAAAGGCTGAGTTAGTTGTTCCTAGATCAATTCCTAAAATTTTACTCATGATTGTTGAAAGTTATTAGAAAAACTAATAATAAAGACCATTTACGCATCTGACTTCATTTTGAACACAACGACATGGGCACTACGAACAATGTGATCCTCCAGGCGATAGCCGGTCTTTTCGCAATCAGCGATAGTATCACTCTCTTCTTCGTCGGTGGTAACCTCAGTATCTACCGACGTATGCAGCTGGGGATCAAAATCCTCCCCAACCGCTGGCCTGATAGCCTCGACACCGTAACCCTTCAGCATACTCTTTAGCTGGGCATGAATATGCTCTACACCGGAGCGCCACTGCGCGTCAATCTCTTGCCAAGCCGCTTCGTCAACGAAGGCCATCTCAAAGGAATCAAGGACTGGCAGCAAGTCACTTACAACCCCCTCTATTGCCCGCTCTTTAATACGCTCGCGCTCTTTGCTAAAGTCTTTCTTGCTATTGATCACATCGGCTTTAGCTCGCTGCCAACCATCAAGATACTCCTGCTTTTTGGCAGTACACTCCTTTAAATTATCACGCAAACGCTTAATAGTATCCTTGGGCTGCTCGTCCTCTCGTTCAATAACAATATCCTCCTCAATTTCTTCATTGAGTTCATCATCATTCTCCTGCTGTGGCTGCTGATCATCGGAGCGTGACATAATATATTTTTGCTGTAAGTAGATTTATCGCTTTGACCACTGAGATGACTTGCGGGCCTTCTTTTTTCCTGGCTTCTTTCGCTCAACCATACGCGGATCACGTTTGAGGTATCCTTTATCTTTTAGTGGTTTTTTTGCTTCGTTGGTGTGCTCGACGAGCGCGCGAGAAATTCCGTGCCGAATTGCTTGGGCTTGTCCGGATAAACCACTACCGGAGACGTGCACCGACACAAAAAATGGTTCGGCCATATCCTCAACGGTAGTGAATGGATCTGTTATCGTCAGTTTCTGCTCTGTAGTTGGAAAATATTCATCAAGTGGCGCGCCATTTACAATAACTTCTGTTTCTTTGGCTTCAAACATACGAACACGCGCCGTCGCAGTTTTGCGCCGACCGACTGATTCAATATATTTTCCTTTCATTTTCTTTTCGTAATCGCTCATCACATATATTTTACTAAAAATTCGCCTTGATTTCAATGATTAAACATTTCTTATCTACTCCTTGATCACGAGATTCTTCATGGTCGGATCCTGAAGCTTATTTTTTGGAAGCATTCCTCGAACCGCTCGTCTGATTAACTCACTATAACCTTTCTTTTCGACGACCTCACGAGCTGTTTCTACCTTCCGACCACCCGGATAGCCAGAATGGCTGTCATACTCCTTGGTGTCAAGCTTTTTATCAGAAATATTAAGCTGACTAGCATTCTCTACCATGACAGTAACGTCAGCTACCTCATTACGAGCAAAGTCAACTCGATCCTTCCCCATTAACTTGGTAGCGATGGCCGAGGCAAGGCGCCCGAGCTTTTCTCCGCTCGCATCAATTGTTTGAGTGTCAGTAGCCATAGTATTTATTCGTTTATATCAACAAACTGGATAATGGCCTCGGTCGCGCTATCGCTAAGGCGTGGGGGCAATTTGATAATGCGCGTATACCCACCCGGCCGCTTCTTAAAGCGGGGGCCAATATCCTCAATTAGTTTAGCTGCAGTAGCCTTACGGCCATTCAGTCGCTTGGTAATAAGTCGGCGCGTTTGTTGATTATCCTCAGCCGATTTAGTGATTAGCTTCTCAACAAACGGACGAAGCGCCTTGGCCTTGGCTTCGGTCGTTTTAATCTGACCGTGATCAACTAAGGCCTCAGTTAGTGAGCAAAGCAGGGCCTTACGCTGTCCTTTTGTTCTCCCCAGCTTCTTTTGTTTGCTGTGATGCTTCATGGAAATTAATTCTCAGAGAGGGTAGCGTTGTTATCATCAAGCATCTCCTCTATCTCATCAACCCCCTTCTTGCCGAGCCCGTCAATCACCAAGAGGTCAGAGCGACTCTTTCTTACGAGCCCGCCCGCCGTACGAATACTGGCCCGCTCCAAGGCATTAGTCGTACGAGTCAGAAGATCCAAGTTTTCAATCCGAGTCTTTAGAAACTCAGCCAGCTCACTGTCGGTATCCTGATCAACTGCTTCTTCTGCCCCTTGCTCTAGCTCAGATTCTTCGGGCTCCGGGCCACGAACTGGCTCCTTGATATCAATCACCGCCTGCAGCTGACGAATCATTGTAAGAATAGAATTCTCGAGCGCCTCTCGCGGGGTGATTGAGCCATCGGTCTCGATGGTGATCTCCAACCGGTTGAAGTCGGTCCGGTCACCAACCCGCATCTCCTCAACCTCGTAATTAACCAGCCGGATTGGGCTGAAGGTGGCATCCAGAGCAATTTCGCCGGCGGCTACTTTACCATTCTTGTGATCCTCCTTGCTGACATAGCCCAAGCCACTCTCGATAGTCATCTCAATCTCAAGATTAACGCTTTTGTCGGTAATATTTGCAATCACGAGATCGTCATTGAGGATCTCCAGCTGGCCGGGAGTGTCAATATCAGCTGCCGTGACTTCACCAACACCGCTGGCTGACAAGCTAGCGGTCTGTGGCTCATCAGTGCTAGCACTAAAGCGCACATTCTTTAGGTTCATCAGCATCGTAATGACGTCTTCCTTCACTCCCTCAATGGTAGCGAATTCGTGATCAACCCCATCAATCTTAATGGAGGTAATCGCCGTACCAGGAAGTGACGAGAGGATGATGCGACGCAGTGAGTTACCAAGGGTGTATCCATACCCTGGGTATAAGCCATCGATTTTATACTTCCCAAAAAAATCCTCTTCTTCGACGACTTCTGGCTCTGATGGGAATGAAATTTTTGTTGATAAAGGCATTTTAATGTATCTACAATTAACGCATAAATATCTCCGGCAAACAGACAAACTGTACCGCACATTTGTGGCTTTTACAAGTTTTACCGGCTATAAAACTCAATTACTGTGGTCAGATCAAAGATCTCAACCGTCGGATCAAAGTTTGGAACAGCCTGAATCTCAGCCGTCAGATCAGCCCGGTCAACCGACAGCCAAGCCGGCGGCTTGTACCCTTCCAGTCCCTCCTTAGCAATACGGAACGGTTCTTTGTCCTGACTCTGTTCACGCACGTGGACCGTGTCACCGGTTTTTACGGTATAGGACGGTACATCAATCCGACCACCATCGACAAATATGTGCCCGTGCACCACCAGCTGACGGGCCATCTGTCGACTCTTGGCAAAGCCGGCGCGAAAAACGACATTATCAAGCCGTGACTCAAGATTCTGGTAGAGCGCATTGACCGGTCGCTTCTTGGCTTGGGAAACCGCCGTATCAATATAGCGGCGAAACTGCCCTTCCTTAATACCATAGCTGTAGCGCACCTTCTGCTTCTCTTCCAACTGAGCACCGTAGTTTGATTGTCGCCGACGGCGACGCTGCTTACCACCGCGGCTTTTTGACGTCTCAAACTTCTGAGTTTGACACTTCTGGAAAACGCCAGATCCGAGACGTTTACAAATTTTATATCGTGGTCCTATTTGCATAAATTTAAAATATATTAATTACCCATTACACCCGGCGTGGTTTAGGCGGCCGATTCCCGCCGTGAGGAATCGGGGTAACATCGCTAATTTGAGTAATGGAGGCACCACTGGTATTCATGAAGGCCCGGATTGGTGACTCCCGGCCGGCGCCCGTACCCTTTACTGCCACTTCGGCTGTTTTGGCATTTAAGGCCTTAGCCTTAGCCCCTACTAACTCACCAACTTTAGCCGCCGCAAATGGTGTACCCTTCTTGGCTCCACGAAAACCGAGCGCTCCCGCAGAAGACGTAAAGATAACATCACCATCAAGATCCGTGAGTGTAACCATCGTATTATTCTGAGTGGCCTGAATACAAAGCCGTACCGATGAAAGCTGGCGCTTAGTGGTGCGCTTAAATTCCTCAGCCTGCGAGCTGGTGTTTACAACGGTACCCTTTTTTTCTGCTACTCGTTTCTTACCCATAAAAAATTATATTATTTCTTTTCAACGCTACGCTTACCAGAGCCTGCTGTTTTGAAGCCTTTGTACGGTCGGTTAGTACGAGAGTTTGTCTGCGTATTCTGTCCGCGTACTGGTAAATCCTTGGTGTGGCGAATTCCCCGGTAAGACTTGATGTCCTTGAGTCGCTTGATGTCGCCCTCTTTTTGTCGGCGCAGATCACCTTCTAGCGAGTAGTCTTCCAGCTTTTTTCTCAAGCTTTTATCCTTTGCCTCCGTTAGATCACCAGCGGTGGTCTGGTAATCAACAGAAATGTCATCAAGAATATGCTTGGCCCGGGAGTTACCGATACCAAAAACTTCCGTAAGGCCAACAGCCAACTGCTTATTATCGTCAATTGTAATTCCTTCAATTCGCATATAGCGATGTTACTGATTATTTTTAAAGACGAAGTCGAGAAAATATCATTCGAAACTTCGCTACTTAGCCCTGGCGCTGCTTATGGCGAGGGTTTTCACAGGTAATGTACACCCGTCCTCTACGACGGACAACTTTACACTTATCACAACGTTTTTTTACTGAAGCTTTTACTTTCATACAAAAAAAATATAATCTGAGAATATTACAGACGACGAGTGATACGTACCTTACCACCATATGGGTTTTCCACAAAACGGACCTCGTCTCCGATCAACACCCGGATATGGTACCGCTTCATTTTCCCGGCCAGGTAACCAAGCAGCTCTTCTTCATCCTCATCATCTGTCTGCAAACGAAACATTGCATTAGGTAATGCTTCTACCACCGTGGCTGTTCTTGTGTTTTCTTCATCTTTTTTATTACCCATTAGACGGCTATAATTGTAGCAAATCAGGGCAGAACGTCAATGGTATTAGCGGATGACAGTATTTACTTGAATCTCAGCCGCTTCGGCTGGCAGGGTTCGCTTCCAAAAAGGACGAGTTACCACGCCAGCCTCCTGGATACCATCGTAATTAACGAGCACCTCCTCTAGACGATCCTTCTGTAGGCCGCGCAGATCCCGCACGAGGGCACGCTCATCATACTGCCACACAATCACCGAATCTCCGCTGAGAGAAAACTCAAAGCTCTGATCAACTCCCGGATTAAACTCAGATCGATTGGCAAACCGGAAATCAAAATCCTCTAGATCCTGAATCCGTACGTTTGCATCGGACGGCACATCGGCGCTGTAAGCGGTAGCCAGCCGGCTTGAAAGCTGAGCACCGTCGAAGGTAACCGCCTCGAGTCGGCCGGTCACCGTTAAGGTAGTGGTCGTGCTGGATGTCTCCGCAGAATCAGTAATCTCGGCGGAAAAGAACTGCCCATCTTCGTAGAAAACAAATCCTTCTGGTAGATCAGCTCTGACCTCAGAAGCCAAGCGCTCTTGAAGCTGCTTCGCCGCCTGCTCCTCTAGTGCCTGCTGTGTGGAGGAGGCGATGACCGGCACGTCGCCGGCTACACCGCCGGAAATTCCGGCAGTTTCGCCGTAGACTTCACCTTCATAAACAGTCCCGTCAAAACCGGGAATCTCTAGACGAGCCTGCCCGGTATTATACTCACCACCAATCGCATCGGCGAGAATCGTGGCCACAGCCGTTCCGGGATTTCCTTGAGATGACTGCCCGGGAACCGTCACGGCTTCCCGCGTCCGGTAAATCAAGCCATCCTCAGTTTGAAACCGGGTATTAGGAACCAGCCGAATTTCGTCATTGGAATAAGTATTGTAAATCGTTACCTGCCCCGCTGCCGCCGCCTCGCGGTACTCGCTGCCGGTGCTGGTGGCGCTCAACTGCAGCGTATCCTCGGCGGTAACGACGGAGTAAGGGATGCCCTCTGGTTCTTCCGCATTAGAGGCAGTAAAGATTTGGTCAATCTCAATATCGGCCGTCTGCGGATAGACGGTCACCGTAGTTTCGGCAAATACAACCGAAAAAAGAAAGAAGACAAACAGCAGGCCAACAATACCTACGAACCACAGCCCAAAGGTGGTAGCGCGCTCGCTTCCTCGCTGAGATGGCGGTTCTTGACGGGGCGGTTTTTGATTACCGCCGCCGCCACGGTCGCCATTATTTTCTTCTGAGCGGGCTTGCTTAATTTCCTGGATTGAACGTTTATTGCGTTTTGTGATTCCGGATACCGATTTACTCATAAAATTTATTATACATGATGAAGTTTTTAATACTCGCCTGTACCCAGAATGCCACAAGCCAGTCGTGGATGTATTGGCTGACTGGCATGAAACTGACTGGCCAGTAAATCACTGGTGATAACGTGCACCTCAAGACCTTCAAGTTCCTGCATCGTCTCCGCGAAAAAATTCTGAAAAATATCCCCGGCAGTTCCGGCCGGCAGCATCAGGTAGACGTGTCGGGGCGGCTGGCCGCTAGTGATTTGGTCAATATTCTCGAGTAGAAGTGTCTGGAAGCGCCGGCCAATCTCCTTTAAACAGGCCACCAAAGCGGGCTCTTGATTAGCGTGAAGGCGTACCTGCCTTTTAAGACTCAGACGCGATTGGATGTCGGCAATAGTGCGATCAAGTGCTGCTGCTGAGGTACGAAACAGGAAATCCTCACCAATTGCGTGGCTGGTTACGCCCTCAAGCTCACCATTCTCTACGAACCAGCTACTGGTACCATGCCGGCTCGGACTGATAATCAGGAAGTCCTGCGGATGCGTGAAGGTTCTGGTTAGTACGCGGCTGATGAGATCAGTGGCTGAGTGAAAACTAAGTATGTCCGGATGAAATGACTGCCCAAAGACTCGCCGGATTCGTTCGTGGGTCTTCTTGGGAATTTTACTAATGTGCATCCGTAGCTGGAGATCGCGAACCGGCTCTTTATAACTTAAATCGACGGGTTGACCATCGGCTTGAACCGCAGTAATCCGCTGGCTGAAGTGGTTGAGATTTCGGCCGGAATGCTGACCTCGCTCACGCACTCGGCGGAGAAAGGATTGGTGAGCCAACTGACGAGCCGAGCTCACGTGCTCATCGGTTATCCGGAAGGGGTCTGCTTTTTTAAGACGTGAAGAGACAACCTCCTCCAACTGCCAGGGTGCTGAGAGCACTCCAGCTACTTCTTGGACTGCTGCATTAAATCCCGCTTTCTCTACTGCAGCAAAACCGTCTGTCCGCAGGCGATTAATTGCTTTAGTCAAAGCGTTCAGAACTGATTGGTGCTCGGCTTCGTTATCTTTGTAATTATTGATCTCAAGCGGCTCGTGGTGCGACCAGATCAGCCGTGGTCGGGCAGCTTCTGTTGATACAACCGCGACGTTCACGCCACTGTCGGCGATATCAAAAATCGCTCGGAGCTTTCGTTTAGGTGCCTTTCGTGAAAAAAGTGCCATATACAATTATATTAGCACACAAAAACTCCGCGTTTTCATAGTTGTGAACGGCTCAAGGTGGCGCGCATACTTAATTTGTCAGAGAATTAACTAGATTTTAAAACGGCTTTAATGCGCCGGACACCGGCTGAGCTGGAGCTTTCTTTGGTAATCTTAAAGTGCCCTAACTCGACCGTATTCTCGACGTGTGGCCCCATGCAGATCTCCCTCGAGTAGATCACACCACCGCGCTCGTGGTCTTCCGGATGCGTCATCTCGTAGACGGTTACTTCGTCGGGGTAGTTTGCCTGGCTCAGATGAATTGCCTCAGCGGTCTTGGCTTCATCAAGCGGCATCTCTTCGCACTTTACCTCGAGGGCGGCGGAAATCTTTTCGTTGACAATCCGCTCGACCTCAGCAATCTCCTCCTTTGTCATCGCCTTATCGTGAGCAAAGTCAAAGCGCAGACGTTCGGTGGTAATGTTTGAGCCCTCTTGAGTGACGTGCTCACCCAATACATCCCGCAGGGCTTGGTTGAGAAGGTGTGTTGCCGTATGCAGCCGGACCGTTTCTTCTTGGCCATCGGCCAGCCCGCCGGCAAACTGCTTCGCTCCGCCGACCCGAGATTCCTCCTTGTGCTCCTCCATCGCCGCGCGGAATGCCGGCTCATCGACTGCCACCCCTTCTTCTTCAGCCAGCTGCTTCGTGACTTCAAGCGGTAGCCCGTGCGTTTGGTAGAGATCAAACGCCTGCTGGCCCGAAATATCCCCGCTGATTTTTTCAAATTGCTCTCGACCCTGGGCTAACGTCTGGCGGAAGTTTTCTTCTTCTGCCTGAATTGTTTCTTTGATCGCTCGCGCATTATCCACAATCTCTGGGTACGGATCAGTATAAATTTCTACAATGGCCGGAATGATTTCTGTCAGATCAGCCAGCCCAAGCTTGTCGCCATACTCCACGGCCTGCCGGATCAGCCGGCGCAGAACGTAGCCCCGGCCGGTATTGTCCGGCTTGATTCCGGCCGCAATGATAAAAGCGGCGGTCCGCAGGTGATCAGCCACAATCCGCTCAGCCCGTTGATCTGCATTTGTCTTCAGTTCATCAATTTTCTCTATAATTGGCGAGAAGAGATCGGTGGCAAAAATAGACGGAACTCCCTGCATCACCATCGCCAAGCGCTCGAGTCCCGCACCAGTATCCACATTCTGCTGGTCGAGCTTGCCGACCACCTCCCCACCGGCTTTTTCATACTCCATAAAGACATCATTCCAGATCTCGATAATCTGCTGGCGGCCGTCGGCTTCCTTAAAGGTCTGGAGATCTGCCAGCTCACCTAAGCCGTCTTCAGTAACGTCATAAAACATCTCCGTATCCGGTCCACACGGGCCATCCGGCCCGGGGCTCCACCAGTTATCGGCCGCGCCCAGAAAAAAGATGCGATCCTCAGGAATTCCTAAACTCCGCCAAATCTCTGCTGACTCTTCATCACGCGGTACGTCATCGTTGCCGGCAAAACAAGTAATATACAACCGGTCAGGATCAAGCCCCAAACCTTCTTCTTTAGAGGTGAGAAATTTGTAGCTCCAACCGATTGCCTCCTTCTTGAAATAATCACCAAACGACCAATTTCCGAGCATTTCAAAAAAAGTGTCGTGAGTGGCGTCGCCCACCTCATTAATGTCTTGCGTGCGCACACACTTCTGCACATTCACCACTCGCCTGCCTTTGGGGTGATCCTGGCCTAAAAGATACGGGACCAACGGCTGCATCCCGGCGGTCGTGAAAAGCACCGACGGATCATTTTCTGGTACCAAACTTGCCGACGGCAGCACCGCGTGATTGCGGTCAGCAAAAAAATCTAAAAAACGCTGTCGTATTTCGGTAGATTTCATATGGGTATTCTACCGCACCAGCTGATTATTTAAAAATCAGTGCGGGCTTGAGCCGTTGGGTTTCAAGTTTCAATTTTCTTTCCTGCCTGCCGACGTGGTCGCTGGAGTTATTAGTTATTGGAGAGATATGTATTCGCGTAATAAAAAAGCCCGCTACCAAAAAGATAGCGAGCTTATAATTAATGAGATGAGAAAGTTATTCTCTCATAAGCATTATTGTCATTCCAAACAGTAACGTGGCTAGGCTGAATGAGATCACTGCCTGGAAAGGTGACCCAGACCCAGCTTCAAAAATGACAATAAATCCATACACAATACAAGCTGCAGAGGAAATAATACAAATCGTAATTGCGACAGCTTCAACAAAAAGTGGGGAATTCATAAGAGACCTCTAGAATTTTATTTAATTTTTAGTTAACGTGCTTTTATATATAATCTATCTATAGAGTAGTGTATAATTATATATTTGTCAAGTCCCTTTCCTACCCCTCATCCACAAACTTACGAAGTGTCTCAATATCTTTCTTCACGTCGGCTATCCCGGTTTCAAAGACATCCGGCTTAGTGGTATCAATACCAATATCGCCAAAAATATCCGCCGGGCTTTTGCTTGTCCCGGCTCGCAGAAAGGTTTTGACCTCCTCAATGTAGTCTTCGTCTTCCTCAACCTTGCTGTGGAGTGCACTGCTAATCAGGTCGCCGTACGCATAGGTGTAGACATAAAAGAAGCGGCGCAAGTGTGAAACCGTCACGAAAAAGTAACCGTCATCCTCACTAAGCTCAAAGCGTTCACCCAAGTAGCTTTTCATGTGCTTGTTTAAAAGCTCGGCAATCTCGGCGTGAGGCAAGCTTCCTTTCTTACGAATCTGCGCATGTAATTCTTTTTCAAAATTATAAAAAGCAATCTGGCGAAAAATCAACGAGATCTTACCGTTTATCTTGTCGTGCAGAGCAATGATCTTTTCTTCATCGGTTAGCTCCTTAAAGATATGAGAGAATACCACTTTCTCAAAAAAGGTGCTGGCGGTTTCAGTAGTGGCGGTGGAGACGTCTTGGTAAATCGGTTTTTGGGCATCCTGAAGCATTTCAAAGTTGATGGCGTGGCCAAACTCATGAGCCAGAACATTCACCGAGTTGAGGTTATCAACATAATTAAGAAGTACATAGGTCGGCATCTTTTTTGTGCCCGAGCAAAACGCGCCGCCGCTTTTACCCTCCCGTGGGTATACATCCACTTGCCCACTCTCTGTCATCCGCGTAAATATGTCAGCAAATTCCTCGTCCAATTCTCTAAATGCACTCTGCACAATTTTGTAACCCTCCTTGTAGCTAAACTCGCGATTAATCTTACCAACCGACGCGCTGCGATCAGCATAAGTTAACGTGTCCAACCCAAGAAGCTCAGCTTTCAGTTCATAAAACTCCTGGGCTACGTCAAAGTTACTGGTAACAGTTTCAGCGAGTGCTTCGACCTCCTTGAGAGTGTTCTCATTGCCCAACACTGTCGCTTCCTGTGGTGTTTCGTAGCCGCGTAGCTCATCAATAATTTTCTTGTCTGTCACTACGGCATTTATTTCACTCTCTGAAAAGTTTGCCACGTCACGCAGCTCCTTCATCACCATTTTGTGAAGCTCTCTTCGCTCGTCGGTTGGTAGATCATTGAGTTGGTTTATCGCTTTTTGCAGTGGCAACTCCTCACCCTCCCACTCGACTGACTTCTGGGTAATCACCTTTTCAACACCATCAACCCACATAGAACGCCGCGGCAGATTCGTAACCGAGAGAATATTCTCCGCCGTCTCATCCAAGTCATACTGCGCTTCTTTAAATAGCCACGTAAGGTACTTATTATAGTGAGCCAACTCCCGGGAAGCGAGAAATTCTTCTTGCTTGTCCTCAGAAATCTTCCCCAGCTCAAGCTCAAAAAAACGCACTTTATTAGAGAGCTTCGAGAACGTCTGTGACAGCTGATTGACTTTACTCTCCGCCTCCTGATCGCGCGAGTTAAGTGCTTTTTTATAGCTGTAGTAAATGATTGGTCGGGCAAGGTTGACCTCTCCGCCCAAGTTCTCCAATCGTTCGAGTGCCTCTGCCAGCACCGAAGGCTCTTTAAGATAGCTATCATCTTGGCGGTAGTCGGTAGCAAACTCCTCATAGAGCTTTGTGGCCAGCTCGATATCTTTCTCGGCAAGTTCCCCGGCATCACCGTCATAAATTTTTGTTAGATCCCACTCGGTTGTAATATCCTCCTTATTCATAAAATGATTACTTAGCGTATTTTTTAAGCACTGAAAAATCTTCTTTCAAGACGTCGCGCTTAGATCCATCATACAGGGCAACCGCCGGATGAAACAGCGGGATAAACGTCAGCTCCCGGCCACCTTCCGTAATAAGATACACTTGCCCACGCACCTGACTAATCGTACCAGAAAGCTCCACGCCGTACTCAGAAGCTATAAACTCCATCGCAAAGCGGCCAAGGGTAGCGATCACTTTTGGCTCGATGATAGAAATTTGGCGGCGCAGAAACGGCGTATAAATTTCAATTTCATCCGGTGTGGGATCACGATTTTCTGGCGGGCGATCCTTGAGAATATTGGTGATATACACATCTTCGCGTTTGAGTTCAATGTGCTCTAAGAGCTCGTCAAGCATCTTCCCGGCCCGACCACAAAACGGCCGGCCCGTCTCGGCCTCCGTCTCCCCAGGTGCCTCGCCAATAAATAAAATAGCAGCGTCATGACTTCCTTCACCAATCACTGGTAGATAATCGTGTTCACGCCGGTACTCGTAAAGTGGTGAGCTCTCAAGCGCTAGCACCTCATCGCGCAGCGCTTTTAGCTCGTTTGTTTTTACTGGGTTACTCATAGTAATTCTATGTTTGAAGCGGTACGAACCGAAAGCCGGATACTTCTTCGGTTTCGGTCTTTTGTTCTGATTTTTTCATGACGGTTACCAGCGAGTCATCGATCGGGATCACCATCCGACCGCCAACCGCTAGCTGCCCGAGAAGTGCGTCGGGAACCTGGCCGGCGGCGGCCGAAACAAGAATTCGGGAAAACGGCGCCTCGCTTGGGACTTCTTTAAGCGGATTACCGAGACGAATCTCAGCCTGGGGCAGCTCATACTTCCCTATGTTAGCCTGCCCAAATTGAAGTAAATCTTCTCTGACTTCAAACCCGACCACCTGCCCGCCTGGCCCGACAATTTCGGCCAGAAGTGCCGTGCTCCAACCCGAGCCACAGCCGACATCAAGGACACTGTCGCTCTCCTCTGCCGCCAGAAGCTCCAGCATGTAGGCGACGGTGGTCGGCTGGCTAATCGTCTGCTCCTCACCGATCGGAATGGCGTAGTCTTCGTAGGCCTCAACCTGATAACCGGGCTGCACAAAATCCTTGCGGTCAATGGCTTTGAAAGCCGCCTCAATTCGAGGATTTTTCAGCACGCTTGTCTGCTCCTTGAGCCGCTCAATCAAATTGGCTTTAGAGTCCCAATTCTCAGCAAAAATATCGCTTTTTTTAGCCATGGCTAATTTGAATTACTCCGGCGGTGGAAAAAGGTATTCCTTCCTTCTCTAGCTTCGCCTGCTTGGCCTCCGGGCCGCCGCGATTGTACTGTCCGAGCGAACCGTCCGCGCGCACTACCCGGTGGCAGGGAATCTCCTTATTAAAATTATTAGCCATAATGAAGCCAACCGCTCGAGCGCCGCCGGCTGAGCCACAGGCTTTAGCTACCTCCCCATAGCTCCGCACTTCACCGGCCGGAATGTTCTTTACATAACCGTGTACTTTTTTTGTGAAATTTTTTCTCATACTACATTTCCTAGACTAAAACGGTAGCTCCTGATCCGGCACATCTTCACCTTCAGCCTCGGCAATAACGCGAGCCGATACGTCCCGGAAGGTGCAGTAGTCACACTCTTCCCGAGCTTCCGGCACATCCTCACTCATCAAGCACTCCTTGGCGGCCACCAGCGTATCGTCAATCCACTGATCATCTCCATCGTAGGGAAGAATCTGTAAATCAAACACCAGCTTCCTGTCAAAGCTTCCCAGCGACTTATCAGCATTCGCATAGACAAAGTACCCGCGCTTTGAGACATCAAAATCATTCCCGCGCAAAAGCCACTGGTAAACCTCCATCTGGCGCTTCCAGGTGTCCTGCCAATCAGCCGAGAGATCCAACTTGCCGTCCTTGGAGGTGGCTTTGTAATCAACGACTGCAAGCCTTGCTTTCTGATTCTCCCAGATATCATCCACCGCCCCATAGACCAGGAAACCGCTAGCCTCATGCTTGTGGCGAACACCGGTAAAATTATGCCGCCAATCATCCAGCTTTTCGTGGGCAAATGGTACCGCGTCAATCCCGTACTCGGCCATCAGTGGATGCGTCTCGCCTTTTTCACGCCAGCTATCAAACTCTCGCTTCAAAAGCTGATCCACAGCGCTATTTAGCGTAAAGGGATAGCCCGGAACTCGCTTGACGCCTAATCGTAGATCGACATAAAAGCAACGCGGACACTCGACAAAGACATCAATCTTGGAACGGCTCAGCTCAAAGCCGTCCGGCTTCTCGGGATTGAAGCGATACTTTGTGCGCGGTACGAAATAGTATTTAGACATGACATAAATGGTTAACCTCCTCCATCACCTCAGCAATCTTCTCTTTTTTAAACCCAAGTCCTTCCAGCTTATCACCCTCGGCCTGCAGAGTCTTGCAGAGCACCACGCCCTGCTTAGTAAGCTCGCGCTTGTGTGAGCCCGAGAGGCTCGTCAGAGCTGTGACTGGCTGGAGATCTGCCCGGGTGATCAATTCCTCCAGATTGTCCTCAGCCGGATATCCCCAGCCGACCATATGAATACCGGCACACTCACCATACTCAACCGCCTGACTGGAAAACTTCGTGTTTGTCACCAGCCAGTGCTCAACCTTCTTTCCCTCCGTATCAAAATCACCGTAATCATTTGCTGACAGATCATCAAAGCGGGCTCGCATGTAAAGCGGTGTCTGAACAGCTGATTTAATGGAGCGGCTATTGTGAAATTTCGCCTCCACCAAAACAAACGTATCATCATTCTCGGCGACGACATCAATCTCGTGGCGGGTGCACTTACCTTCCATTACGACTCCAACAGAAGTTTCGTAGTCGGTAGCTGCGAAAATTTGAGCAACAAACTGCTCAAAAGGATAGCCGGTCGGGCCAAGCTCAGCTAAGGACTCTCGCAGCGAGTACCGGGCCGCAAAGGAACGGCGCTTCTTCTTGAGCTTGTCGAAGGCGCGGGTATAGATGATGTCGGTAGTCGTTTCTTCCTGGCACTCAGCGGTAATTTCAGAAACAATTTCCTCCACAACGTCAGACGGCGCATCTGCTTCTGCTAGTGATTTACGGAGCTTCCCGGCCTCAAAAAGCTCTTTCGTGCCATCGCGTTTTGTAACAATTATTTGTTTAGTCATTTTTTCTATTCTATCATGATTCAACTTTGACTATCAAACGAAGTGAGTAATCCGAAAGTTTTCTTTCTGCAAATATGTTTTTATATACTTGACAATAATCATTATTTACTATATTATATACTTAAATCCTCTTTAACATATAAACACTGCTGGCCATGGAAGAAATGAATGCACATAACTTTAACGAACTAGCTGCCGACCTTCAAAAATATCGCTATGATCTCGACTTGAAAGTAAGAAACGCTGTTAGAAAAGCTTTTGGTTACCTAACTCAACCAGAAAAAGATTTGCTTACAGCATTCTATGCCATAGATTCAAATATGAATCACGGTAAACGTAATCAGATCTTAGCCAATAAGTTTGAAATGGCAGTTGATTCTGTCTCTGACAAGCTCAGGAAAATTCGTCACAAGGTAGCCCATCGCGTTTTGGTATCTGGAGAACCACATGTTCCGGTGCAATTACTACTCCAGAGAATAAAAGATGCGAAAACAACTGATGAGGCACTAGTAATAGCTAGTCTTATAGATGTTAGGCTACTACCTGGGTTTTCTAGTTGGGATTGTCGAGCACAGAAACTTGCTATGATGATCTCTGGCTCTGGTAACTATTCCGTAAGTTACGGAGACGAAAGAGATGTAACAAAAGTATGTTTTCCTTTGAGAAATCTGCTTACAGAAAACAGAGAGCAGATCCTTCGCTATCATGAAATCGGTGAAGTAACTATAGGTAAATTACAAAAAGCTCTGCTTAAATTAGGGTTTGAGCTTGAGTTTCTTAAACCAGGAAAACAACGGTCTCTAACGATAATGTAATTTAAACTTTTAATCTATAAAGCGCCCCTGCTTAAAGTAAGGGCGCTTTTTTAATACAGACATCATCATCAATACGAACGACCCAAGTCACTAGGAATTTTCGATGATCACATCACTTTCTAGATACTTGAGAGATGACTCCTCCTCCCAAACACCGCGCTCCTTCATACACAACACACGACTGGCCAAGCGCTACTGCCTGCAGTGATTTTTTAAACGTAACAATTGCTTTATCTTCCTCCACCTCGAGATGGCAATCTTGTAAAGGTTGGTTGTAGCGAATCCGGGCCTGATGATGACCGACTACATTATCGGCCAGCCAATTCACATCGGTGAGTGTGATTATCTGCGCATTATAGGTAGCTCCACCTTCAGTATTATCTTCCGATACGGTAATGGTATTTTGGTTGACATTTTTTTCTATAACATACCACGGCCCACTGTCAGGGGATTTATCGTTAACGATAAATCCATGCCGCTGGCCAATGGTAAGAAGCTCAGACCCTTCGTGGGTACCGATGACCTCTCCGGCCTCACTCAACACATCGCCCGGCTTGGTTTCGATAAACTCTTTCAGGAATGTAGCCATGTCAACCTGCCCAAGAAAGCAGAGGCCCTGGCTGTCCTTCTTAGAAGCTACGGGCAGGTCGGCTTCCCGAGCAATTTCACGTACCCGCGATTTCTCTAAGTGCCCGATCGGAAATAACGTCTGCGCGAGCCGCTCAGGCGGCACCTGCCAGAGAAAGTACGTCTGATCCTTGTGTTCGTCCTGGCCGGCCAAAAGCTTTACCTGATTCTCAGCCCTCTCGGTCTGCCCGTAATGCCCCGTCGCCACGTAATCAGCTCCACGCTCCTTGGCCCACTCATAAAAGGCGCCAAACTTTATCTCGCCATTACACATCACGTCCGGGTTCGGAGTCCGCCCGGCCTCATACTCACGAATCATGTAATCAACCACGCGGGTCTTGTACTCTGCTGCCAGATCAACCGTTTTAAAATCAATCCCGAGCTCGGCAGCAACCCGCATCGCGTCCTGGCGCTCCCCTTCCATAGAGCAGTCGAGAAAGGGCGGCTGCCAAGCAGTAATAAAGCAGCCCACTACATTGAAACCAGCTTCAAGTAAAAGATACGCCGCCGTGGAAGAATCAACACCACCACTCATCATTGCGTATACCGTGGTGCCGGCTTTATTAGGGATATTTTTTATGTGTTCTGGAAGCATAAAATATATCTAAGCAAAAATATTTCGTTACCTACCTGCCTGCCGGCAGGTATAACAAATCCTAATTACCGTCTTCTTCATCAGCACTTGCTTCTCCTGCCTCTTGTCGCAAATCTCCGGCGTGGTGCTGGCGCCACTGGGCAATTTTAGCGTGGTGGCCATTCATTAATACGTCCGGGACATCGTAAGTTTCACCCGCGTAGGTGATCGATTCTGGTCGGGTATAAACGTGCGTTCCGGCACTACGCTTCTCCTCCAGGGAAGCATCATTGCCAAGCACTCCGGCAATTCGTCGTACCGTGGCATCGACCATGATAAGCGCCGGCAATTCCCCGCCCGTTAAGATGTATGGTCCGACCGAAACCTCCTCTGCATTCAGAGCTTCCAGAACCCGCCGATCGATACCTTCGTAGCGCCCACAGATGATAATCGCATGCTCGCCCGATGCAGCCATGTCCTCAGACATATCGTCGTCAAACTGCCGGCCCCGCGCCGAGGTCACGTAGACCCGGGACTCAAGATCAGGGTGACTCTCTCGCGCCTTCTCCACAGCTTGCAGGATCGGCTCGGCCTGCATCACCATGCCCGGGCCGCCACCGTAAGGTGGCGCATCAACACTCTTATGCTTGTCATCAGTAAAGTCACGCGGATCAATTACATCGACAGTAATATAACCATCCTCCTGCGCCCGCCCGAGGATCGACTCGTCAGTATACGAGGTAATTACATCTGGAAATATAGTTATGATAGAAAAATGCATAGGTATGTATCCATGAGTACAGAACAGAAGCCGGCACAGGCCGACTTTTGCGAGACTTCACAAAGGTAAAGAAGATTTTAGGACTTTAGCTCCTCCATCGCATCGTCCACCGAGCTACTGTCGCCCTCACTTGCCTCGTCTTCTTCTGCGGAGTTATCCTCATCAGCTGAATCAGGTGCCGCCGGTGCATCGCCGGCCGGGTCCTCATCGCGCTCTTCCGGTTCGCGGATCTTTAAGTTCACTCGCGCCTGGTTCTTCATCCCCACTACTCGAAGTAAGGTACGCAGGGCCTTGGCGGTATTACCATTGCGTCCGATCACCTTCCCCATATCATCGGCATGGACATCAAGCGTCATCAAGACGCCCATCTCGTCCACCGTGCGTGTGACCTGAACCGCCTCGGGATTGTCAACAATGTGCTTAACCGTAAATTCTAAAAATTCCTGATCTTCTTGTGTTTCTGTCATGCTAAGATTCGGCTAGTATTTCTAAAGTCACAGCTTCGACGAAACTGTGACTGCATTATAGAAGTAAATTGTACTGGGCGCAACGGTGAAATTACTTACTCGTGGTTTCAGCCTTGTCATCCTCATCTGCCTCCTCACTTTCACCATCGCTTGAGTCATCTTCTTTTTTAGGTTCGTCCTCCTCGGCCGCTTCTGAATCATCGCCCACAGTGTCCGTCTCGCTTTTTGGCGAATCATCGCCGGTCGTTTCAGCTGCTTCTGTAGGCTCATCAGTGGCAGCCTCCGTATTCGCTTCCGGCGCGCCCTCGCCGGTTGATTCCTCAGCTTCATCAGAGACAATTGGCGTCTTTTTTGGGAGTGGGTTGACAGTGTCATCGTCGATAATTTCGGCGCGTACCAGGAGATTGTGCACGGTATCACTCGGCTGTGCTCCCACAGAGAGCCAGTGGGCAATGCGGTCAGGTTTCAGTTCGGGTGCTTGATCACCACGAGCGTTGTAGGTGCCAACCTGTTCTACGTAATTTCCGGTTTGTGGGCCACGGCTTTTTTCGGTCACGATCATCCGAAAAGATGGGTCGTGTTTGCGGCCAACCCGGGCAAGTCTTATTCGTAACATATGAAAAGATAATAACAGAAAATCATCGGTTTGCAAAGAAAAAGCCGCCTGCAGAAATGTACAGGCGGCAATTGAAAATTAGAAACGAATGTTAAGTGGTTGAAGCTAGCTTTTTGTGATACTCAAAACTGATGATAATTACTATCACCCACAGTAAGCCCAAAACAACCCAGTGAACAAATGGAAGTTTTTCGCCTATCCAGTACGTACAAACATTACTAGCCAGCCGAATACCAACCGCTCCAAGTAGCAGTAATGCCACCGCAAGGACGGCATTGGTTCCGAAAGATAATAGTGGAGCATTCTTACACCAAGTGCCTACTAAATTAGCCGTTGCAAAAACAGAGGCAATCATTACAATTGCCGATAACGTCGGGCCAAGGGGAAAACTCATACAACCTCCTTTTTAAAGTTAAAGATCTATTTCAAATATACTATACTAGAAAAAAGTGATATGTCAATAGAAGCTGGCTGGTCGCTTACTCCCCACTCTATCTATGCTACACTCATACACATATGACTGAAGATAAAAATTCGAGCGACACCTTTGAAGCGATTATTTCTACTACTGGAACCGGTGTTGGCTTCGTCACTCCTCCCCACGAGCCAGATGAAGAGGTGGCTGACCTGGTCATCCCGACTGACTACATTAACAATGCCTACGATGGTGACACCGTTGCGGTGAAGCCGCGCCCAGATGTAAAGAACGACCGCGGTGACCTGATGATCGCCGAAGTTACTGAGGTAATCCGACGCGCCCGAGAAACCTTTGTCGGTACGATTCAGAAGAATGGCTCTACCTACTTCCTGTTGCCGGATCACAAACGGATGTATCAGGATATCTTTGTTCGTACGAGCGAAGACATCCCCGACAAATACAAGGTACAGGTTGAGATCACCGACTGGGGTGATGTTAATAAGGATCGAAACCCGGCCGGTAAGGTGCTGGAAGTGCTTGGTCCCAAAGGAGATCACGAGGTTGAGATTCAGTCCATCCTCAAGGATAAAGGTATCGAGGTTGACTTCCCTGCCGACGTGATGGAGGAAGCCAGCCAGCTTGAGAACTGGAGCATGGAGGACGTCGATCTCTCCCAACGAAAAGATTTTCGCGAGATCACCACTATGACGATCGACCCCGCCAGTGCCAAAGACTTTGACGACGCTATCTCCTTTGAGCGCCTCGAAGACGGTAATTACAAAATTGGCGTCCATATTGCTGACGTTTCCCACTTTGTAGAACCCGACACCGCCATTGATCGTGAAGCGCGTAAGCGGGCCTTCTCTGTCTATCTGGTCGATCGCACTATCCCGATGCTCCCGCCAATTCTCTCTAATGATCTCTGTAGCTTAAACCCAGCCGTTGACCGGCTGGCCTTTTCGTCTGAGTTCACCATGACCCCGGAAGGCAACGTAATCGACCGCTGGTTTGGTAAAGGGGTGATTCACTCCGACCAGCGCTTTTCTTACGAAGAGGCCCAGGAGCAGATTGATACAGACAATGGCGAATATAGTGATGAACTGCGGATTCTCAACAATATTGCTAAAACACTCCGCAACCGGCGCTTCGGGAACGGCTCGATTAACTTCCATGGTGAGGAGGTTAACTTCAAGCTAGCTGATGACGGAACTCCCATTTCTATTACTAAAAAAGAGCATCTCGATACCCATAAGCTCGTCGAGGAGTACATGCTTCTGGCTAACCGTGAAATTGCTCAGGAAATTCAGCGGATGACTGAGGACGAAGGTGAGAAGCACTTCTTTGTCTACCGGGTCCACGGTCTGCCCGACCGTGATCGCCTCGCGGAGCTCGGAACCTTCCTGGAAGCGCTCGGGTACGACTTTGAATTAGAGAAAGGTAAGGAAGTCAGCCACGGTGTCATCAACGGCCTGCTTGATCAAGCCGCCGGCCAGCCCGAGGAAGGGCTTGTGAATACCGAAGTCATCCGCACCATGGACAAAGCCAGCTACCAAACGGCTAACAAAGGCCACTTTGGTCTTGCCTTTAAGTACTACGCCCACTTCACCTCGCCAATTCGGCGCTACCCCGACCTGATGGTCCACCGACTTTTATACAAACATCTCAATGACCTGGCTGTACCAAGTCAGGAATTTAACGCCTACCAGGCGGCTGCTGAGCACGCCTCGATGCGAGAACGCGAGGTCATGGATGCCGAGCGTGATTCCATCTCTTATAAGCGTACTGAGTACATGAGCGAGCACGTTGGTGAAGAATTCACTGCCGTAATTAGCGGTATCTCCAAGCACGGCTTTTACATCGAGGAGAAGGCGACGCTGGCTAACGGTTTAGTTTCAGTTCGTTCGCTTAACGACGACTACTATGAGCTTGATAAGGAGCAGTATGCTCTGGTTGGCCGCGACAGCGGCAAAAGCTTCACGCTCGGCGACGAGGTGAAAGTAAAACTAACCGGGGTTAATGTTGATAATCGGGAGATTGATTTCAGTCTAGTCCAGTAGCGTGATTTAAGAACGATCCTGCCGACTTGAGTCGATTAGACTTCGCTAAGTAAATCACAAGATAAGCAGTTCGAGTAATTGGAAATATAGCCACTTGAGTGTAAAGCGTGATTAATTGTTCACACGAAATACAATTCTAACCTTTTGCGTGGATACCAGCCGCCTCAAGGCGTTCAACTTAACTAATTAAGAGAAAGTATAGTAAGCCACCTCTCTATCACCATGCTTCTCCTTACTAACTTCGGGAGGATTTTTCCATTGAATTTCTATTGTTTCCCAACCAGGGTCTTTCTTAACTTCATGCAAAACTTGAAAATGAAGATGAGGTCGGGTGGTATACCCGGTATTTCCACTGCGAGCTATGACCTGACCCTGCTCAACCTCTTCTCCTATACTAACTTTCGCGCCCCGATACTGCAGGTGAGAATACTCAGAATATTCCTCATTTTTATGCTCAAGCGTAACTTTATTTAAATACTCCGGACTTGTTCGGTATTTTTCATCCTGCCCGCCTTCATCAGAATCCTGTCGTAACCTGACGACCTTACCAGCCTGAGCTGCAATAATTTCACTCCCTTCTGGAAGAGCGAAGTCTACTGCGTGCTTTTGAATTCCAAAATGAGCTCTTGGATCAGAAATGGCAACTTGAATGTCTTTTTTATCGCAAGGTAGCGAGTATATATTATTTGATGACATTAATGTAATTATATCAGTTCAAACTTTATTTCACCTTATACTTATAATTAAAAAGTTTTTTACTATCCTCTATCAACATCTTCACCATCGTCATCAGATTCCTCAGACGACGCCTCGTTATCATCAGTCTCCTCTTCCGGTTTATCTTCATCTGGGTCGCTCACTCCGGTTTCCTCGGCGGAAACAATTACATTTAGCTCTGCCTCAGTGTCGAGAATAGTCACCAACACCGTCTCCGCGCCGACTTTACTAATCGGCTGATCACGCTCGATATCAGCGGCCGAGATGTCAATATCAAACTGCTCATTAATAGCTTGCGCAATATCTTTCGGATACACACCGGCAAATAGCTGCCCTTGATCGCCGGATCGAGCTACTGTGATCGTCACCGCCTCATCAGTAATGGTTTCGAGCTTGGCAGCCAAAGATTCTCGCTCTTTTTTTCGAGTCGCCGCGGCTTCAGCCTGCTTCTTTTGGAACCGAGCACGGGTTTCATCGGTTGCTACCTGAGCCAAGCCATTTGGAATTAAGTAGTTGGTCCCGTAGCCATCAGCCACCTCAGCTTCCTGGTACTTCTTACCGACATCTGGAACGTCCTCTAAAAGAATTACATTCATAATATAGTTAGGTATGTAAAGGTTTAAGTTAGTAAAATCCTTACTCTAGAAGCTGGACGGCGCGGTTAAGCTGGAGATCCGTCTCAGTAGTTTCATCCTCGGCCGGCTCAACCACAATATCCGGCGTTAAACCACCATCAGAAATCGAGACATTGTTTGGTGTCATCCAGCGAGCCACCGTTACCTTGAGAGCGGTTTCCTCCGATAGCTGGACAAGCTCCTGGACTGAACCCTTGCCAAAGGTTTGGGTACCAACGAGTTGAGCAACGCCATGATCGCGCAGCGCACCAGCCACAATTTCGGCCGCCGAGGCACTGCCACCGTTGACCAGGACGGCTACGTTAATATCGCTTGGAAGTAAGTCATAACTTTTAGAGCGGTAGACCTGAGGATCGCGCTTGTCTCCAAAATCCTCCCGGACGATGACCTTTCCTTCATCTATAAAGTAAGAAGAAATTTCAACGGCAGCCTGGAGGAATCCGCCGGCATTTCCACGCAGATCAACAATTAAATTCTCCTTTCCTGAGGCCTTGAATTCCTTCAGCGCTTCACGAAATAAGCGTGGCGACTGGGCAGAGAAATTATAAAGTGCAATAATAAACGCATCATCCTGCAGCGTCGTCTCGATGGTTGGTACTTGAATAGTGTCTCTCTCTACCGCAACCTCCTCTGGTGACTGACCATTCTCAGAGAGAATGGTCAGTATCACCTCAGTTCCAACCTTCCCACGGATCTTCTGGACAGCCGCCTGCAGCGAGAGATTCTCGGTAGTATCGCTATCAATCGCCAGCACCTTATCGCCCGGCTTAAGACCGGCCCGCTCAGCCGGCGTACCCTTTAGGGGCGAGATAATTGTCAAAATGCCGTCACGCAGGCCGACCTCCATGCCAACCCCGCCAAACTCACCAGAGATATTCTCCGAAAATACCTCATTCTCGGTTGGGGGTAAAAAGGTGGTGTAAGGATCGCCCAGCGCCCGGGTCATTCCCTGAATGGCGCCGTAGACGCGCTCGCGGTCTGGTGTGGTTAAAGACTCAGTAGATGAGCTGGTGCGAGAGACGAACTTTTCATTAAGCACATTCCAGGCCTCCCAGAAAATACTAAAATCTACATCTTCAGCCGCTACAGACTGAGCCGGCAGAAAGCTGGCATTGTTGCCGTACTGCTGCTCGTGCACGTTGCCGTAATAAAAACCGGCTCCAAAGATCAGGAGTGAGAAGAAGACCGCCCCAATGGCTGTTTTGGCTGTGCTATCGGAAAGCTTCATTACCTACCAGTTTGCCACAACTGAAAGGTAATCGCAACACGATAACCTGGGAGTAAATGCTATAATAATCACAACATGAAAACGCTGCACACAACTGAGAATATTACCTGGGTTCATCTAACCGACCCGACTCCCTTGGAGATACAAGAGATATCCGATGAGCACCAGATTCATCTGCGCACCGCTGAGGAGCTCCTCAGCGCAAACATCACCAGCAAGGTTGATCTTTTTGATAACTACCTTTACATAGCACTACGCTTCCCGACCATTGAAAAAACTACGGTTAGAGAGTTTGAAATCGATTGTGTCCTAACCCCGAATGCACTTATTAGCGTCAGTTACGAAGAGATTCCGGCCATCTCTAATTTAGAACACAGTGTAGAAGCAAACGCTGTCCTTAAAAATCAGCCGCTTGGGGATCATGCCGGTTACCTCTTCTACTTTCTGATTGCCCGCTTGTATGAAACCGTCGGGCAGTCGCTCATAGTCAGCGAGCGTCAGCTCGATCGCCTTGAAGCCGAGGTTTTTGCCGGCAACCATCGCGAGATGGTGCGCGAGCTTAGTGAGATCAGCCGCGCTCTGGTTGATACGAATCAATCACTCGCCAACCACCGCGCGGTTCTGCCGGCCCTAGAGGCCGCCGGTGAGGAGTTATTTGGCGAATCCTTTCAGTATCGCCTACACCGAATTCACGGTGAGTACCAGCGAGTGGTTGATAAAATTGCTCAACTAAAAGAAACCCTCAATGAGCTGCGCCACACCAACGACTCACTCTTAACCACTCGCCAAAATGAGGTGATGAAAACCTTCACCATTATGGCTTTTCTTACCTTTCCACTATCGCTTGTCTCTTCAATTTTTGGCATGAACACGCAGAACATGCCACTGGTCGGGCATCCGCAGGGCTTCTGGATTATCGTCAGTAGCATGATTGGCCTTGTTATCCTGGCGCTGTTTTACTTTCGCTACAAAAAATGGATTTAACTCCCTACAACAAAGAAGAGCTGCGGCTTTTTAATACGATGACTCGCTCTAAAGAAATCTTTTCTCCACAGGATGAAGATCAGCCGGTGCGAATGTATAACTGTGGGCCGACCGTTTATGATTACCAGCACATTGGTAATCTGCGAGCCTACATCTTTGTCGATATTCTGCGCCGGACACTCGAGGCTAATGGCTACAGCGTTACCCAGGTCATCAACATCACCGACGTCGGGCACCTCGTCTCCGACGGTGATACGGGCGCCGACAAAATGACCAAAGGACTTGAGGCGGCTGATCTTCCTATTACCCTCTCGGCCATGCAGGAGCTGGGCGAGAAGTATGCCAAGCTTTTTAAGGCTGATCTGAAGGAGCTCAATGTAACGGAGCCGGAATACTTTCCGAAGGCATCGGAGCATATCGACGAAGACATCGCCTTGATTGAGATCCTCGAGACCAAGGGCTTTACGTACGAAATCGATGACGGTGTTTACTTTAATACCGATCAGCTTAGTGACTACGGCAAGCTAGCTGGCGGGCTGAGTGATGATACGAGAGAGCGCGTTGATAATAAAGAGAAGCGTAATCCTCGTGATTTTGCTCTCTGGAAATTTGACAATCGCCTCGGCTGGAAGAGCCCGTGGGGGCAGGGCTTTCCTGGTTGGCACATTGAATGCTCCGTCATGAGCATGCAGTATCTGGGCGAATCTTTTGATATTCATACCGGCGGTATTGATCATATTCCGGTCCACCACAGCAACGAGATCGCTCAGAGTGAGGCTGCCACCGGCCAACCGATGGCGAATTTTTGGCTGCATAACGACTTCATCACCATTGAGGACGAGAAGATCTCTAAATCAATTGGTAACACCTTATACCTAAAAACACTAAAAAAACACGGGTATGCTCCCCTGGCCTATCGCTACCTGCTGCTTTCTGCTCGCTACCGCACCAAGATGAACTTCTCTTTTGAGGCTCTCGATGGGGCCGGGAGCGCCCTCGCTCGACTTTATACTTTCATGCGCAGAGCTAATTCGGCTCAGGGTGATGTGCTGGCGGACTACGTTAGTGATTTCATGGCGGCGCTCAATAATGATCTCAATACCCCGGTGGCGCTGGCGGTTATGTGGGAGCTTTTCGATGATGACAATTCGGATGACAATGACAAGGCGGCCACCATCGCTCTCTTTGATCAGGTGCTCGGGCTTGACCTGGCTAGCCCACCAATCATTGATATTCCTGAAAGCGTCAAAAAACTAGTAGACAGGCGCGAAAAAGCCCGGGAAAATCAGGATTTCGAGGCGGCTGATGAGCTCCGCCAAGAAATTGCTGAGGCAGGATTTTCGGTTCAGGACACTGACGACGGCGCCGAAATAATTCCTTCGAGCGGATAAAAAAGTAATACACAAACTTTACACATACTCCTCCACCTCTGACCGGCTAGAGCAAGGAACTGGTGTGCTACTATCTACGTAATGAGTAAGAAAAAACTTCGAATTCCACCCCAAAGTCTTGATGGTGAACAGGCGCTTTTGGGTTCCATCATGCTGCGAGAGAGCTCCTTGCATGATGTGATTGAGAAAATCCGGCCAGAAATGTTCTATGCTCACAAACACGCCCAGATCTATGAGGCGATGCTGGTGCTCTTCTCTAATGGTACTGCCATTGATCTTCTGAGTCTCTCCGACAAGCTTGAGGAGCAGGAAGCTCTGTCTGACATTGGCGACAGTGAGTACTTAACCGAGATAGTCAACACCGTGCCATCGGCCTCCAACATCGAGCACTACGCCGATATCGTCTACAAGAAATTTATGCTCCGGCAGCTAATTAACGTCGGTGGTGATATCACCCAACTTGGCTACGAAGAATCCGGGGAGATTGAGGATGTTATTGACGAAGCCGAGAAGCGTCTGTACGACGTCACCGACGACGGCTCCGACAGCGGTTTTGTGGCTATCTCGGCCGAGCTGGAAGGCGCTTTTGAACGTCTAGAGAAACTTAGTGAATCTGGCGATAAGCTGCGTGGAGTGCCAACCGGTTTTCCCAAGCTTGATAATAAGCTCTCGGGCCTGCAGCCATCTGACCTGGTAATTTTGGCTGCCCGACCATCAATGGGTAAAACCTCTCTGGCCCTTGATATTGCCCGTCAGGCCGCGACCAAGCATGATCGTTCCGTCTGTATCTTCTCGCTTGAGATGAGCTCACAACAGCTGGTTGACCGGATGCTCGCCGCCCAGAGCCGGGTCGATGCCTGGAAGTTGCGCACTGGTAAGGTCCGAGCCGATGCCGAGTTCTCTAAGCTTCGCGATGCCCTCGGTGAGCTTTCTAAAGCGCCGATTTTTATTGATGATACGCCTGGTAACAACATCATCCGGATGCGTAGTGTGGCGCGTCGGCTGAAGCGTGAGGAGAATCTTGATCTGGTTGTGGTTGATTACCTGCAGCTAATGCTCCCGACCGGCCGGGCCAAAAATAGTGACTCAATGGTCTTTCAGATCACCGAGATATCGCGGGCCTTGAAGATGCTGGCTAAGGAGATCGAGGTCCCGGTCCTGGCCCTTTCCCAGCTATCACGAGCGGTTGAGCAGCGTCGAGATCGACCGCGTCTTTCTGACCTGCGTGACTCCGGCTCAATTGAGCAGGATGCCGACGTCGTGATGTTTATTCACAACGATGATAAATACAAAGACAACGAAGCCGAGCACAACAACATTACCGAGATCCTGATCGAGAAGCACCGCAACGGGCCTACCGGTAAGGTTGATCTCTACTTTGACACCGAAAAAACCAGCTTCCTCTCCATCGAGACCGATGACTTCGATGCTATTAGTGCCGATGACTCGGCCGACTCGCTGGAAAGCGCGTTCTAAACGGTCTATGACAAATGCTGATAAACGGAAATATTTGCCGTCTTGCGCTGTGAGCCAGTTTACTGGCGAGGAAGTACTCCTGGGGTGAGACGGTTGCGTAATTAATCGTTCGCGAGACTGCTGCCTGAACTTTGAAAGCCACCAGCACTCCGCAAGCCGAAGCACTGGCTTGTTATCTAATTTGTGCCGAGTTGGTCCAAAAGAATTATATATAAATCTTATGATACCCTTAGCACACTACAAATTTGACCGCCTCAAGGCGATATCAATTTTAAAGAATTAATAGATATGGACTCCCGCGAACGTCTGACAAATGCCTTTAAGCACTTCCCTGGTATTGGCCCACGCCAGGCCAAGCGCTTTGTTTACTTTCTTCTCTCACGTAGCGAAAGTTTCTCGCGTGAGCTAGCCAAAGAGTTAGAAAAACTACATAAAAATACTACCCGTTGCGCGATCACCTTTCAGCACTTTCAAAAAGATAATCCCGACCAAGTTCAGAGCCCGTTAGCGCAGGATGAGACACGCGATTGGTCACGGCTTTTAGTGGTTGAGACCGACATGGATCTGGAGGCCATTGAAAGTACTGGCGCCTACGACGGTATGTACTTTGTCCTTGGCACCCACGGCTCGCTCACTGATGATGATCCGGAAGCTCGAGCCCATCTGCCTGATCTTAAACGGATTATTAATGAGCACTACGCCGAGAAGCTCTCTGAGCTCATCATCGCTACCAGCGTCACCCCCGAGGGTGAGCGCCTCCGGGAGACGGTCGCTCACTTTCTGGAGGATACTGCTGATGAGCTTGAGTTTCGGATATCAACATTAGGCCGTGGCCTCTCAACCGGAACCGAGCTGGAGTATATTGACGAGAACACCTTCACGCATGCTCTCAAAGGACGCAGCTGAATCTATAACAAGTAGTGATTTACACACATTCTTGCACACTTGAGTGCTTGGACTTTAGATAATAACCGGCAAGATAAGAATCTGAGTTAGGAAGCCGCTTAGCATCTCGCAAGTCGAGACGCTAAGCTTGTGCTACCGTGCCAGCTTGAGCCGTTTGATTTTTATCATATGATAAAAAAACCTCACAACGCATAATGCGCTGTGAGGTTTTGTGTTAAAAAATTTTTATAATCTTCAGCTTCGTGTAATTCTGCCGGTGTCCGTAGCGGCGCATGTAGCCCTTCTTTCGCTTGAACTTCATCACCTCGATCTTTTCCCCTCGCCCGTGTTCAAGAATTTCGGCTGTCACCGCGGTATCGAGATCAGGCGTCCCTACCGAAACGTCTCCCTCATCGCTTAGCAGCATGGTGGGTAGCGTGATCTCATCACCAACGTCGCCCTCAAGCGTTTCCACTTCAAGCTCATCACCGACCGCTACGGTGTACTGCTTACCGCCCGTCTCGATGACTGCAAAGCTATCAGTATTAGTTTTTTCTTTGGTTGCCATATGTGTACCTATACTACAAGAATTAGAGATATTTTCAAGTTTCTTCGCCCGGCTCCAGGCTGAAGCGTAGTTTCGCTTCGCGCCAGCGCTCGGCTGCGTACTCAATCCCGATCCGTGGATGAGCACTTATTTTTCTCAGTTCAAAATCATCCCGGCGCCGCTCAATCCAGACACCACTCTCCTGCCCCAGCGACCGGCCGTTGTGTGTCTCCTTTCTAATGCCGAGCTCCTTCGTAAGCTTGCCGGGTCCATCCAGCCCGGCTACTCCCCGAATCAAAACGGCTCCGGGCTGGCCGACTGGCTTGGTAACGATATTAAAAAGGTGGTGGATTCCGTAGATCAAATATACGTACATAGTGGCCGGTTTTTCCTGCATTACCTGACTACGCTTTGAGTTCTTGAAACGAGCGTGGCTAGCCGCATCCTCCGACCCAAGATAGGCCTCCGTTTGAGTAATTTCCCGGCGCTTGACTTCCCCATCACGAGCGACAACCAGCCGGCAGCCGATCAGCTCTCTGGCGACAATTTCTGTATCACGAGCAAAAAAATTCGAATCAAGCATGTCTTTAGACTACCTCTCAAAGCGCTGATACAAAAGCGGTACCACCACGAGAGTGAGAATGGTCGAGAAAGTCAGGCCAAAGATAATCGCGTAAGCAACCGGTGCCCAGGTCTGGTCGGCAAACAAAAGCGGAATCATACCGCCGGCCGTCGTTAGCGTCGTTAAAAGAATCGGCTGCAAGCGTGAGCGAGCGCCTTCATAAATTGAGCGATCAAACTCCATGCCAGCAATTCGATTGGTATTAATGCGGTCAATTAAAATAATCGCGTTATTGACCACGATACCGGCCAGAGCTACCACCCCGATAAATGCCGGGAATGACAGTGGTTGGGACACCAGCGCCAGACCAAAGAAGACACCGACTAGTGCCAGCGGAATGGTTGCCAACATAAAAAGCGGCTGCCGATAGGAATTAAACTGCCAGGTCAAAAGCGCGAAAATCAAGATAATACCAATAATCATTGACAAAAATAGGTCGGCAAAAGACTCGGCCACATCCTCGGCCTCACCACCAAAAGATAACGATACACCGGCCGGGAGTGTTGCCGATTCCAGCGCTTCTTTTAATTGGTTGGTAATGGCTGCCGGCGCCACTCCAAGCGTAGTGTCAGCAGAAATGGTCACCTGCCGATCACCATCATCGTGAAAGATAGCCGGTAAGCTAGACGCTAGCCTGAAATCAACCAAGGCTTCCAGCGAAGTACTGCCACGATTTGTCTGCACCGTAATACCCGACAGATCGGACACATCCGCAGCCGAAGCAGTACCAATCTTCGGCTGCCGGGCTTCAGAGAACCGCAGCACCACCGCTGTATCATCGCCGGCTGACTTAACACTGGTAACCTCGAATCCGGACACATAGGTACGCAGGAGGGTGGCTACTGTCTGGGGAGTGACACCGATCCGCTCGGCCGCGGCGCGATCAACCACCGCCACAAACTCGCTGCTACCAGTTTCAAACTCAGAGTTAATATTGGTCGCTCCCGAAATTTCTTCTAAAAGAGCCACAACAGTATCACTCGAAATTTCTAGAGCAGATAAATCATCCCCCGTTATGTTTACCTGTACCGGCTGGCCGGTCGGTGGGCCGCCCGACTGCTGGCTAATAGAAACCGCCGCTTCGGTTAATTTGGGTAGCTCTTGATTTAGCTCAGCAATAATCTGACCACTGGTTTCCTGGCGCTCTTTAGCTAAGGAAACCACGATGCCGGCCAGGTTAGGCTCGCCCCGACCAAGCGTAATGCTACCGACGCTCGCCTGACTACCGGCACTAATCAAAAGAGAGTCAATCCGCTCATCCTTTTGTAGATACGAAGCCACCTCAGAAACCGCCTGACTACTCTCGGCCAATGGCGTAGTAACCGGTAACTCTAGATTAATGGTGATGATATCCATGTCCGCCTCCGGAAATAACGTGGTCTGCAGTAGCCCAGTAATCGGTAGTGCCAGTGCTAAGAAAAGCAGTACAATCATACTGATAAATATTGTCGTCCGGCGGCGGGTTGAGCGAAGCGTGCGTTTTAAAAATGCTGAGTAGCGCGCATAGACCCGATCAATACCGCGCCGGATACGGCGGCTGGCACCACGGGTCTTCTTTCCGGCGGCAAAGAAGCGCGCACCGAGAGCCGTGAGAAGCGACAAGGCCACAAATAGCGCACATAAAAGCACCACCGATACCGTTACTGGAATAGAGCGAATAAACTTACCAATCGTACCGCCGGCAATCAAGATGGGAGCGAAGGCAAAGACAGTTGTCAGCGTTCCGGCAGTCAGTGGCCCCTTGAATTCCTGAAGTGTCCGCCGAGCCGCCTCCTTGGGATCATCTGTATCTTGCAAGGCACTGGAAAAGCCTTCGGTGATAACAATCGAGGCATCGACCAGTATGCCGAGCACTAAAATAAGCGAGAAAAGAGACAAAAAGTTAATGGTGTAGCCAAGGTAGTAAAGAATTCCAAGGCCCGCTAAAAAGGTCAGCGGTACCGACAGGCTCGCCAGCACTGCCTCACGGATTCCCAAAAACAAAACTAAAAGCGTGAAAATGATCAGCATCGTTACCGCACCACTAAAAAGCAGATTAGATAGATCAGAAGAGATCAACTCAGCGTCATTGCGAATTTTCTCAATCGTGACATCAGCCGGAATTTCTTGGCCACGTAAACTCTCAATTTCAGCATCAACTGACGCAACCACAGAAATAATATCGCCCTGACCACTCTCCTTGAAAACACTAACCGATACGGCCGGTTCTATCTTCTCGTCAGCCCGAGCAAACCGATTCTCAACCGACAGTGGCGCGTAACCAGCCTGCACCCGGGCAATGTCATCGAGTCTTACAATACTGCCGAAAGTACTCTTGACGGGCACCGCCCGGATATCGGCAGCCATCTCTAACCGGCCGGCGAAGCGGACGGTATATATCTTTCCGGCCGTCTCAATTGAGCCGATCGGAATGTCTGTATTGGCTGACTGCAAACTGCGCGCTACGTCATTAATTGAAAGATTTTGCTGAGCTAATTTGTTTTGCGAGATAACGACACTGTACTCAGCTTCAGGATTACCGGAGACATTGGCCGCCGATACATTTGGGATCGTCTCCAGCCGGCCGGCAATAATATCACCGTAGTCTCCCAAAGTTGCTAGATCATACGGACCACTGACGGCCAAGGTAGCAATCGGCTGGTCGGCGAAGCTGATCTTCTGCACCTGCGGATCGGTAGCATCAGTGGGTAGCTCCGGAGTAGCCCGATCAACCCGATTACGCAGCTCCGCTGTTGATTCGTCCGTATCACTGTCGATTGAGAACTCAACGGTAATTTGTGAAAAACCCTGCCTTGAAATGCTGGTGAGCTTATCAATATTTGAAATCCCTTCCACTCCCTCCTCAATCGGATCAGTCACTAGCGTCTCAACATCAATCGTCGAGGCTCCTGGGAGAGCTGTTGTTACCACCGCCACCGGAATATCGACCTCCGGAGCCGACTCCTTGGGCATCTGAATCACTGAGAAAATGCCAAACAGTACGATCGCCGCAATCAAGAGATACGTCAGGCGAATATTATCGATAAAAAATCCCCAGCGAGACGTGGTTGTTTCAGAAGCTTTGGATTGATTGCCTTTACTCATCATCATTTTCTACTACCACGCGGTCGCCGGCAGCTACACCTTTTGTATCGACAACAATCTGCGCCGGCAGCGATCCAGTAACCTCAATCCGACTCCCAACCAACCCGCCGACTTCGATTTGTACTGATTCAAGAACATTATCGTCATTAACCACCAGAACAAAAGTACCGGCTGTAGTGGTGTTAACAGCAGAAAGTGGCAGTGTGAGCTCGTCTGCTTGATTAGCTAAAAAAATGTTAAAAGTCACATCAACAAAACTACCAGACACAAGGTTGGCCGTGCTGGAAACTGCTAGGCGCACCTCGACATTACCGCTGTCACTATCAACCGCCGGAGCCACCGCAATCACTCGCCCCTCGTACTCATTATCAATCTCAGCCATGTCACCAACGGAAATCCGGCCGGCATTTTCGGCTGTTACGAAGGTTTGCACCTCAAGACTTGTTTCATCAAGCAGCTTAACGATAGGCTGGCCAACACTGCGGTACTCACCCGGGCGAACCGCTAGCGACAAGACAGTCCCTGAAAATGGAGCCCTGACAATTGTCTTGGCAAGCCGGGCTTCTGCTGAAGCAAGACTCGCCTCAGCTGAGTCAACCTGCGCTGCTTGGGCCTCGATCTGCTCGCTGCGAGCACCGTCAGCTGCAATCTCCAGGTTATTCTTCGCCTGTTTGAGGGTTTGCTTCGCTCGATCAAGATTTCTCTTGGCCGTAATGTACTGAGTAGAGCGTGTGTTTGGCACCGGTACGACCCACTCAATATTGCGATTGGCAGCAAAGTTCTCGGGAAACTTGATGTAGAGCCCACGGCTTCCCAGCGGCTGTGGCGTCTCGGCACTAGCCGCAGCGATGCCACTTTCTAAGCCACTGTAGCGAAAGGAGTAGCCGGATTCACTGCCAGAACCATAAAGATCAAGGCGGTACTCACCGGCTTCACCGCCACTGTATGTTCCGGAAATGACTGGCTGCTGTAAGGAACCGTCGCCGGCTGAAGCATCTTCATCAAGAAGATAGGCCTGAAGGTCGGTATTTAAAAGTGCTTCCTCCGCCTCGGCTAGATTGGTCTCGGCAGTTTCTACACTCACCGCTGAATTATCGAGCTCGGCCGGCCGGGCCCCGGCCTTCAGTTCTTTAAGACGCGCCTGCTGGCTGGCTAATCCGGCTCCGGCTTGGGCCACGGCAGCCCGCTCGTCAGCGTTAGAAAATGTTGCCAGTACGGCACCTCGAGCCACTCGATCACCAATCTCAACGGGCACCTGCTTAATTACTCCTGACGTCTCACTAGAGATTGTGGCCTTAAGCTTGGCCTCAACCTCACCGGAGGTACTCAGTACTTCGCTACTCGTAGCCTGCGGATTGATAAGGCGAACGACGCTAGCAGCTGTGGAGCTAGCTGACTCCGCGGTCGGCGCGTCGGCTGAACTTCCCGACTGGGCTGCCAATAGACCACCAACCACCAAAATAGCGATAACTAAGCCGCTGACAATTTTATTTTGTAAGAAAAAATTCATCAAAAATATATTAGTATTAACGCAGTCAACATACTCTCCATACTCCGTAAGTGCCTACTGCTAAGCAGGGTGGTAAAGCAGTCAATATTATACGTTTTTATACCGTGAATGTCAACAACAAAACCGCCAGTAGTAGAGCGGTTTTGTTGATTTCCTTAGAGTGAGTACTTCCGTTTTACAAGCCTTGCGCACCCAGTACTTTTTAAATCTACACCAGACTCGGGCGGCTTAAGCCGACAATCTGTCAATACAATCAATTATCTTATCTCGCCAGAACCATCCCTTGGGCCAACGACTTGAATGAGTACCCGATATCTTTTATATAGTAAAATATAAAAGAACGGTTGTACGAATTTATGTCCGAAAATTACCTGTAATTTTCCTGGACCATGTCGTCAATAATTAATTAGCCTCTCCACTCATTCCATAAATCAAAGAACTTAATATACTTCTTTAGAGAGCATCAATCGCCTCATCGGCAAGGTCTTCTGCCTCCTCAGCGTCATCAATGGCGTCGTCGTAATCTTCATCATCATAGTTGTCTTCAGCATCCTCCAGCTTCTCTTCGGCATCATCCAGTAGATCCTCGGCGTCGTCGGTATCGTCGCCGTCATCCTTGGCGTCATCAATGGCATCATCGGCGTCATCAATGGCATCCTCTGCATCCTCAATCGCCTCCTCGGCTTCTTCTTTCTCTTCATTTTCGCCAATAGCATCAATGGCATCGTCGATCAAATCCTCGGCATCCTCGGCGGCATCGATTGCGGCGTCGTAATTTTCGTCATCGTAGTGGTCTTTTGCTTCATCTAAGGCATCTTCCGCCTCGTCAAGCAAGTCTTCGGCCTTATCGACATCCTCGCCATCATCATCAGCATCATCAATTCGCTCCTCAGCCTCCTCAAGCTGATCCTCAACCTCGTCAATCAAATCGTCGGCCTCGTCTTCTTCAGTTACGCCGCCGGCGTCCTCAAAGGCATCCTCGGCATTATCGCGGGCATCATCAGCTGCCTCGAGTGCCTCTTCGTAGTCACCATCAAAGTAGGCCAGGACGGCTTCAAAGAGATCCTCTTTGGCGTCTGCTACATTATCCTCAGCTATGGTAGTGTCATCATTGCTATCATCAATTTGATCCTCGGCTTCTTCAATAAATTCAATTGCTTCGATAATTAAGTCTTCGGCTTCCCGAGCCTGATCAGCCTCAGACTCTTCTTCATCGCTAGATTCATTCTCTGGGTCGTCACTATCGTCTGCATCTTCATCGGTGTTATCTCCATCAGCTTGGCCTTGAAGCGCATCAGCCTGCTCCTGCAGATCCGATAGCCGGCGCTCTAAGGCACTGCGGTCACCATCAGCTTCGTCAGTATTGCTGTCCGGCGCATCATCCTCGGTTGTTAGCTCGACGTAAGCTGCCGTAGAGATCGGCCCGAAGTAGCCGTTAGCCGGGCTCACGTCATTAGCTTCCTGCCAGTCAGCCAGCGCTGCTTTGGTCAAATTACCAAAACGGTTAGTCTCACTGCCGGGTGAACCCGGACCACTGGCAACGACGCTAAAGCCAGCTTCATTGAGGTATACCTGCAGACAGAGCACATCTTCACCCTCGGAACCAACAAAGAGATTGCGGTCAAAGGAGCAGGTCTCGGCTGATTGTGCCAGAGCCGGCGAAGCTACCAAGAGTAGCGCCAAGCCGATCAATCCAGTTAGTACGTAGTGGTAGGTTTTCATATTAAAAGAAGTTATATACTAATTTGTGCCAAGCTAGTCTCGTGGCACCTCTTAGGTTAAGGGTAGCGTGGAAGTTTCTTGGGCTCAAGGGGTGGTTTGTGTATAAAAATTACTGGTCGCCACCTTCCTCCCAATC
>Ga0136591_1000081_pt1 | contig 44329 bp, 68 predicted proteins | sample AntRauMFilla3767_FD_104929 | JGI IMG/M metagenome (GOLD analysis project Ga0136591, IMG submission 104929) | Saline lake microbial communities from Rauer Islands, Antarctica - Metagenome Filla 3 #767 | ecosystem: Environmental > Aquatic > Non-marine Saline and Alkaline > Saline | place...
CCCCTCAGTTGTATTTTCATACATTTGAATGTGTGTTTTATCTTCTTCTTCCCAATCCGGATAACTATATTCAAACATAGGAATATAATTTCCATTGTTATTTGTTGGGTGTTCCCAATTTTCGGGCACTCTTCTTACTTCTCTTCCCATGATTACATATTTATTAAAATTAAATGATTGGTACCCTATCCCAGCGATGCTCTGAGTACTCCACCTTGAAAGGGTGACGAGATAACTAATCGTTCTTCAATAGGGCATTAAAAACCGGAGTTGTTGATGTGCAACAAACACTCTCCGGTTACCATTGCTGTAGTCACTTTTTCTATATCACAACAATATAGAACGAATTTTCAGTTGGATTTCTCGAAGCGATGATCGGATTTGAACCGACGAATAATGGTTTTGCAGACCACCCCCTTGAGCCACTTGGGTACATCGCTGTATTATTATAATTTGCAATTCGCAAATCACGAATTATTATTGCTGTTCCGGTAGGACTCGAACCTACATACCGTTCTGGACGGAATACGAAACGGTAACAGCGTTTTCTCTTCCCAATTAGAGTACGGAACAAATTAGTGTGCGGGTAGTGGGGATCGAACCCACAACTTTCAGCTTGGAAGGCTAACACTCTGCCAATTGAGTTACACCCGCATGTATCACATATATTGATATAATTAGGTATGTTGCACTATTTGTGATACATTATACCTGTATATGTGTTATTTATAAAATACGTCAACGAATAATTCAATTAAGTGCCACAGATGGGATTCGAACCCATACCTTTTATCTATATCAAATAAACGTTCTCAGTTACTAAATAATAAGAATACTTAATGTTTATGATCACTCAACACTTTTCTTCCTGTTACCATAGGGTTAGCTATTACCTACGCAACTATTACTGTTCACCTCGCCAGTTATTACTACCGGAACTTATTATATTATTAAAGAACTTTTTAAATATACAATCAATTTTTATCAATGTCAAATATATTTTGTAGACACGGAAGGAATTGAACCTACATGTAACCGATTATCCTTTCTACTACATATCAGGCAGAGGGAATACGTGTCCATTTTATTTTATATCATAAGCACCTCAATGTTTATTTGCATTTATAGCAATTGATATTGTGTATGAATACATAATACAACATCTATTTTTAATATGCAAATAAAAAAAGGTTTGAACCCTTCCGAATTCAAACCTTTTATGATAGTGTTATAATGAATTCGGATTACATATTGAGCGTATTTTTACCATTCCCAATCTCAAAAGATTCGGTCACGCCACAATTCGTAATTTCTATAATTCTTGAACTCATTATTTCTTATATTGTTTGCTTATACCATTAAATATGACATAAAATTATTTTTTATCAGATTTTTTATCTTTTTTTCCAAATATTTTATCCATCTTCTTATCAAACTCCTTTTTGGATATTGATAATGGTCTGGGTTTACTTCCTTTTCCGTTCATATCTATCCCAATAAAATGAATAATAATAGGGTAGTAGTGGAATATAACATGGGATAAATCAATCCATGCCAATCCATAAAACCCAATTTTTCAAGATCTCTAATCTCTCTGCCAATATAAAACCCCATACCTAATCCGTATCCGGCAAGTAATCCATCAAACGGAAATGGTAATGATATAAGTATCACCACTAACATAATAGCTACTGATACAATACCATGCCAGTGATAATAAGCTATTGGAAATTTAGATTTATAATCATTAAGTTTATCGAAGAACTTCATATTAATTTATTTTATTTATTAAGTATGTAAATCTATATGATAATATAATTGAAATGGTTTGAACAATAAATATTGCCCATGCTCCAACTCCACCATATACAGATATAACTATAATGGAATACACTATTTTCCACCATGTAATTCTAATTCCACCCGAATCTTTAAATGTATATGGGTTATTGTTATACATTATCAATCCACCAACTATCATTAATAACATTATTGAAACAAAAATCAATCCGGCAGTTTGTACCCATTCAATATTTTCAATAAATCCAAAATAAACAATTATAAAATTGAGTATAAAAGATGATACGTATGATTTAATTTCTTTAGTAGTCATATTTATTTATATTTATTTATTAAATTAAATATAGTAGAATTTATTACCGTCACACCTAACATTAAATTGGCTACCATCCAAGCACCACAAAACGCAAACGCCAATATCATCAGTACATCGATAAATCATTTAATATTAAATGATTTATCGAATATTTGATCTAATAAATCTTTTAAATCTTTGGATTCATGTTGCGATAATATATTATAATCAAATTTATAATATCCCATAACTATTAAAGAAAATATCGAAGACAAAAATAAAAGACTATAATACACGATGCCACTATAATACAACCAATTTATATCGTTGATATATCCTACTATCACAGATACCGTAAATATTATTTCAATAATATTATTTATATATTTTTTCATATTTCTAAAATAAAAGGGTTGATGATATTATAAATGCTCCAACCAAACATATAATGCGTGAAACATTATACCAGAGAGTCATATTTTCTATATGGTCAGTGTATGATCTTAACGCTTCCAATATCGAAAAGAATACTACATATAATACAGCATAAAAGAATCCGGTAAGGACTATTATTGCTATAAAATTTTCTACAAACTGTGATCCATCCATTTATTTATCCATTAATTTTAAAGTATTTTCTGTTTGTACACCCATCATCCTATCAATTTCTTTTCCATTTTCATCAATAAGAATGGTTGTGGGTATTGACCGGACACCGAATTGAATAGCTAATTGTCTATTCTCTTCAATATCTACGTCATAAAAATTATATTCATTATTATTTTCTGCAAATTTCTCAAAGTTTTTTGCATAGACTTTACACGGTTGGCACCAGTTAGCCGAAAATTTGATGAAAGACTTCTTTGAACCAGTCGGCAATTGATCTTTTATTACTTCTGTTATCATTATTATTAGTTATTTTATTTATAATTTCGTTTAGTTTATATACATATATCTTTTCAACATTTTGTGAACGAAGATTTGTAATATATGTATCAACTTCTGAATTTTCTACAAATTTTGTTATTGAGTCAGCAATGACAATAGTAACATTTTCCAAATCCACATCATTATCCGTTACCACTTTCTCTTCTTCCCACTTAAAATCCAATAAATCAATCTCTTCACCGGAATAAGAATCATGATATATTAATGAAGCTAACGAATTATCAAATTTTTGATTAGTGACATCATCTTTATCTTCAACTTCAACATAAGATAAAGATTTATTTTCTAAACCTTTAATTAAACCAATATCAAAATAAATCCTTCTACCTTTCTTTACTACTGCATGGCGTAATTCAACACCACAGCATTCATAACCTTGATGAACGGATTGGTATACATTTTTATCCGTTGTATCCAATAATGCCGCCACTTCCTTAACAGTTTTTAAATCACGATTAGCTTCCAGATTATTCTTTTTATATCCAATTTCTATTACATCATTGTCCATTTATTGACCTTTAATTTTTTTAATAACTTCTGTTAATTTGAATTCATCCTCTTCTTCGCCCTTAATAATTGAAAAAGCACGTAATAAAATGATCTCCGTCATATCAATGCGACTTGTAATACCTTTAGATTCAAAAAAAAGTATTATTTCTTCATCATCAGACCATAAATTCCACGCATTTCGAATTTCAGATCCCAAATTGGAGTATGCAGCCGGATCTGTTTGATCAGATCTTATTTTTACTTTATCGTCTTTAGAGAAAAAACAAGCTAATACTTCACTGGCTTGTTCTAAATTTTTTGGTATAAGATTAATATTTAACCATTCCGGATCTCTATTTTCATTTCCTTCATCATCATACATATCTATCATATCTATCATAACTAATCTCTTATTTGAATTCCGTTTTGTTTTCTATATTTCAATTCTTCTTGAAATGTTTCACGGTAATGTACGGGTATTCTTGGAATTTCCAAAACATTTTTTATATGATCATCGCTCATTTCAGCAATAGATTTCCATTGTAACGGCTTATCTCCATCTTTCCCACGTGTGCCCCAACACATCACTCTACGACGTTCTAAATGGTCAACATCCTCGTAATATACGTCTTTAACAATCTCATCACCATGAGCAGATCTTCTGATGTATTCGTTGCCACCATCAACCATATATTCTTTACCATTAGCATCTTTGTATAGAACAAAATCATGCCCGTGATATGATCTCAAAAAAGTACCATCTGGTGTAATAATGGCGTTTTGTATTAGTTTTTTATTCATATTATTTGTCCCCATACATATTAGTTCTCATTTCATCGATCATTTCATCGACCATTTCATCTATAAATTTATCTCCTACAAAAAAATATTTAATTTCAAATACAACATTATACCACCAAAATTTAATATCTAATAATATTTTATCAATTTTATTTTTCAGTGTTGGAGCATCTTCATCTTTTAATGGAATATATAAAGAATATAATAAATATTCATCATAATCATCATCACATATATCTTTAATATAATCTATACGTTGAGCAATAAAATATTCCCTTCCCCAATAATCATCTTCTGTTACTGATGCCACTGAACCTTTAAACCATTCATATGCTTCAGTAGCTTCTTCTTCAGTTTCAAAAAGCCAACACGACTCACACCATGAATGTGCATAACCAACCGGAGAAAATCCAGCAATAACTAATTCTTTATGACCTTGTTCAATTGATTTAAATACTCTATTCATAGAAATCTTGTGTTATAAAGTTACCTTCTTCATCAAAATCGACACTGGATTCAAAACCATAATATCCACCAAACTGATCATCATCAGCCGATAATAGAATTTGAAATATGTTTCTGGATTCTGATACGTTTGGAGAACTAAACCTTCTTACAGTTTTTTGTTCAACCACCAATTCGATACCAAACAATTTATACAATTCTACAAACTTTTCCAAATCTGTTTTTGCTGTATGATTGCACGTATCCAGTATATCGTGATAATTAACGATTGATTTCAACTTGATCAATTCAGACATACTGAAATCGTATGATCCTTTAACCATTTTTTTAATGCGTTCATTACAATAATTGTTAAGTTGTGAACTACTTAACGCATATCGTATTCATTGTATAGATTCATATTATTTTAATTATTTAATCGTTACTTAAAGTCACAGATCCGGAAAACAATTCAAATTCATCCTCAGACCAATAAATTGTATGATATCCAATAGGATAATATTCAGTTTCATTTAAAATTGACCCCCCCCCTCCGATATTAAAAAATACCACAAATCCTTTTGGGTGTTTACCAATATATGGATATTGACGTACATCCGGCTCTGAGTGTTCTTTTACTTCAAACTTCATAATATTTAGTATTTAGTATTTATTCTTAAATTCCGTAATCTTTAATATAATATGAAATTTTAGACTGATAATCTAATTGAATTTCTTCGTCTATAATTTCTTCTTTTTCTTGATATGTAAGTTCATCCCACTCTTGATCACTCATATAATCTCGTGTATTAATAATGGTTTGTTATGGTCTACTTTTTCCAGCATACCCATCTTCTACTTCCCAGTTGGTTTTAATTAACATAATTCTTTAAATTGGTTATAAATTCGTTTCACTAAATATAAATATAAATAGTGAATAATACAAAAAAAAGTGTAGACGTTCTGCCAATTAAACTAATATCATACCTTGTATCGGTATCTATATGGGATTCGAACCCATGCCTTCTACTCTGGGTGAATGATGGGGATCGAACCCACAGCCTTCAGGGTCACGACCTGACGATATATCCAATTGAGCTATATACTCCATATATTAAATGGGGTGAGAATGGGGATTCAAACCCCAACCAACAGGGACACAACCTGCCGTGCTATCATTACACCATTCTCACGTGTGCGGAAGGGGTGGGATTCGAACCCGACACGTCTTTTACAACAAACAACGTTCAAAATTGTCTCCGCTACCCAGAATCTTTCGGATAACCCTTCCATATTCTCCCAATTTAAATTTAGAGGTTAACATAAATTTAAGTTTTAAATGCTTTTCGGTATAGGGAGTAGTTTTGTACCCACGTGAGAATTCGAATCCCAATTTCTTAGTTCGTAGCCAAGTGTTCTGTCCGGTTGAACTACGTGGGCATTATTTAATTTATTGTTGCCCCATTAGGATTCGAACCTAAAATGGAATAGTATTCCTCTGGATTCAAAGTCCAGTGACTTTGCCAATTCGTCTACAGGGCATTATATTATTTATGTACTCAGAGTGGGATTCCAACCCACAGGCATCATATTCTAAGTATGATAGGTATAGCTATTCCCTTCATCTGAGCGTTATTTATAACTTAAATAATAACAGTTATTTATGGTCAAGAGTACAGGCTTCGCTCCTGTGATCTCCTACGTCCAAGGTAGGCGGGATGGCTGGACTTCCCCAACTCTTGTTATATTTTATTGTACGCTTAGAGGGATTCAAACCCCCAACCCTACGGATAGAAGCCGTATGCTCTGTTCAGTTGAGCTATAAGCGCATATATTATTTAGTATCCATGGTGGGATTCCAACCCACAACACTCAGGATTTAAATCTGATACCTCTTAGCTATTGGGTTACATGGACATTTATTTCATTTTTATATTATATTTTTCTATTAATTGGTTACACCTTTTATAATTAGCCCCCTTTGCTGCTATTCCAACTTCCAATAATGCCTGTCTTATTGATTTATTGTTTTTTAATGCTTTAATCATTTTATCTTCCGGTATGGACGGCATTCCCGTATTTATATTTCTACCCCTTCAAGTTTTAGTTTGAGTATGACAATTTGGACATAACAATCTTAAATTTTTTCTTTTGTTATTAGTATTATCACCATTTATATGATCCAATTCTAATACTAAGGGTTTATTATTTCACTTATTTAATTTACAATGTAAACATTTATTGTCTTGTTGTTCCAATTGTAATTTTCTTCCAAGATTTTCAAATAATGATCACAAAATTTCATCATTCATTTACATGAGGAAGACAGCGGTAACGATCCGCAACCGGATTAACCGATTCAATTGTTTAGCAAACAGTGACCAACACCATGATGGCAATATCTTCCAAATTATTTCAATACGTCAAAGATCAACAATTATTTGTTAAACAGTATATATTTATTCATATCATATAAATAAAAAAAGCCGAATCTTTTTATGGATCCGGCTTTTTAGTTTAATGAAAAGATTTTTCTTTTACAAACTTCCAAACATACCGAATCCATTCCATCTCGGATGGCGCTGTAAACTCGATTGTGATAAGAGGTTTGTTGTATACATAATTGTATTATTTTTATATGATTAAATATAAGGAAAAATATTTTTTTAAAACAAATTAATTTTAAAATCTAAATCCATTTTTTAATGAATCTACAAAGTCTTCATCAAAAATACTGGTTAAATCATCAATACCGGATACTGAAAGCACTTCAAACATCAATTTATTATGCATAATACCTTCAATATTCGATGCCAAATATTCCATATTTTGACGAACTTGTTCTTCACTTTCAAATTTAACGCCAGATAATTTGGCTTTATTAATTACTGAATGAAGAATATCTTCTTGAATTGTTCTGTACTGTTTTGATAGTTTAGCGGATACGGGGAGATCTTCTTCCTCAATTTCTTCCATTTGATCCTCTAAAGATTTAATTTCATCGAGTGTTTCCTGACTCATTTGATCAGTCTCTTCAGATTCATTTAAATCACTATCATCCCCTACCAAAGTAAGGTTACTTTTTTTCTCTTCCATAAATATATGTATTGTTTTGAGTTATAATTGTTGTGCTAAACAAACTACTGCCAGCACTTCTATTTGATTATCTTCTAAAATACGCAAAGCGTTGGAGATATATTCCCCATTTTTATAAAAATCTGTCACTAAAACGGCTGTCGTACCTTCATGACTTTTAAGTTTTTCATAATCCACATCTACTAAACCGTCAACATAAGATAAAAGTTCAGCATCAATATTCACATCATCAAAAGTGTAATTTCTATCTTCCCGATGCAATTGAGAAAATATATCGTTTAAATGTTTTTTAATATCTTTTGGTGCTTTCTCGGTAACGGCTAATTCATCAATATTAAGGGACTCTTTTGCATATAAAATGTCATCATATCTCTTTTCAGTATATACTGTTAGCTTAGAAAAAAATCTATGAAATACATCATCGCCACTATTCAATCCGAAATGGCAAATATCTTTCATATTTCTATGCAGGATTGATGACATTTGTTTAGACATCTCTTCAGCCCCAATATCTACCCAATTTTCTACATATTCATTAACTTCTACCTGAGAGTTGACAGCTTCAATAAATTCACGAGATGATTTGAAATTTGTTGGTAAATCATCTTTTGATACTTTGTAAATATAAAACACCGGAGTTAGGTTATGTAAACTATCAACGTATGGCTGAAATGTTTTTGTACCCCCACCAACTTTCGTAATAAGAGTAGAATCATTGCCGACTTCGATATAAATATCTCCATCTTCTAATGTGTCAATTACCGATCTTCCTTCCTGATTACTACTCATTGTTTGAATCTTTTAATACTAATTCACCATCAGAATTATAACGGTAAACATTATTACTGGTTTTCTCTTCATGGATACGTTTGCCATTCTTAATATTTCGATAAACAACTTTAGAATATCCATCACCGGATAACTTTTGCTTACGAATAATATATTCCCGATCCAATTTTTTCTTTTCCTTTTTGGTCATGGATCTATATTGTTTGCGAAACATCAAAATGTCCTTATCACTCAATTCTCGATCTTCTTCTAAAATATTAATGTATTGATTTTCCGTAAGCATTATTCACCTCAATCTGCTAATCGTGTATATCTAAAATAATTTCTAATTCTCTTCCAAAACTCTTTACCATGTGATGGCGCATTTAATAATAATATAAATACCCTCTCCGGCACCCTATAATATTCATATTCTGTTCCGTATGTACCTTCTTCACCCTTTACCTTATTATCCGATTTAAACCGGACACGTAATGTTTTATCTTTGGGATCATATCAAACAGCATGTAAATTCGAAGACTCAACTTCAACGTACTGCCTGTATAAGTCTTTCACGTTTCGATTATTTATTCTAACCGATACAGACTCATTTATGTAACTTCGTAATTTTCTTTTAAGCATTTCGGAATATTTTAACTATACACTTTGTATTAATTATCATTATTATCATTTTTATTAAAATATTCCAAACCTTTATCCTCTATGGTTTGTAATAGTTCCACACATTCCTTCAGATCATTTACAATATGAATATCAATGCCATAGTCGTATCGGACATTTTCTACCGACAGCGTTCGATTATGGGGCGCTCTCATGAGTATAAGAACTGATGCTTGCCTACAATCATGAAGATTATTAATTTTATCATCTATTACAACATCAGCCGGATAAGTAGATTTTGGTTCACCCGTTAAAATCAGCTTATCAGCTACATCTTCATTCATATACTTCTTCAACCAACCAGTCTTCTGAAGTAAAACAGATTCATAATTTTCCATTGCTTTTCCAGTAAAATGAGAAACAATACGATAAGTAAATTTCATAGTATTGTTTTCTACAAATTGTAATACTTTAGACAATCCATCTTTTGGTGGACAATTTTCGAAAAAATCGTGTAAACCAAAATAATCATAAATTTGGTACCCAAAATCAGATATTTCATGAAGATTCCACTGTGTAAAATCCAGATCTTCGCCCGTGGCATCGTGGTGTACTTTTCTCCAATGATTGGTTAAATCATTAAGCACATCATCAAAATCAAAATTTATTACTATTCTCTGATCTTCTGATCCTATATTTGTTTCTTTCTCTTTGCCTTCCATGTATTAAATTTTAATTTATATTTTAAGAATTTGTGTACTAAATAATCGAAATAGTTATGAAAATACATATTCATTATCCATAGATAACTATCATCGTCTTGTTTTTTTATAATATGTAATATCCAAGAATCCGTTAACATGTTATGATCCGGTAAGTCTTCAATCTCCATATACTGTATGTAATCTTTGAATCTCGATATCTTACTTACCACTGTTGGCTCCATAAATGGTCTGTAAATTTTCAATCCGTTATCTAAATGACCACCAGATGTTATAGGTGCATCTTTATCATAATTATAAACACGGGATAATAATTTCCCGTGTTCAAATTGAAATTGATCCAAATTAGTAAAATTTAATCGTAAATGAATTATATGCATTATGAATAAATAGGATAAAATTTAACGGAGGTATAGCATTTTCGTTTAGTTGTAGAGCTTTCGCCCACAACATCTGTTAATGTTATGGCACACGTTATGCCTCATTTCTTTAGGTTTACTTCAACAATACCTATTTTACAATCTAATTGTTTAGCCAGTGCAGCTATCGTCCGCCCACCTTTGCCAATTAATAAACCCGGTCTTCTAAGGTGTACTATAAGCTCATTATCTTTGTATTCAAGCTTGCAAACCCCCATCGCGAATGTGTTATGGGTGTTTGGTTCAGGGTCTATACCATAACACCCATCAAAATAGGTAATGAATAAACTTTTAAGCCTTTTGCTATTCTCACATTCAGGAGAAAAACGAGGCATAACAATAGATAAAATCCATTGCTTAAATTGTGCTAATTTGCTGGATTTTTGTTTCATATAAATATTTGTTTTCATATAAATATTCGTTTAAGTTTTAAAATTCGTATTTTAAATCGCAACGTATCTTATCTGAGCCGTTCCATCAGTGAAATACCAAACACTACCATGTTTTGCTTGAATAGTTTTAATAGTTGATTCTTCGAATTGATATATTAATTCACCATCCAGTGTTTCTTATTTAGCAAAAATACAACATCTCAATTTCATTTTAGAGTTACTATCTAAATGGCTAAGAACTGACTTACGGTATCGGTTATTATCTTCTATATCTTTAGTATAACTGCCACACATTGTATATCCAAATTCTAATGTGTATTTCATATTCTATTATTCAAATGAAAGTTTGTTTAATTCCTGCACAGTCAATTTAAACATTTTTTGGTTGGTAGGCAACATTTTTCTCAAAGATTCTTTAATAACCGTTTTTTCTCGTTTATTAGTTTCTTTATATGTAGCCTCTACCAGTACTGTTTCTTCTATCACTTTACCTTTTAGATAAATATCTTTGGTTTCCGGATGCTGTTGTACACCATGAGTTAATGTAACGTTTGGATTTTTTCGTCTTGTAGAACCTTCATTAATAGATGTTAATGATTTTCGGGTAGAATCTTTTTGTTCTTCCAAAGCTTCTTTCACCTTATCAGATGTAGATTTCAATTTTTTTGCCAGTGCTAACTGATCTGTTCGAGAAAAATTGGACAATACACGTAATGATTCTTTTAATTGATTCTCGTATGTATCAGTATCTATCTCCAATACTACATTTGAAACCCCTTTGGTCAGACGTGTCCGGTTAGGCATTTTTTCGTAACGATTAATTTTTATCGTTATATTCCCGTTTTCTATTCCTTCTACTAATTCTTCTATAGTCATAATGTTTATTTTATTTTAATTTAATATTTACCATATGTGTAGCACGTGTTACACCCACATAAATTAATTGATTACGTTCTTTAATATTTTTGTTCCACTGAATGTTAGGAAGATCCAGAAATACATTCTGGAATGAAGATCCCTGTGATTTATGAACTGTCAGTGCATGACTATATGTTACGTCGTGAAACCATTTATTTTCAGAATAAAATTTTCTCCAATCCTTTTTGTGTGCATGTTTTTGAAGATTTATTCTATGTTTTTTCTGAGAATCGTGATGTAACACCCTCAATTCTAAATGACCCAGAGTATCTACATTTTTGCAACTAAGTAGCCAATATTTAATATCCTTTTTAGATTTTATGTTGGCACTGGTTACAATAACCTCTTCAGAATTTTTCAAAATAATATTATCTTCTCCTTCAACACAGGCTTCTTTTGCTACCAATCTATCCCCAACTACAAATTGCGGCAAATCTTCTCCCATAATGTAGCCACGAATAATATTGTTCCAATAATGAACTCTATCATTAGTGTACGCAAGTACTCGTGAAAATTCTGGATTTTTTTCATAAATTGTATCTGTAAAAATTTCCTTAATATGATTTTTAAATTTAGTGGGTGAATATGTAACTACACCCTGACCATTCTCACCAACTTCATTAACGGATGGTATAACTAAATTCTTATCCTGATTTTTTCTAATAAATGTAGCAAATTTATTTATTGTATTACCATATCGTATTACATCAGTCAATTCATATTGAGATTTTGTATCAAACGATGGACTATGGGTTTCATTAACAGGTGGTAACTGAGCCGGATCCCCAACATACAATACTTTAATCTTCAAATCCATCAATTCTTCTTGGATAATCTTGATCAAATTTTTATTGACCATTGAAGCTTCATCAATAACCACAAAATTGTAATCCATTATTGACTTGTCTAACCATTTATCCGGCTTATATTCTTCTTCACCCGTATCATTATTAATGAATGGGCGAATAGCTAATAGTTTGTGAATAGTTGCGGCTGGTGTCCGTACATCTGCATTGTCCAATTTACCTTGTAATACCTTCACAGCCTTATTAGTTGGGGCTGAGACAATCATATCTGGTATAAATGTCCCATACACCCTTACACCTCTTTTGCGGATGTTCTGAGCGATATATGAGATTATTGTAGTTTTACCCGTTCCGGCATATCCTTTCAAAACATAAAACTGACGATCTTTATCATTTAAAAATTTAAAGATGTCATCAACCGCATCTTTTTGTTCACCTATTAACCGGACTTCGGTAGGATCTAATAATTCCTTTCCTTTTTCTAAAACTTTGTTCATAAAATAATACTGTTTATTTATCCAAATTTGTGTGTAATACTACTTTAATACCCATTCAAGAAGTTCTATTCTTCTTTTACAACAGCTTTCTTTTTCTTGTAAATCTCCATACCTTGAAGAGCCTGCTATTTTTTCAAGTTCAGTCCAGTGGCAATTACTCATTATTTCTTTGTAATGTTCTTGTTCTTTTCTAATTTTTTGTATTTTAACAAGTATGTCTTTTGGTTCTTGCATTTTAATAAAGTTTGTGGCTTAAATTCCGCACTACACACAACAATGTATATAGTTTATAAGCCTAATTAATATTCGTTTTTAATTGTAAATTTCTGCTATGGCTTACAAAACCATATACTAAACGATAATTCTAATGCTATTATTATTCCCAGTTTCACACTACCAACTTTATCTATTAAATCCCATAAATAATCACCTAACCGTTCGCAATCCCCACAAATATATAAATTGGGATCTTGTTCTAACACTTCCAATACATTATCTATATGTATTTTATTATTTTCCTGTATTTGATATTTTAATTCTCTATTGTCAATAATATAAATTGTTTCTAAAAATAATATTGATAAGCCAATTGACTTATAATGATTGATGATAAGCAATATAGCTTATTTTCTTGACATAATCAAGGAAGTAAGACGCAAACGTATTTTTGATATACGTTCGTGGATGTCTTTCTCTCTAAATCTAATCAATTTAAATTTATTATCCAAGGCTAATCCATCTTTTTCTTTATCATTATGCCTATTTTTCTTTTGCATCGACGATAATATCCTTCCATTTTTACCATGCCAGTAATCACCATCCACTTCTATGAGTATTTTATACTGTGGATATGCAAAATCGTATGACTTCCCTTTAACTTTAAATTGTTTTTCATAATCAAAACCCAATTTTTTCATTACTTCTTTCTCGAATTTCTTTTCAAGCTTTGAAGTTGTGGGTTTCATTTTGTATAATGCAAAATCATTATAATTACTTATAGGAAGTTTTTTTCTTTTTCGACTCATAGTATAAATAAATATAACAAAAATGCAATTATGAAAACACACAAACGATTTATTGACCGATTAACTGCTCGGAAGGATCCAATAGAACCATTAAAAATAGAAGAATCACTGAGAAACAGAAGATCAGATGAAGAATCACAAAGTAAAAAGGAATTTAAAGAAGGTATAAAAGATGTTGCCGATTCTATTAATTTAGATGATATTTCTAAATACGATTTAATTGAAGAGAATTTAACATTATCTATTGAGAATGAACAACTCAAGGGTCAAATGAAGGTATTAGAAAAAACCATCACTGAGCTAAAAAAATAATTCATGTTATAATTAATATAACATAACCTACATTTAAAAAAAAAAGAAACATGGGAAAGTTAGAAACAACTATTAAGAAAATTATTAAAGAAGAATTGTCAATGGCGTATGACGTTGTTGATCGTCTTCCTATAGAAAAAGACAAATTCGATAAATACTCAGCATCCATACCAACACTTGATGAATTTGGTGTAATCATACCACTAACAGATTCACGTAGAGTACACTGTGTAATTGTCGATTTTGGCAATGGTGTTAGATATGGATCAGTCACCGATGGTGGTGGAGATTTCAATGTATTTGACATTTCAAGTGTAAAATCAAACGGACATTTATTTAATAAATTCAAAAAAGAAATTGAAAAACATTTCGATACACCAATTATGGATGTAGAGGATTGTAGAAAACGTTTCAAAACATATACAGAAAAACGTTTCGTAAATAAAGACTAAATAAATAATATTCATGGCAGATTTTCCAGTAGAAATTGTTAATTATTGGTCTGGGTCGGCAAGTCCGGTATCTGGTTCCACTTCTTTTGGCTATTTCGATAATGATCCAAAATTTCAAACAGACGCACCAAAATTGGCTAATCATATAGCTACACAATTGGGGTGACCCGTAAATGATATTGAAATCACGGATAATGAAATATATGATTGTATAGAATTAGCCATGATGGAATTTAGTTATTTAATTAACGAATTTCGAACTGAAGAAGAATTCTTTGAATTACTTGGTCAGCCATCCGGATCAGATTTTTCTAATAAATTAATTTTCCCATCTATTAAAAGTGTTATTAGATTATCAGAGGGATATAATATTGAAGCTGGTGTTCCAAGTGAAATTACAATGTATACCGGATCCATAGATGTAGTTAAGGGTCAACAAAATTACAACTTACAGGAAGAATATTTTGATGTGGTACACCCATCAGAACACTCTTTCTCTATTCAACGTGTATTTCATTATCGTACACCTGCGGCTCGTGCATTTCTTAATTCACAATTCAACTATCCTATTAATGGTGTAGGCAACGTAACAGTTGCCGATGGATACTTCTACACATTAATGCCGTTTGCATGAGATGTATCCCGTATGCAATCGATTAATACTCATAGGGATTTGCGCCTGTCCAATTACGCCTTTGAAATACATGGGAATAATATACGACTATTTCCGGTTCCGGCTGTACCATTCAAATTAAATTTCCATTACACATTGGGTTCAGAAGAGCAAGGAGTAATGCCGAATGATCTGAATAGTATTTATAATCAGGACGATCTAATTGTCAAGCCGTCCGATATTAATTTTGGAATGATTTCATGGCAACATATTAATAGTCATTACCGAACATGAGTTATTAAATATTCCACGGAAATGGCAAAAAAGAAAATGGGTATCAACCGGAGAAAGTATAATAATATTGATTATGCTGGTGGTTCAATAGCTTTGGATGGGGATCAGTTAATATCTGAGGCTTCAACAAAAATGGATGCTATGGAACAAGATATAAAGGAATCATTATCAAAAATTAGTAAAGATCAAGGTTTAACAAATAAAGCCAATATGATCCAAAACCAAAAACAAATTCTTAATGGTACACCATTGGGTATTTATAGAGTGTAATAATATATGGAAACCCCAGATACAACTATTAAATTAATTGATATAGATGAAGCTATCTATGATTATATAGAACATAATATAGCTTTTGATTTTGAAGATGTCAGTAAAAAATTGGTTAAAGTTGGCGTAGATTATAAAAATAGAGAAAGATATTTATCTACATTTCAACAAAAAACCAAAAAAACTAAAACTGAAGAAGTATACCAATTACCTGTTATCTTACTGAAAAGGGATAATATTCGTATTATAAAAAATGAACGTCCACATTGGGCACCAGAAGATATATTATTAGATCATATAACTACACGATCAGTTCCAACAATTAATAAAGAAGGTGAATACGAATATATTTATCAACGTATGCCCGTAAAAATTGAATCTTCGTATAGTGTAGATATTATATCATCTTATAAATATCATGCTGATCATATAATCGAACAATACATTTTACATGAGAATAAATTTTGAAATTCTTCTTGGTATGCGTTTCGTGTATCGTTTGATGATTTTTCTAATGGTTCCACTCCACCCCAAAATGGACAAGAACGTATTATTCGCCACACATCTAATATGACAGTTGAAGGTTATATTTTACCGGAAAGAAATAACTTGAAAAAAATATCTACAAAAGTTATTCCAAGTGTAAGTAATGTTATTGTAGGAGAGAGTGAAATGACTTTGAGTGAATTTAGAAAGAAATATAATATGTAATTATCAATCTAATTCGATAGTTCCGTCCATTATACCTATTTTTAATTCATCTATTAAATCATTAGCAACATCATAATTTCCTTCCACGATGTTTTCTTGTATTCTGTTTAAATATTCTATTGTATTTTCTTCCATTTGTTTATTTATTTTTAATATAAAAAAGCCTTATAGTCATGAGTAACTATAAGGCTTTCGTTTTTTTGTTCACTATTTTTTAACGTTCACGTTACGTGAACATTCTTTATTTATGAACACTACATTTGCGGTGGCATTGCCACGTATTGAACATTTTCATCATCATCTTCGTTAATACTAATCATACCTTCTGTTGTAAGAAGTAGGGAAGAAATGGATGATGCATTTTGTAACGCCAATCTAATTACTTTTGTTGGATCAATAATACCGGAATCTAATAGATCTTCTATTTGACCCGTTTTAACATTAAATCCATATGGTATTCCTTTTTTGAGAATATCATATTTGTATTTAGAAATATTATCATTTTCGAATCCGGCATTAATCAATATTTGATTAAACGGTTCTCGGATAGCACCCAAAATAATCGACTTTCCTTTTTCCTGATCTTCATTTTCCAATTTAAAATCACTTGATGTAATTAATTCCGAAATATGTAATAAAGCAGATCCACCACCAATAGTATAACCCTCATCAATAGCCGCTTTTGTAGCATATAGAGCATCTTCTATCCGATCCTTTTTCTCCTGTATTTCAACTTCAGATGATCCACCCACTTTAATTACAGCAACACCATTAGTTAATGAGCTATACCGTTCTACAACTCTTTCACGCTCATAATCACTTAATGATTCATTTTTAATTTCAGATTCTAACAGTTCAATCCGGTTTTGTAATTCATCCGGATCCGACTTACCATCAATAATTACAGTAGCATCTCTATGAATTTTTACTTTCTTAGCAACACCCAGATCCTTTTTAGTAACTGAATCTAATTTTCTACCCGTATCTGTTGTGATTAGTGTACCTCCGGTGAGCGCACACATATCTTTCATCATTTCCAATCGCCTATCACCAAATGCTGGTGATTTTACAGCCGCACATTTCACCATACCCTGCATTTTATTGACAACCATGGTAGATAGTGCTTGCCCCTCAACATTCTCAGCAATAATAAGTATTGGTCGTTCCAAATCTACAGCAATATTTAATACGTGTGCTACAGATTTCACATTTGCCACTTTACCATCAAAAAATAGAATTAAACAATTCTCAAATTCCACAGTATGTTCTTTCGAATTAGTAACAAAATAAGGGGATAAATAACCCGATTCAAATTGTACACCCTCTACAAATTCAAGATAAGTATCCATTGTAGATGAATTATCAATAGATACATATCCATCCCGACCAACTTTTTTGACGGAATCTTTAATCAAATTTGCAATATAATCATCCCCGTTTGCAGAGATTCGTGCAATCCTTTCTATCTGTTCATCTGAATCAATTTCCTGACTCATGTTTTGTAAGTCATCAACAATCTGTGATACCGTCTTGTCGATCCCACGTTTGATCGATACGGCGTTCGAACCCTTTGACACAAGGTCTAACCCTTTGTTTAATATTGCTTGTGATAGAACCGTCGAGGTTGAAGTATTATGGGTAAGAATATATCCATCGGTAACGTATAAACTATCTTCATTGCTAACTTTAATACATCTCATTGGAACGTGTTTTCCGGTAGGAGTTATACTAACAATTTTATGACCATATTTATATCCCTTTAATTGATTAAATCTGTAAATAGATGTATCGGAATATGAATCGGGATCATTACTTCTATTATGTAGTCTATAATATAATGGAATACCCATACTGTAACATAACTCCCTGAAATCTTCAGCCAATTTATCACTAATAGTGATAAATTCAAATAATCCCTTATTATTTATATGTCCATCCGTATCCAATAATCCTTGAAGTAATTGTTCTCTGTTTTCTCTGGAATTATACAAATAAACCTTTGGTATGAATTTTTCAGAACTCTTCATATTATCTAATCCTGTTTCTTTAACAGCATCTAATAATTGTTGCCCATAAAATCGCAAACGAATGCAATTTTTCTTTGGTATATCCTCTGTTGTCATATTTACATTTTCGGGCATTACCAATTTATCAATAATGTGCTTTTTATTGTAACCGATAGTAACTTCTATCGCCCGTTCCTCAGTTTTTAAATAACCATCTCCAATTAAAACGCCAACTGTATATGGGTCAAGTGGAACCTCTTGTTCATTAAATTCGACTTCATTTTTTCTAACATAATATCCATGTTGTACATCACTATTAGAATATTGAAACTTTATTTTTTTAGATTCTAATAGTTCTTTAACAGACAATGTTTTTTTAGAACCGTAGTGAGTAATTATTGACCATAAATGTGTATCATCACATTCTACAACTCTACCATCAGAAAATTTAACTTCATGTAGTTCAAGATTACCTTTTTCATGCACTTCTTCTACTACTTGTATACTATTATCTGATCCATTGATAATATCACCCTTTTTAATATCTCCCATAGTAGTCCACCCATTAGGTGTTGATATTTTACTATGATACGGTTGACAACCATCTCCCGTTTCTTTAGCTGTCTTTGATGCTACGGATTTTACCAGATCAGCACCCAATCTTTCTTTAGGATCTTTCAAATTTATATGATTAGCTACCGTCACACCATCCTTTGTAATGAGTGGTTCATCACCATCCCTTTGAATGATTATGTTTCGACCACTCGCACCAAGAGTTGTTTTTACTACATTGGCTACCTTATTCACGCCCGAAGCTAATGTTGCACGTGCTGAATAACCATGGTCAATATTATTATATTCTTTGTTCATCATATTATTTTATGTTGTTTTATTTAAATTAAATTTCAAATCCGTATAATACAGTATTGTTTAGATCACGCCCCTTCATAAAAATACCATCCCCCTCTCGTGATCCGGCAACATTAGTATTACCTTCTATTGTTACTACTTTGTTCTGTTTTGAATTTACTATTGATTTAAAAGGATCTACAAAATATACGTGTCCATAACCCGATTCTTTTACCCATCCACCAATATATACATTATTTCTTCTTAACTGTTTAATATCTGTTATTTGATTGTTATCCGAACGGGTAGAAGCATATGTTATCCATTCCCGTGCCAATGCAGATTTAAATTCAAAATTGGTGTACGTTTTTTCCATGCACCACGAAATAAAACAGGCACACCAAGCATATCCTTTCTTTTCTTTATCATCAAAATCAAATGATGGGAAACATACCTTAATAAATTCATCTACTAATAATCCCCTATTATCAGAAGATCCATCCCCATCAACATCCAATTCAACCGCTTCTCCCACTAAACTATTAGCCAATTTAATATGTGGTAATTCCTTTTCCATGATGGTTGGTTTAATAGTAGAATCCATCATATCCTTATTCATTATTCCGGTAGTGGGTAATTGATTAAGTTCCTGCCATGCTTTAATTGCAGATTCAGTATTATCCCCAAAAATTCCATCTGCGTGAATATTTAAAAAATATTGTACAATTCTAACGTTTTTACTTATTTCGCCCTTTTGCATTATTATAATTTTATTGGTTCTGATTTTTGTAATTGTGATCTATAAATATCTTTTTGACCCATTATGTCATAAATATCATCGAAAGAATACGGTTCACCCTGAAATTTTCCATCCACTGAAACATCAAATATGCGCTCATCTGGTGCCGAAAAATAATTATATCTAACTGCACCATGTAAATGTCAAGCTCCCTGATCCATACGATTTCATACCCGTTGTGGGTGGTGATTCATTGTTACAGGAATATTATTAATAAAAATATCTAACTTGTAATATACAGAAGCTAATTCTTTTTTACAAGATAAAATGTTGTCGTGTGTATCATCGGTACCAACTATTAGATTGATTCTACCATTTAAATTTTTCAATACATCTTTTACTTCTTTTTGATTCCCAACCGAGAAATTACCTAAATGGAAAACTATATCTCTGGGTTGTACTTTTTGATTTCATTTAATAATAAAATCATCTTTCATTGCTTGATGAGAAGGATAACCCCTCTCTATAGCTGTTGTATTGTCAAAAAAACGGTGATCAGATATATAATGTATATCTTCTCTAACTTTGCTGATCCCCGACAGTCCTTTCAGGTAATTCATTCATTTTTGATTTTATGTCTTTGATTCGTTTAATTTCTTGTCGTTTACGTTTAATATTTTCTTTAATGGCATCGATTTTTTCATTCTCTTCATCGATCTCATTTTCTAAACGATCTCTTAATTTTTTGTCTGATGTGTTTGTATTTGAAAAAAAGTATATCGGAAATTTGTAATTAGAATCCCGTATTAAACAAAAAAAGTAATAAAATATATCCTTGTCCATTTTTCCATTATTGATATGATCATGATAGTATACTAATTCTTCGACTGAATTAATTTCATATATCATTTCACCTTCAATATTGGCAGATTTTAAGCCGGATACATTGTCATAATTGTTACGTGACTCTTCATATTTCTTACATTGATACTTAGAATCAAATTCAAAACCATCATCGGAAATGAATTTGGTCTTCATATTATCCAAAAAGTAATTTGTTATTATTTAGTTGATTTGCCTCTGTTGTCGTGGCTTGACGTGTTTCCACAAAATTCATTGGAATGTCTTGTAAAACATCTCCATCATCAAAGTAATAATTGTTACCATCATTATATTTTGTTTTGTACCATTTAGATACATAAATATTATTCTGAGTAGCAAACTTTGTAGCTTGTGGCTTATTTTCGTTAACTCGTATTAAAGTAACCATGTTAATTGTTTATATATGTGTTTGTATTATAAAAATCTAAAAGTAATTTTTCAATCTGGATAGACAAAAATTCAATATCCTTTGTATTAACTAAATATGTTCTTTTACCATTTTTATAAAAAAAATAATTACTATCTGATTTATTCACAAAAATATTAACCGGATCTATAAATTCTAATGATAATAAAGATTTTAATGAGTTTTCTCTCAATATGTGCATATATATTTGATGGGATCTGCCCCTTAAATTATGGAAAAAGAAGTGGCAAAATGCCAGCTTCTTTTTCACATCCCCTTCCAATTTTATAGTATTAGTAAAATTCATTAGGATTTAATTATTTTGTCCCCTTCCATGTAGTTTAATATCTTATCTACTACGGGGTGTCTATGATTTTCTTTTAATTCGAAAAATCCTATTTCATCTACGTATTTCTGCATTTCATATAACTTAGATAATCCGGAATCTTTCTTATATTGCAAATCGATCTGTTTTTGATCACCCGCAAACACCATTTGACTATATTTACCCAAACGTGTAAGCAACATTTTTGTCTGCTCTACAGTTAAATTCTGACATTCATCTACAATTACAAATGATTTATTCATTGTAATACCTCGTGCAAATTGGAGTGGTAAAATTTCTATACGGTTTTCGTCCTGTAACAATTTTAAACCTTCCGGTGCTACTAATTCTTTTATATTTTGATAGATAGGTTGCATTCAGGGTTCCATTTTATCATGCATGGATCCTTTCAAAAATCCAATATCTTCAGTACCCACGGTAGGTCTAATGAAATATAATTTGCGAACTTCTTTTTGTATAATTTTTTCAATTCCTATAGCAACAGAAAGAAATGTTTTCCCACTTCCGGCTTTCCCAGTAATTATCGATACTGGTTTTTTTTCTATAAGTTCTTTTGCTTGATGTTGTTCTTCGTTGAGGTTAGCTTTGGCAATATTATAATTTAACTTCCTTGCCATCCGTGTTCCGCTTTTCGCCATGTGATTGTCGTTGGTTTATATTATTTGTTAGATAATTGTATAAGAAATGCAAATAAACATCGTTTGATAGATGTTTTATATCTTCATACCCCGAAATCATATTTTTTGTATTAACTTCGAATCAGCTTCCATCTGTCGGTTTATCCATAACATTCATTGTTTGAACATTCACAATGTATAAGTGGCGTTTTCCAGTACACGATTTAGTAAAATTATATGCTCCCACAAAATCATATTTGGAACTATCAGAAACATATATCCCTGTTTCTTCTTTTAATTCTCTAACAGCCGCTATAAAGGCATCTTCTCCATCATCTATTGTTCCGGTAACACACGTAATTTCCCTAATATTATCTGATCATAAAGAAATAGGCTCTATTAAAGTGATTATCCTCAACGTGCCATCAGAATCATAAAAATAAGGTAGTATGACAACCTTATCATCCTCTTCAAAAAAATAATAATCTTCCCCATTGTGGTTTTGTTCACTTCACAGTGACAAATAACCTACAGATTTAATTAGCTTTTTCATATAAAATAATTTTTCTATTAACTATAAGTAAACCATTAAATCCGAATCGAGATGTTTATTTATACTTACAAAATCATGTTCAAACATACCCGTATATATTGATGTAATATGTTCTATTGGAATTGTCGTAAACTGTTTTCCCATATATATGTTACTGAACAATTCTTCATGGTTTTTATCATAATCGGTAGTATCTCTAATTTTTAATTTTTTTACACCATGATATATAATTTCTCTATATAATTCTTTAAATATTTTAATTAAGTTATGACCAATAATTTCTTTTGGATTAATTCCAGATTCCCAAATATATTTCGAAGCCACACGAATACACCGTTGGAAAGTATTAGATATTTCTGATGGAGTAATAATTCTTAAACGAACAATCCATACCATCTCCATACCATCTTTTTCAAATTTTATATCACAAATAATATAAGATTTACCAAAACCCGAATCATATATTAATTCTTTTATTTTTCCAATTTCTTTGATATTATTATCAAGCGTATCACCAACATTTATTATAATAGAAGTTTCTTTATGCAGAATTTTCCTGAAAGAATGTATATCATTGTGATAATTAGTCCAATCAATATTATTTTCAATAAATTCTTTAGTATAATGAATTAAATCGTATTTATGCATCTATATACCTTAATTTTTTAATTTTATTATTAATAATTTCTATTTGATTTGAATGTGGTATCAGCCTATCATCCCATTTTGTAGTTTTTCTGGGTACATAATTATCAATATTTAATCCGAATACATCTTGGAATTTTTCTTTAGTTTGGTCATGAATTAAATGATCCGTATTTATAATAATTAAATCGTATCCATATTTTTCTTTTGAAAAATTAGAAAAATTATCTATTTGGCGTTTTATTAGATTCAACCAATTAATAATAGAAAAATCCAATTCTTCATCATATGGTAACAATTTATAAAAATTATTTTGTACTGCTCTATTTATTTGACTCGTAATAGATAAACCAACATCAGACACTACACAATACACACACGTATCAATATTTAAATCTTTTATTGGTTTTATATAGTGGCACATTTTATATTCATATGCATAATTATACAATCTATATTTTTGTTCTAATATTGACCGGATATAATTAGATCTACACCCACCAAAAGAATTCAACCATAAATCTATAGGTTCTTTATTATTAACAACATCCCTCAAATAATCTTCACTAATCTTATACATTTTCTTCTTTTATTTTAATGGGCATTCCAAATTCATCATATTCCGGTAAACCGCCCCATTTTTCCTTAAATTTTTTGACATTTACTGGCTCTGTTTTTTTCTGTCTGTCTGAAGAATCAGAAAAATCATCATCCGGAAAATGTGATCCCCTTGCACCAAAATGAAATATCATAGAATCATATAATAATGCATATTTATAGCCTTCCTGTAACATGCGTAAATGAAGATCCATATCTTCCCATGATGTAGGATTAAATCTCTCATCATTACCACCAATATCCAACCAATCCTTTGTTCGTATTAAATATCCACCAGCACCATGAATTTTTGGCACTTCGACCCCCCCATTTTGATATCTAAATTGTCGAACATATTTATGAAAGTTATCTTTTTTAAAATTTACATGTGTATAACCAAATACTTCTTTCTCTGCCACTAATGCACCATACGATTCAGCCCATATCTTGTCACTATTGGGGCTTTTCTTTTCAAATATATTTGGCTCTATCCGATGAGAGGAAACAATCATTGGTTCTTTTGTATGATTTACTATTCTATTATATAAATATAAATCAAAATCTTTACCAACATACATATCTGAATGAAGAAATAATATATATTCCGTATCCACATTTTCAGCCAATACATTCATTCCACCGCCAATACCATTGGGTATGGGATTGTCTTCATGAATAATAAATGTTAAATCATACTCTTCTTTGTTATCTTCTAACCATTCATTTGTACCATCATCACAATTTTCAGCATAAACTAAAATTGGATTATCATTATGAAAGGAATTTTCTCTTATTGATTGAATACATAATTCTAAATAATCAATATTATTGTGTGTATTTATTGCAAATGTTAAATCCATAAATAATCTTCCTCTCTACTATTTTCGTCCAATACTATTGTATGTATGCCGTTATTTTTTTGACTTGGGAAACTTGTAGTGAAATGTTTATCACTATCTTCTTCGCCCTCTATGACTCGTTCTACATAAAAATGAATCTTTCTCATAAATTCATTGCCAATGGGTTTGGTTATACCCAATACGACATTTAGATTGAAGTAATTTATCACATCAATATTCGCTGATGGCGTTCCATCCAAAAAGATGAATTTATCTGATAAATCAAATCTTGAATATTGTTCAGACTTCAACCGGATATTTTCTATTTTTTTTCTGGTTTTTTGAGTTGCACCATGAATAAAAATAACATCGAAAAATGGTTCCCAGTTAAATATATTTTGTATAAGAAATGGGTATTTGCTAACATTTAAAAATAAACCTTTGGTGTATTTTTTCATGGGTTTATTCCAATAACCGTGTGAAAACCCCCATTTTCTTATAAAATCGGCTTGAGATTTACGTTCAATCTCTGCATAATTACCCAAACGGGATGTTTTACTCACAAAATGATATACCATTGCCGGACTTACCATTTTCTCAAAACCCAATATAGCATATCTCATGTGCATATCGCTATCTTCACAGAATTTTTCGAAAAAATCACCATCCAATCCGATATAATCTTCCTTATAACAACCAAAAAACATCAAATTGCCACCCTTTTGTAATTTATCCGGTATAGAATATTCATCAAATTTTTGTCGATCAAAATTTGAAATATCATTGCCACAGTCTAATAATTTTTTACCAATAGCTGGATCTTTATATATAGGTGGCTCTACACGGGTATAGGTTGTTATTCTACCCTTTTTAATGTCACGTACTACTTTATCAACAAAATCATTAGCCAGTGCCACATCATTATGTAATAATATAATGACCTCACCCTTAGCCTTCCCCACAGCATTGTTATAATTGATGCCCAATGTGACATCATCATTGATCTCCAATACCAATTCTAACTCATGTGATGTTAATTTTTGTATACGTTCAAACTCCCGAACTATATGTTTATTATAATCGGGAGTTTGAGATGTCGATGCAACTACTAAAGATACCATTACAAATTATTATATAGTTCATTTTGTTTTTTCTGTTTTTCAAACGTTTTTAAGTGAATCAAACGAAGTTCCTGTTTGTCCGTGTAAGCTACGTTATTAACTCCTTCCACCCGTTCATGTACCTTACCCTTCCACATCTCGTCTCTGAGTAATTTATACACTCTACCTTGGTAATCTGGGTAATTAACCAGACCATCTTTGTCCAATACCCATCCCATTTTCTTGATATATTCATCTGTAATTCCATCTACAATATTTTCACGTGCAAGAAATATTAAATCTACATCATTATCCCCTAAAACGGGAATTAATTCGTACGTAAAATCCGAATCTATATCTTCATCAGCATCTATCTGTACAACATATTCACCTTTTGTAATAGATTTATGAACCTCATTTTTGAAATCAGCAAAATTACCTTTAAATTCAACTGGTTCAATATATATTTTAGAAAATAATGTTTCAAATTCCTTCTCATCGTCTCCACTAATATCATAACATGTATCTTCGATATAACTGACCATCTCATCATAAAATTCAGAGTTCGGTTTAATTTTCGAAGAATCCATTACAATATATAAAGAAGATATATCATCAATATTTTCAGCCATTTGGTATACCAATTCATATACCAATTCAAACGTATGTTCTTCTCCACATGTAGTAACTACATAATTAAGCATTACTTAGCCCCCGTAGATCCAAATCCACCTTCACCCCTAACAGTTGAATTAATCATATCAACTTCTTTATGATCAACTTCAAAACGAAAACCATAAACAGCTTGTGCGATTTTATCACCCCGTTCAATAACTAAATCTGAACCCGAATCATTTTTAATAAGTACTTTAACTTCACCTCTATAATCCGAATCAATAGTAGCTGGTGAATTGGCAATTAAAATATTACGGCTACCAAAACTCGAACGTGGACGTAAATCCATTTTAACATTATTCGGCAATTCAAATGCTAATCCGGTTTCTACCTTCGCTACCTGACCCGTAGCTATTTTAATAGATTTGGATGCAAATAAATCATACCCAACCGAACCAGATGTTCCCTGCACTGGTTGTTTAGCATGTTCTGATAATTTTTTATATTTGACTGTTCCCAAATTGGGAACATTAGTTGTTAGTTCCATTATTTCTTTCTTGGAATTTTAAGTTTTGGTTTTTTATTTGTTGGTGTGTTTAGACTTACCATTTTGGTATAATTATCTGCGATGTATTCTTTAATCTGTGTTTTAATAGATTCTATAGAATAATCAGATTTTAATTCATCAATGTCTTTCTGTACTTCCTCTTCATTCAGGGGATCCTCATTACTTCTATGTAATGATTTTAATATACCCATAATTTCTTCTTTCTGTATCTCATACCATTTACTTTGTGGGATGAGTATTTTGCCCATAGAAGCTGATGGTGGAATTTGTTGGAATGTACCATTAAGAAACGTAGATATGCTCTCAGGGACGAAATCTCGAAACGCACCGACCTCTGGTATTACTAATCTATTACCAGATAGAGATGCCTCTAAAATCATTCTACCAAATCCTTCTCCACGTGTGGGGTAAATATTTGCCAAATTGTTTTCATGTTTCATTAATGCAAAAATGACATTGGAGGATAAATGTCCATTAATCAATAATACTTCAGCTTTGTTATCATAATCCTCTTGGGATTTAGAATTAGCCAGTTTAATATCATTAAATACAGATTTATATTCTTGGACACTAATTTCAGAATCATCCACTGAGTTAATTTTCAATACCAATTTAACATTGTCTTTCTTGTCAAACATCTTCCAAAAAGCAGAAAGTAGTGGTTGTATTCCCTTTCTATCAGCATCCAAAAGCATTTTCTCCGGTATTACTTGACCAGAAGTAAAGAAAAATTTCGAATCACCCAAACCATCTTCAATTTTGGATAGTTCTTTTGTTTCATTAACACCTAATTTATTAAAAACATTGGGATTATAACTTTCCGGTATTACATGTATTTCCTGATGCAGTTTTATTTCTCTCTTCTGCCCATCTTTTTCTGCTACATATGAAGTATTCATCATAACATCCTTGACAAAATTAGATGGTACAACTATTTTCAAATTATCAACACTATTTAACCCCTGAATCCATTCTGGTGAAATAATGTTAGTCTCTACCCCCGAAGTAAATAATATATTTCTAACTCCGTGTGGTTTAAAATCATCCGGTATACCTACATGAATATGAAGATCCGGTTGACGGGTAAGATTTGATGCTTCCTGAATATTCCTTAAATCTTTATTTTCAGGTTTATCCAGTTCATCATTGGGATTACTTCCCCAAACCGTGGGAGCAACGTATAACTGATCGTGATATTCTTCGTTTAACGCTTTAAGAATTTCTCTGGATTTAAATCCGTACCCAGATTGAGATTTATATGGTGCTGTAAATAATATCATTTATTCTGTATATTTTAAAAATTGTCCTTCTTTTAATTTCCCATATTCACGATTATTGATTTCTATGTATTGATCATTTACTTTTGTGATTACTTGTAAGTCATTTCCATGATATGACGTAAAAACGAAATCCCCCGATTTTACGTCATCAAGTTTAGATGACGGATTTAAGAACCACTCAAGAAATTCAAATGTATAATCAGTATTCCACTCATCGAATCGTTTAGCCGGATTAGTAGCTTTTTCCTTTTTTGTCTTCCTACCCAATGCTTTATTCATATAACTGCGTTCTACAAACTTCATATTGTTCATAGAATATTCGATGTCTTTATTTTTAACTCGTGTCCGATTAAACATGTATAACTCTCACTTTTTCTTTAGGTTTAAAATTTCTAACCACTATATTAATATGGTTACTCAATTTTGTTGTCATGTGTTCTATTTCCATATCATTCTTCAATAAATATTCCCTGCCATGAGTAGATGCGTTCTTTTTTAACTCTTCAAATCTATCGTAAGCTTCCATTAGTGCAACAATCCACGAATAAATAGATACTGAATCTTCAAAGATATAGGGGGTTTGTGGTGCACCTATAAATGATGTGCCTGTTGGATATACTGGAATACTCCACTCTTTCCCCTTATATTCATCTGTATATCCTAATTCAGTCTCATCATAATCGGGTACTTGTGTATTTAAATTTCTCGAAAATTCAGAAAGTTCGGAAAACTGTTCTTTATATGGAAATTGATCCTGAATTCCGCCAGTCATTGTATGAATAACACCCAAACCAGCACTTACAGCTTCAGCAACGGGCAATCCAAACCCCTCAGCATCGGAAGTATTAATAAAAATATCCCCAAAGTTGTATAATTCATTTAACTGTTCATCAGTAAGAGAGGAATTGGCAGTAATAATTATATTATCAGTCGATACTCCCAACTGTTGAGAGAAATCATCGATACAGGCAATAAGATCTGTACCGGACTGACTTACCGGACTGGTATGCATAATCAATGCCGTATCTTTTTCAAAAGTAGGATTTTTTGAGCATACATACATATAACTATAAATAATATCAGCCGGACGTTTTCGCCTCTGATTCTTCGCAACCCATAAAAACTTAGTTTTTTTGTTACGTAAAGCCTTAATCTTCATCTGATTCTTTCTATACTCAAATTCCGGCATAGCATTTTTGAATAATTTCTGTATATCCCTCATTTTAAAGGATTTCTGCAATGGTTTGAATGTTTCCATATCAACGCCATGTGGAATATAATCAACTACAGGATTATAATCAACCAGTGATTTAACCATCTCGGTAGTTTGTTTATTAATACAAGCCAACCCATCACAAGAATTATAATATGCCTTATTATACAATGGCACCGGATAATTATCCCAAATATTGTAATAAATTATTGGTGCTGACTGTCGGATTTCATATTCCATTCTGAAATGTTGATGGAAGTATCTGGGATCTGTCATCATGAATATAAAGTCTGGTTCTACCAATTTCATAACCTGTGATATTTCCATTCTATTACCATATCCTTCTTTTAGAGGATATATGGTACATATATCTTTATAATTGACTGCTTCTACATTATTTCGTTTAGAACCGCCACCCAATTGTGTCCATTCTATTTCTTCATGTGTATTAGATACCAAACTATGTAACATTCGAGCCACACCCGTTTTAAATCTAATATCATCACCAAATAGTAAACCTTTAAGTTTTTTCTTATTACTCATAATCGTATTTATTGTCGTCTAAAACGTGATCAAAATATTTTTGGAATCCCTGTTGAATATCAATAACATTTTTTTTGTGTAATTGTTTGTCCATCTGAGTATTACACCGATTATAAAAAGTAGAATATTCTCCAACTAAATCTAAAAACATTGTCATGTCTGTTTCCATATTCATTATTTTCTCATACAAATTAACATCCTTCAGCATTTTCTGTTCATTAATTTTTTCGACTACTTCAGCATCATCAAAATCAACATCGTCGACCCTAACAATATCATGACCGTCAATTTCAAGTATCTTTTCACGAATATAATCAAATGGTTCTTCTTCTAAACTATTGAATTGATCCACACCAAATAATATTTGACTTCTTTTCTTATTTTTTTCTAATTCATCAGCCAAATATGCATAATAATCCATCAATTTTTCAATATTTACCCCCTCACCATTTTTATATCCATCAATTTCAATATTAAAAATTAATATTGTATCTTCAGAATAGATAGTATCATCTTCTTTGAAGAATTGCATTGGGTTACTAATATCTACTACATTGTTTACTTCTACTACATCTAATATTTCAAATGTTTCATGAAGCCTGTCAATAATCGCATCATTGATATTTTTATACCCTATAACAAATGTTACTCTTAGTTCTTTACTCATAATATTTTTTTTATATTTTTTTCAGTCCAGCCCATTTCAAATAATATTTTTTTGATCTGTTCTATTTTTAAAACAGATAAATATGTTTGGGCTTCTTTCGGTGTAATTTCAAAATAATTTTTGACAGTTTTAATAACATCCGGATACTGTTTAATTACCGGATTTCTGTCATATTTAACGTTCACCCTACCCGAATGGGAAAACAAAATATTAAATATTTTTAGTAAATTTGAATCGGGTATATTTTGTAAATACTTATTAATTTCATTTGCTTCTGCCGTGTGTTCTGAGTCGAATGACATTATTCGATTTATCATAAAGGACGAAAAACCCTTTTTAGATTTTTCATCTAAATTTTCGTATGAAAGTTTCCCATCCCCTATGATTGAAAAGACGAAATCGTATGCATTCATTTCATTTTAGTAATCAGTTGGAACTTCAGTTCTAAACAGATCTGGCTGTTCATCTCCTTTGTGATATACAGTTCCATACTTACTTACAAATTCTTTTTTACGATGCCATCCCCGTGGGTAAGCATCAGCGTCTTCTTCATCAGTGTAAACACCGGAAGAATCAGATTTCTCAGTAGATTCAGATGTATTTGTAACTTCCGGTTCTACTGCTTCAGTATTATTTTCTTCTTTTACCACTTCATCGGGTTCTTCAGATTGTACTAATTCTGTTTCACCGCCCAATTCTTCTAATACTTCGTCCACTGGTGACTTTTGAGACTTAACAGCGCCAATGAAATGTTTAGTTACCGGAAATCCACGAGCCGCTTCTTCAGTTTTTCTGAAATTCTCAGCCGCTTCTTCTCCACCCTCAAATGTCCGGTGAAATGAATGATTAGGTTTTCCGTTTGATGCATATACTCTGAATTCAAATTCTACAAGCATGGTTTTTATGATTTAGTTGATGTTTTTGTTGATTTAGATTTAGTTGGTGTACTCTTTTTGGTAGAAGTACTTTTTTTAGACGTTGATGTTTTTTTCTTGGTCGGGGGAGAAGTATCATACATTTTCAATACTACATATTCGTGTTTAGCCCCCGTGGTAAATTCCAATTCTTTCATCAAATCATCAAAATAATTGAAGATATCTTCTTGCTCTTTTCGACGTAATTCTTGAATGTCACCATTACTGAATCCTTTTCGTCTAACTTTGACTTTCGCTGATACCATAATATGGTTGTTCTATAATATTTAAAAGTAATGTTGCTAAATTAACCTGTTTGTCCACAACCGTTGAATTTTTGAACATATATTCGGAAATTTTAAAATTAAAAAGAATATAATTCATATCATCAGATGTTATTTCATTGACATGATCAAAAAGATATGCAAAAGAAGCATCTATCTCGTTATCACTCATGTCATTTACGATTGCTCTGACCTTGTTATAAATAACTATAACATCTTTTTTATTTTTACAGGATTTTATTAGATCAATTATTGCATCATATTTCTGCTCAAATCCTTTTACTGTATTTTGTGTATATTTCCCGTCAAACATGTTATGATCAATATCCATAACCATCGATCTTATATCAGGGAAATACGTTTTAACAATCTCAATAATTTGTGGTTTAGAAATAGATATTTGTTCAGCTTTACAGATTTTTGATATATGTATCGCAACCTTTTTAGGATCATCCGGTACAATTTTATACGGTTTACATCTACCTTTCAATTCCGGAATAATCTTATTAATATTATTCACGGACATTATAAAAGTAGTATCATCACTATTTTCCTCAATCACATCTTTCAGTGATTTTTGAGCGTCCGGTGTTAACTGATCAGCTTCACGTAAATCGAATACCTTTCTCTTAGAAAATGCAACTCTTTGACAAAATGGTTTAATAATTTCGTCCACTACACCAATACCTCTTGTTTCTCTTTCAGAAGCATTTATATAGTCGTAATCTACGTCTAATTGATTACGTATGACGTTAATAATACTTGATTTACCCGTTCCTGTATGTCCATATAAAATCATATTGGGGATATCACCCGTTTCAATAATTTTATTTAGTACGGGTTGAAAAGATTCAGAAACTACTAAATCTTCAAGTTTTTTCGGTCTGTATTTTTCTACAAGTATCATTCTATTTTCCTAAAACTATATCGTCTAATCCTATTTCTTTGTCAAAAATATAACTGGCTACTTTAGATTCTTTGAAATCATATGATTTAGTATGATGCCAAAAATCTGGTTTAGCCAATGAAGGTACAACAATATCCATTACTCCCTCACTATCAGAAATATCAAATTTGTGTTGATGTCCTGAAAGGTAATAATAGTTATTTATGCCAGAAGTGTCAATACCAAATTGAGATGGCTCTCTGAGCATTAATTTCGAAATAGTAGATGCACGTTTAGAATTTTTACTTAATGGTAATTCCTCACCATGTGTAATACCAAACAATGAACGACCATATCTGCTATATTTTCTCATATATTTGGAAACATCAACGTCAACATGAGAATCATTTCTATAACGTTGTTTTAAAGCTTCTCCCAATGAAATAGATAATAAATGGTCATGATTACCGGATATAGTGGGGAATGATGTTTCAATGCCCAAATCCACAATAATATCATTCATACGATATGATAATTCCATTCCGGATGTAAACATATCAACCGTACTAATTCCCATATTATTTGTTTGTGGAGTACCCTTCGTAGTGGTTTGACCCATATTATCTACATGAAAAAAATCAGAACCAACCGGAACAATTAATTTTTCAAGTTTGAATCGAGTAACTTTTGACATTAAATGTTCAAACGATGCCATACAATCCTCCACGAACTGATCAATATTCAAATATTTATCACGGTAATGTAATTTACCGACATGAATATCAAAAATAGGAATAATAGCACATTTTGGCTCTTCCATAATAAGAGGGGAAATATTTATGTCTTTTTTGACATACGTTCCCATTTTATCTTCTACCCTATCCATTAACGGCTTTACTACTGATTGTTCCAAATCATAGAACTTTTCAGCGTCTCGTTTAATTTCCTGATAAGACTGCTGTTCAACTTTTAGTTTTAAATTGGCACGACGACGTTGTAATACTTCATCCACCAATACTTCATCATCCGGTTCATTTTCTATATCAAAATCGAGCCACGGATCCGAAGAATGTGTCCAACCCAAAAGAGTTTTCAATTCAGTAAATACGGGACGTATAATACCGAAGTCTAAACATATTTCGTTAATGGTACTTTTGGAACCATCCCAATCACTGTATCTCTGTTTTAATAGACGTAGATCCCGTTCAGAAATTTTAACGGGCTTAGGCATGGATTTCAAATAGAAAACATATGAATTACTATCTTCTAAATAATGATATCGATCATTCGTTTCTGAAATTACTTTATCATTTTTCATATAGAATTTTTTTGATCTACGAAAAGTTGACGGGTACCTTTCCATAAAATAATCACTAATAAATGATTTATATTCACCTTCCCCAATTTTTCCTGATTCTACTGCTTCAGGATAATAATTATTGGCAATGCGATATAATCTTTTGCGTATAGCATTCCTGCTAATATCATCTATTTCCAGCCATTCAGAATGTAAATCATCCCATATTGTTACTTGGTTACCACCATTAACTAAAATACTTAAAGCTTCAGTAGTTAATCGTACAAGTTTTCTTAATTGTTCATCCATGTTAATTGTTTTAGTTATAAATATATTCCACTTCTGAATTTGGTCTACCAATCATAGAAACTGCGGTTACCTGTACGGGTTTGCCCGTTTCATTGTATTTTTCTACAGCTTTCTGGTATGCAGTATTAAATAATCGTGATGCCGGATGGTAATATGCTTTACCATGTCCAGCTTCATTATTCGATGGTCTATGAGGTGAAGTGAACCCATAGAAATCATTTCCTCTTCCTACTGATCCACAATCATTATTGAATACAGAAGATCCAAATTTATTCCAAAAGAAACCGAATTCTTCTTCATCTGCATTTACTATAACTTCATCAATGCCATGTGTATATGGTGCAATAAAATCATAATAATTTTCTCTTAATTTTGTTTTGTGTTCATCCAGTTCTTGTGCCGAATTAAAAGTTTTAAGTTTTTCTACATCTTTTACAAAACACTGTGAAATTAATAGTGTAGATTTCCCATCCACCACTTTTAGTAATAATTTGAAATCAGATCCAATATGGGTACCATCTTGTTCTGATTCTTTGTTAAGAACGCCAGCCAATTTAGTTACCACAGTTTCCCATGAATTCAACGGATAAAAAGCCGTTACGTAACTCGTATCACCCATCAATTCCTTTGTAGTGCTATACTCCAAATTGTTTCTATTGATGGCAAAATCAAGATTAAACTCAATAACCGCATTGTTAAATTTTTTCTTAAATTCAGAAATAACAGCACGTTTTGCACTATACATTGCCTTTGTTAAATGATCGTAAGGATTACTTTCAAAATCATACGATACATTCCCACCGAATGTCAATTTGGGAAAGTTTCCACTCTTCAGTGTTGAATTATCCGCATTTACATGAATAGAACCGTCATATTTTTTAATTTCTTCAACAACAATGTCGGCATATTTATCTGCCAGTGTGTCCGGATGACCCGAACCTTTAACTTCCATTACATAATTTTCCATTTTTCTACCTGTTTAGTTATTTTTTAATTTGTGATAATAGTAATTCTGATGTCATATTTTCTGATTTGTGATTCATAATCAATCCCTTATCAGAGTAACTTGATACACTTATAGTATCATAAGTATTGAATATAGAAATTATATCCTTAAAGTTCAACTTAATTAAACAATCATTCGTTAGAGATGAATCTTTTTTAATTTCGATAGTAGAAGTATCAGTCTTCTTTTTCTGAATATCATCCGTCAAAATAATATCTATAACTCCTTTATTTACACGATAATATAGATATTTAGATTTGATAATTGCTCCGGCATTTTTGATATCTTTGATAATATCAGATGTTAATACTACTTCCGGAGAAAATTTAACTTCGGGAAATTCGGGATCCTTTAAAACTGATCCTTTAGTCAACAAAAAATCTGTTTCTATCTTACCAAATTTGATATTGATAAATCTCGGAAATGATCCATACCCTTCGATTGAACCATATTTTAATTCCAATGTTGTATCGCCATGTTTATTCATTTTCAACATGCGAATGATACGATCCACATCCATGAAAATTACACTCTCAGTAGCTTCACCAAAATCATTACTAACAATATTTTTATTTACCACTACTCGTGAAAATATAGTTTTGTTAGCATTGTACGAAATTGTACTGGTCTTATTATTATTTATGAATGTTTTTGATTTCTCAAATATTCCTTTACAATAAATTTTCTCAAAATAGTCTTTCATTATCCGAATATGTCTATAACTGATTTATTTGGTGATGGTAGATGCCAGTCCATTGCATCATAATATGCTTGTACCTTTTTGTCTAATAATTTTTCAATGCTCTTGTCCAGATCCGCATTTTCACGGATAAAGGAATCGATTTTTGGATGGATATATTCATCTTGGGGTATCGCAATATTTTTAAACCCGAAATGATTTTTGTTCAAGTATATCCATCGGATCTTGTCCCCCTGAACTATTTCCTTAAACTTACGATTTAATTTTGTAAGATGCAAATATTTATTATAGTTCAATGCACCTTTAACGGCTATAGGAGTTCCCTTTTTGAAATTGAAATTCTCTAAACTCCAATCATCCATAGTATTTACCGATGATATTTTCATAACATTCGTATAATCTTTATGTGCCATTTCCTCAATATGATCATAAAAATTCAGAACAAAATCGTCAATTTCATCATCTTTTTTGTCCAAAATGATATCTAATAAGTCTCCCATGAACTTTTGACAAATTTTTGGAAAATCTGATCTAACAATATCCAGACCCTTTACATCCGTTTCCGGTTCTTCGAGAATAACGCCCTCTTTTAGTTTCAATCTATTCGCATATCGTTTTTTAACACCCGAATAGAAACCAGTAGTTGCTACCCATTCCTCTTTGAATTCCAGTTTGTTATTATCAGAATTGAGCCAGAATTTAGCGAATGTGTCCATACGCTTATTAATATACTTAGATATTTTTTTGGAAATATCGAGAGTAGTATTCAACAAAAATTCCTCATCCATTGTTTTCCAGTCATCACCAAATTTGTATTGAAGCATAGGTTCAGCCGTCATGATAACTGAATCTGTATCACCCGCTACAATTGGATCTTCAAACAATGATATCATCCTTTCATCCAATTCCGAAGCGTTCATGGATTCAAATAACGATTTATGAATTTGATATACCGTATCCATACCAGATTTATTCACATACTGTCCGGTCAGAGTAATGGATTGTGCATTATCCTTATCATAAAACCTGAAATATTTATTTGATAATACACCATAGATCGAATTAATAACGATTTTCATTCTCCACTGTGAGTTATCATAATACTCATATTTCTCCATATCCCCCTCAGAAAGCGCCTTATTTCTGAGTTTTTTATACTCTACACGTTTATTGAAAATGTGCATAATAATCTTGGGGATCACGCCAATTTTGTCTTTGGAGTAGAATACCCCATTGGCTGATAGAGTCAAATTATAATCATCACAGAAAGAATATAATTGTCCCACAGTTTTTATTTTAAACCGTTTTTTAAGCGCAGAAGACTTAACTGTAATGTTTATTTCCTTATCCAGATCTGGTACTTTAAGACTTGGATCGAAAATATGATAATTGATTCTATATCTGGTTTTATCTTTCTCTTTCCAAACATCAATATAATTTTCAATCATACCCCATTTAGTTTCGGGGCTGATGTTTAAAGTCACTGTAATCATTGGATACAGTGAAATCAAATCCTCATCGTAAGTGTATTCAAATCTACCGTTTGTGGCAGGTTTTACAAACGCACCAACAATTTTATCAGATTTCTCTTTGTCTTTAAGAAATTCATTTTCTTCTTCCTCGATCACTTCGGTATCAATGAAGTATCCATCAACACTATTTGAATTCTGATTCTCTTTAAAATCTTTGAATGTTGATGGTTTACATGGACATACAAGACCCATCTCTTTGGTTTGAGTAAGGAATAACCCTTCAGTGGTTTGAACAGCAGATATGACATCCTCGTACGGCACATGAGCCATATGTGCCAGACCTCTGGCTTTATGGATATATTTTAGCTTATTCTCCAAATCCAAAATCAAATCAACATCAACCACGTTATATTCAACATATTTGTCAATGTCGGTATTGTATAAATCTTGTAATGACCCCTCATATACAATTTTATTTTTGCCCAATTCAACTTCAGCAATAGCATCTAATCGGTATGATGAACGTGTTTTTTGAGTAAATTTCTTGTATAATTTGATATAATCCATACAAGAAATTCCGGCAATTTTTACTCTATCGTTATTAATCGAATACCGACATTTTCCAATTGGTGAGAGGAAATTCTTAAATTTTTCATCACGATCATCAAAAAGATTAGCTAACCTATTGTAAATATAAGGCATATCATATCCATCAATATTCCAACCCGTAACGATATCCGGTGATAAATTAAACCAATACCGGATGAATTCCTTCATCAATTCTTTTTCACTCTGAAATACTTCTACAAAATCATAATTCCTATTATTTTTGTATCTTTTAGATTCATCTAACAGAAATGTTTTTTTAGACTTATCCCAAAAATTTATAAGAGAGATGGCAAGTATTTTATTTGGGGATTGGGAAATATTCAGGGCATCCTTTGGGCGTTCTGGAATAATTTCTACCTCAATATCCAATGCCGTAATTTTTATGTTTTTGGAAATGGATTCTTCTGGATATTCATCGATAATGAATCGATGTTCCGGCTTTACATCACTTTCTAAGTATTTGTGTGGGTTGGGTTTATAATCCTGTAAGTATATTTCTTTAACGGGATCACCAAATATCGATTCTAAAACTCCATCTTCAGCTTTTTTATAACCCTTTTTCTGATATGGTATTTTACCATATCCATTTTCATCATCCCAATGGTGAATTAGGTTACTTGCATACTCGTAAAAAACATTTTTATACATATATAAATAAATTCAATATAAATAATAACTTATAACATCTCAACGGCTCATTGTATTTAACGTGGCATTACTCCTGTGCTCATATGACCGTTGTAAAATATAAATATAATAAACCAACAATTTAAAACCAAAAAAAAATTATTTGTACCTGAGTTAATAAAATTTAGTTCACCAATTAAAAGTATTAGAAAATTCTAATAAAACTTAATTTTATTTTTTCTAAGTTAAATATAAACAAATATAAAACTAAAAAATAAGTTGTTTACTTAATTCTTCTAAGATATATAAAAAATAAATACTTATCTAAATTTATATTAGCCAATAAAACTTAAAACCAATAAAAATTTATTTGACTTTTTTCTAAAAATTCCCTACGCACGTGCGATATAATTAATGACATTGATTAAATAATTTTGTATAAGTAATATTAGTTAAAATAGTTTAATTTTTTATTTGGTTTTTTAAGTTTTATTTATATATTATATATATTAATATTTTTTTAATATAGATTGCGTGCGTGCGGGTGCGTATGTGCGTGCACACGTGTACGTGCGTATAACAAAATTATTTTTTAAAAACAAATTTATTTTAATTTATTTTACGCATAGTTAGAAAACACAACCAGAATTTATAAATAAAACTTTTATGTTAGATTATTTTTTAGTATTTTCAGTTATATTAAATCTTGTATTAGGATATTACTTTGTTGTAACATTTTTTAAAATATTACCCAAATACGAAGAAAAATTAAAATTTATAGCAGAAGAATTTCAACGTGGATATCAACGTTTACGTCAAGCAGACCTTCAGGGTGCATTTGAAAATGACGATTATGTAGGAGATGCTTTTACAAGAATAAAAAATATTTACTCAGATTTATCAAAATATTTAACAGACGAAAAATATGAAGAAAAGCAAAAAGAAGAAAAATAATTATTTTCCAGAAGAAACTAAAAAAGCAGTCGTAGAGTTTATAAAAGCTGAAACGATAGATGAAAAAAATTATATTTATGAACAGAAGTTATATAAACCTCTGGACGAAATGATTAAAATTAATATTAATACTCATGGTTTTTTTCAGACCGGATTTGAAGTACAAAGTTTAGTACAACAAGTTCATATGTTTGTTATTGAACAATTAAGAGCCATGGATTTTATCGAAGGGGAAGGGTTTACAAAATTTGACCCAGATGAAGGTGATGCTTTTTCATATTGTAACCGGATGATAAAAAACTATATGGTTCAGTTACAACAACAAAACCAGAGAAGACAACAAAAATTGGGTATGGAGAGTATTGATGAGGACGAAAATTATTACATAGAAACTTATTATGAAGAAGATCCTCATTTCAAATTAGATGAATATTTTGTTGAATATATTGAATATATGGGAGAGAATATTGATATATATTTCGAAAAAGAAGATGAAAAAAAAATTGCACACGTATTCATGGAAATCATAAAGGATCCAAGAAACAATTTTTCAAACAAGAAAACACTCATGATATATTTTAAAAATATCATGAACGAAAAAAACTATAAACTAAATAAGGTTCTAAATACATTTAAAGATATGTATTATGAACTTATAGATGAATATTCAGAAAAATTAGAATTAGAAGAAATTTATGACTAAAAAAGTAAAAGAACAACCAAAAACAGATTTTCTACTTAAGTTATTTATTAGATCATATCTACAACGAAAAAATGGTTTGACACAAAACATTAAGTTGTTAAAAAACTATTACGTAGATGATGAACATGGAGATCCGGAGGCTGATGCTTTTAACACCTCAGTGACCACTTCTATTCTGGATGTGTATGAGACGCTGATGAAAAATGATGATTTACTCATTAAATTTACTGAAATGGTACACAAATATGATCCGGACTCAGTAGTAGATTCTGAAACTTCAGATACAGTATTTGATATCGATGATAAATCAGTAGAAGATGATTTTGATATGGACAAAATTAAAAAAGAATTAGAAAATGTCGTATAAACTTCCATTTGTTGGTATTGTTGACCGAATCATTGATATAGAATCTGAAGAGAAACAAGTAAGTCCTAAAAACGATTTAGTCGATAATAGATATCGTGTTTGGGTTAAACCATTAGAAGACATGGGTATATTAACCAATGTAGAATGCTTTTTTAGTAATTATTCGTCTATGGATTTACCCCTTCCAAATGAAGCGGTACTCATCATTCCAACCAATATTGGGAATGTTATTGTTGATAAATTAACAACAAACGCCAGCAATTTAAATTTTGATCCAAAAACCCCATTGCTCGGTGGAACTCTAAGTAATATTAATAATTTACAAACAATACCATTAGAAAAAAGACAAACCAAATATATAAATAAGGTTAGATTGGAAGATCAACCACCATTTATGTGTAAAGTGGGCGCAAAATATGAGTTGGGTAGAAATGGACAATATTTAATTTTTGATTCTAAAAAACGAATTAACTCAACATTAGAATCTGAAGGTGATTTTGTCAAAGTAGGAATCAGAACCGATGAAAATGAAGAAGATTCATTCGAAGATAATCATATTTTTATAGCTAAAAATGAGAATATTAAACGATTCATGCAAGTAAGTATGGATAGTAAATATACCCCAAGTAATGAAGATATGGGTAATGGTGGCGTGGGTAGCGTGGGCGATAATATCATGCTTTATGGAAAGAGATTTATGGTATTATTTTCACGAGAAAATTTAATTCTCAGATCGTATAAAAAGATATTACTTCATGCTACAGAAGAAGTTAAGTTAGAATCTGATAGAATAAATATTGGTGATGGGGCTGATACTCCAATAGTGAGAGGCGAGGAATTGGTGAAAATGATAAATGATTTAATAAGTATTATAGAATCACTACAAACTGGAATAATCATCAATCCGGCAACTATGACATCAAACGCTTTTACACCAAATATTCCAATCAAATTAGAATTATTAAAACGAAAATATTTAAACAATAAAAGTCCAATGTTGAGTAAAAAAGGATTTATTGAATAATTAAATATAAATTAACAATTTAAATTATGAATAATAAAGGTAAAAAAGTGGGAGACGACTCGGCTATATCTAAATTAATTGGCAAAATGGTTGATGCTAATCAATCAACATTAGAACAAATAATGGAAACTAAAATAAAACGTGTAATACGTGAGGAATTGGATTTCTATTTTGAAAAAATGAATCGCAGGATTGACGAAGCATTGAGATCTGGTGGAACAGTACCAGCCAGTGGTAGAGTAAATCAACCATCCAGTCAAAAAATACAAAATGAGACATTTGAGACTGAAGGTTTTGATGGCGATTTAGATTATAATATTGAGGAAATACGTAAAAGGATAGCGGAACAACATAATCCAATGAAACCCGCCAATACGGTGCCACAAACCTTACAGGGCAACGGTAATGCCAATAAGATAGCTGATGAACAGGGTAATATGATCGATGTACCAGAGAACCCAGAATTGGATAAGAAAATAAAACGTGATTATTCTGACTTTATTTAATAAATGGCTAAATATCTAAAATATCCATTAACACCAAACAAAAGTAGTAATCTTAATTTGATAGAAGATGATTATACATTTTATGATCAGAATATCAAATTATTTTTTATGACAAATAAAGGATCTCGCATTTGAGATAAAAGGAAGGGTACATCTATTAGAAAGTTTTTGGGAAGACCATTAACGGACTCTTTAAAAAATATAGTAAAAACAACAATTCAGAAAGAATTTGTTCGAAATTTTTCGAATATAACATTGAAATCTGTCGATGTAACTAATATTAAAGAAAATGTCAATTCTTTTGTAATTAATATTAGTTACAATTTTAAAAAAGAAATCAACCCTTCAACATCACGTTCGGTGTCGATTAAAATACAATAAGGATGGCTAAAAGACAGATAAAATATACAAATAGGGATTTCAATTCTATATTGGATGACATTGGAAACTATGCCAAACAATACTTTCCGGATTATTTCAATAAATTTAATTCTGAAGAATACTCTGTAGAAAAATTAATTTCTGAATTAGTTGCTTATCAATCAGATATATTGAATTATATGATTGATGATAGGTATAATGAAATGTATATTCAATATGCCAACGAAAGCTCTTCAGTATTTAGAAATGCGAAAAGATTAGGTTATAAACCTTCTACGGTGTCTGTAGCTGTTGGAGATGTAGAATTTTCACAATTAGTACCCGCAATATCATCTGGTTCAACATACATACCGGATACCGGATCGGCTGGAATAATAAAAGAAGGCACCAAATTAGTAAATAATTCTGGTGATAATGTATATTCGGTTGTTCAAAGATGTGATATGAAAAATTACACCAGTTCAGTGGTAGAACAGAAATCGGGTGACAATCCAACATATTTTAGAATTTCGAATACAACAAAAATAAGATCTGGTAAATTACAAAAGAAAACAGTTACCGTTGGGGATCCGGTATCATATCGAAAATTATTAGTAGATAGTAATGTTGCATTTATAGAATCTGTTGTGGATGCTGAAGGCAATAAATGATATGAAGTTGATTATTTAGTACAAGATTATATTTTCGAAAAAGTATTGAATAATGGTACAATAAGTGAATATGAGGAATTTTCTGATTCAAACCCGTATATTTTAAAAATTCGAAAAACATCACGTAGATTTGTAGTAGATCATACATCTGATGGATTTTGTTATTTAAAATTCGGCTCCGGACGGGATACAATAAGCGATGATTTAGTCAAAATATCAGCATATGATATTTTGACTAATAATGAAATATCTAATTTGAATATTTCTTCAAATATTGTTGGTGACAACTTTACCAATTCCGATTCTTACGGCTTATCTCCTTACGACACTACTCTTACTATTACCTATGTTACTTCACAGGGTCAGCCGGAGAATGTGAAGCCAAACAACATCACTAACATCTCAAGGTTAGTGGTAGATATTGATAGTAATGACTCATCAGTTACCGAATCATTTCAAGTAAGTAATAATACTCCCATCTC
>Ga0136591_1000084_pt1 | contig 43389 bp, 56 predicted proteins | sample AntRauMFilla3767_FD_104929 | JGI IMG/M metagenome (GOLD analysis project Ga0136591, IMG submission 104929) | Saline lake microbial communities from Rauer Islands, Antarctica - Metagenome Filla 3 #767 | ecosystem: Environmental > Aquatic > Non-marine Saline and Alkaline > Saline | place...
CTTGTAAGGGCCTTACTAAGCCCCAATCGTGAGTTTTTACATAGCAATCTTCTTGTAGCTCATATACATCATCTGCTGTTACAAAAATATCTTCTACTTTCATTTTGGAGTGTCCTCGGTATTTTGTTTTGTTAAGTGATTTAAAATGGCACCACCTGAAGGATTTGAACCCTCGACGCCTGGTTTTGGAGACCAGCGCTCTGACCGGACTGAGCTAAGGTGGTATTAATTTACGTTAGGGGAATACCCATGCAATAAATAAAATTGTTAAAGCTCCTAGAAGCTTATTCCTCCAGAACTTGATGTGTCTGACATTTTAAACTCCTTTCTTTTTAACTAAATGGTTAAATTTTACTACTCTAGGTGATTCATCGGCGTCTGAATTTATTCTGCCTGATAAGGAAGATGCCCTTTCTCCGCCTTTTATCATTACTCTAGCTTTGATTGTGTCTGCCATTACAATATCTTTATACCCTTTAAGATGGTGCTTTGCATACCAGTTTACAGGTTCTTGCTTTTTAACCGCCGTCAAGAAAGTACATTCTGTTAACCAGGCACTTCCTGAGGAAGAACAAGCTTTCCAACAAGCATCTCCTTTCTGCAATTCATTTCCTTCTACATCTACTGCTTTAAATTTCATATGTTTTTTACTGAATTAAAGTTGAAAATTGGCGACTCAGACGGGATTCGAACCCGTGATCTCCGACGTGACAGGCCGGCGCTTTAAGCCACTAAGCTACAGAGCCCTTAAAGTGAGTGTGGTAGGAATCGAACCTACAGACCGCTAGGTCACGGGGTTACAGCCCGCTGAAGCGCACCACCTGCTCAACACACCCAAGTACCCATACTTTGCAGTATGGGGTGTTATTTAAATCATTATTATGTACTTATGATCCGAAGTATCAATTTCTACTGAACCTATTTTTCATAGATAGAATTCTTAATATCTTTTTCTATCGAGTTTAAGCTTTGAACCGACGGCTTCTTCCTTGTAAGGGAAGCACTCTTGGCCGCTGAGTTAAGGGTCCATTGGTGCGAGATAGGGGATTCGAACCCCTGTACCCAGGGTGGAAGCCTAGTATGCTAAACCACTACATCAATCTCGCTTTGCTCCCCAGGCAAGACTCGAACTTGCGACGTCCTACTTAACAGGCAGGCGCTCTGCCACTGAGCTACTGAGGAATTTTAAGGTTTTCAATACGTCAAATAACTGAATAAAAAAAAGCCGGGGAGTTTCCACTCACCGGCTCTTGAAAAATCATCTTACAGATTCTTAATACAAGTCCGGTGGATAGCCCACATCATTCCCATACGCCCAATCGGCGTTATAGTTGATACCGTCAGCAATAATATCGCTTGCGATAGGGTCGTACTGTATTACATCTTTGTTTGTTCTTATCATGTTTTAAACTACCTCTTTTTTATTTTAAAGTCAAATTATTTTTTTAAAAATGTGAAAATTCTTTTGATTTAAGTTCTTTCACTTTATCTCTGAAGCCTTGATCCACGGGAATCATAACTTCGTTTAATTGTCCCATGAAGTAATAAAGAGCGTTTGTGATTAAAGTCTCCGGAGAATAATATTTCTCCAACTTTATATTAAAAAGACCGTATGATCTTCTTAAATGCCCTGCAAGCATTATAAAAGTAGGGCACGTAGCTATAGTTTTTCTTAGATCATCATTATAAGCATCAGTAAACCCCTTAAAGGACCAATTAGGTTCCGTGCGCCAGTCGTGTTCATAAATACCTGGCAAAAACCTTCCTGTAGCTAAAACTATCTCAAGAACTTTTTGGGTTTCTTTATGCTTCTTCATAAAATGACTATGATAATCATATCCTTTAACGTCTCTTTCGTCATAGAAGTCTTCTTTTTCTTCTTTAGTTAAAGCGTCGTAAGCTTCAGGATATAAAAGTTCGTAGATATCTTCTGCTACATTACTATTACCGTAAGGCTTTTTAGGGTTTATACTTGGTGCCCCTACTTCAATAGGATTCCACTCTACCGTAGCGTTTCTGAGTAGAGTTAAGTGTTCTTTTGTTACTATAAATCCTTTGTTCTCCATGTTTTAAAAACTAAATATTCGTTCTGTGTTAGCTGCGTAACTATATCTGTTATTTTAGGGTCTCCGTCTCCTTGGGAAACTTTTTCAGCGTTCCACCCGTGCCCTAATAAAGACCTGTCTATGTCACTTATATGGTTTAAAGTTCCTACATCTACTTCTTTGGCCATAAGAAGCTCCCAAAACGTCTGATAAGGCTCCTTAGTAGGAGAACTTAGCGAAGGCTTAGTACGACTCACGTAAGCTACTGGTATGCCTCCATAATAAGTATTTGAGCTGAAAGGGCAATGATAGATTATCTCATCTTTAAAGCCTTTCACCCAGCTGGTATTTAAGTTTACTAGTTTTGTTAAAAGGTCAAAGCTTGGAGTTAAGAGAGGGCTTAAATTAACTCCCCATTTAAACTCCTTGGCCCACTCTCTTGAATATAACGAATAAAAATAGTCGCCCAAGTAAGGTAAATACTCACTTGGATGGTCGCTTTTATTTATTTTTCTTCGTGCCATTAAAAGTCACCGTTAGCTACTTGAAAGGTTGTGAAGCCTAATTCATTTCTCCAAAGCTCTATCATTTGGTTTCTGTCGTCAAATACTACAAGAACGTTATAGTACTCTCTAATGTAATTCTCCCAGATCTCTCTTTTAACTACATCATCTTTTCTGTAATCATCTTCTTTTCTCATAAAAAGATGTTGGTGCTTTACATCATAGTGCTCTAACCATTCCTCGGTTTCATCTCTATACTTAGAAGACCTACCACTGACTAAAATAATATCTACATCAGTCTCCTCGCTAACTAAACTTAACAGCCGATAAAGAATAGTATTTAAGCTGTCGGTATCAAGTAAATCATCAGCCACGAAAGGATTGCGAGTTTGAGTACCATCTGGAAATTTAAAAAGAGAAAGAGTGCCATCAAGATCGCATATAATACAATCCTTCTTTTTCGAGTCATATGGCTCAACGGGCGGCGCCTGTGGTAAGCCTTTGCTTTTTCCATATAAATCTTTCCACTGCTTTTTAATGACATCTTGTCCTACGCTTTTAACTCTTTTTAAGTCTCTTTTTACCGCTTCATCGAATTCTACATGGAATTCTTCTACTTTTACTACTGTATTGCCTACCTCTGCAGCTATTTCTTTCATTCGCTCCTCATGCTTTGGGTGTAGATTAGTATCATCTACTATCACTACTCCGAAGCCTAAATTAAGAGCGTTTTTTACCGCGGCATCTCTGCATTGCAGTACCAGCTTTTCTCTATGCTTTCCCCAAGTAGAGTTACTTAACATTTCTCGGAAGTCATCTTTATTAACCCTTATAGTAGTATCAGGGTTTAAAGAAACTTGTTGCTTAGCCCAAGTGCTTTTTCCGCTAGCACTTACGCCTTTTGTTAAAATAATTTTCTTCATGTTTTATAAGTCTATTATTGAAAATTGTAATCTGAACCACAATAAAATAAAAAGAAGGCTTTTACCTGTGACCCCATTCTTAGTTTTTGTTGTGCTGCAATTCATTAAGACCATGTGATGATCAAAATGAGCTCCTCCGTCTTTATAAAAAGACGTCCACCATCCATCAGGGCTAAAAGAAAAGCTTAGTCCTATAACTTTGCTTTTTCCAAGTCTTACCTCTCTGCTTTTTAAATTAAAGTGTTTCTTCATTTAGTTTAAATTAAAAAGGCCCTTTCGGGCCTTGTTTTGTTTTAATTATGAGCTCTTACTTTATCGACTATGTCTTGAAAGTAGTGCTTACCTTTTATCTCTCCATCCTCGAATAAAAGGGGCATAGAGTCAAATCTTCCACTTTTGGAAAATTTGTTGCTTTGTACGTATTCCCCATCAGCGTTCCAAGCCTTAGGATTTTTACGGACATCAACACTTTCCCCATTTACTTCACCGTAAGAGCATTTAAAAGCAAACTTAAGAGTGTCTCTGTTCCAGTTTTGAAGCAATCCTCCGCCTGATCCAAAAGCTATATTCTCAGTAGAGAACCCAAGAGCTTTGAAATTAGCTAGAATATCTCCTATAGATTCAAAGTCGATACCGTCCCCTTGAATCATGCGAACATGAGGATCAAATACTTTAAACCCTTTTGAGTTTGTATGTCCTCCAAAAGTTTCCCAAATAGCTTGTGCCACTTTCTGTGTAGACATTACAGGGTCTCCGCTATCAGGACGAATAACTAATGTACCGTCACGGCTTAAAACTTTTTGCTTAAGTTTTTTACCCCAGTACTCTCTGATAGCTCTTTCTATATCAAAAGAGTCACTTACGCAAGCTATAATACCCTTTGGAAAACGATCAAGCATATTTTCAAAAGCTTTGAGTTCAAAAGCTTCGCCCCAGGCAGTTATTGTGCTGTGCTCGCTAGCTGGAATAGTAATGCCAAATACTTTGTCTAAGTCATCGTCATACCAGTCTTGGATAAAAGCTAAAGCTGCAAACGTATCTGTTCCCATATAAGAAAGCAAGTGTGCACTTCCTCCTATAGCTGCTTGTTCTGGACAAGTCACCCCTCGTTGGCCAAAGTCGTGTAGCCTTGTATTTAGCAACATAGGCGCTTCACTATTTACACTTGTACCTGTTAAATATTTTTTCTGTAACTTTCTGCTACGCAAAGAGTTAGAAGCTACTGTAATTGGGTACCAAGAATTTACAAGAAGCGTTTCTAGAAAGTTTGTGAGCCAGAAAAACTCTGGGTCAGTATTTTCCACAGCCATGATAGGCTCTCTTTGTCCTACTAAGGATCCTTCTGGTTTTGCCCAAATCTTTATAGGCAGTAACCCCTTATGTTTTCTGTAAAGGCTCATCCATCCTTTTTCATTAAACATTTCAAAGCCAAAAGCGCTATTTACTAACTTTTTCATTCTTTGAATTCTTTCTATAGTTACTACTCGGCCAGTTAAATATCTTTTAATAAACTGGTAATACCCGTAGCACACTATTTCATCCATAGGTCCGCCTCGACTCTCCATATAAGAGTGGACAAGGGTGGTGTTTGGGGGATATATTGGGGCATGTGAATACTTATACCCGTCACTTAACATTGCTACTAATCTTGAATCTTTTAACATAATTACGCTACCTTTAAAATTTGATTTTGATTTACTTGTTCAGTTGTTTTGATTTCCAGATTATCCCCTATAATAAATTTTAATAAAGGAATAGAAGTTTTTTGGTCTACTAAGTAATAGTTTTCATACTCTTTGAAAGAGTCCGCTAAATAAGCGTATAAAAACCACCCTTCTTTTTGTAAGTCAAAAATATCTTTTTTAGGAAACCAGTGCCATATGTTTTCAAGTGAGTCTGTGGAGCTTAGCCACCCGCTCACATTTGGATCATAAGGCATAGGTAGGTCACTACTTTTACAAAAGTTATAAGTAGTATGTATTAAGCCTGTGTGTTGGCCTTCCCAATCATACCATAGACCTTGTTGAGTCTCAATATTAGCAACCCTGTAAAATACTTGGGTTTTTTCATTAATCATTTTAAATACCTCTCGGTTTATTACTTTGTAGACTCCCTCTCTGGGAATCTGGTTTAATTATAAATTACTAGTGATTTTTTGAATTATTTCGTAATGGTCTTCAAACATTTCTCCTGGTGAAGGTAAATCTTCAAAACAAAACCATTCTGCTTTTTTTGCATCATCCCCGCCTTGCACTTTTGGGAGAGTACCTTCGCCTAAATTATAAGTAAAGACGTGAGTAATCGTCCGGCCGCGTGCGCTACGATGTACGTAGTCAAAGGGCATAGGGTAAAGCTTTTGAAACTTCTTAAGTTCCTTTTTAGCCATTGCTATTTTTGTTTCTTCTTTTAACTCTTCAATAGCATGAAAAGCTAAAGTTTCTTCTGAATCTGCAAAACCCCCGGGCATAGCCCATAAGCCTTTGCCCGGATTCATTTTTCTTTCTACAAGAAGAATATGGCCACTTTTAATAACTATATTGTCAACTGTTACAAATATAGGAGGGAAGGGCGCTTTATCCCATTTCTTTTTGTACTTCTTATAATGCTTATGCTCGCCTTTAATTTTTTCAAATACTTCCAGGTCTTCATAGACCCCCATAAGTTCTTTAGTTGCAGGAGGTACTTTAGCAAAAAGCTCTTCTTTAGTTCTAGTTCTTTCAAACCAGCTTTTTCTCAAATCTGTTGCGGTATTCCCGTAACCAAAAGAAGGCACATGTTTATAAGACCAGTAAGGAAAAATATCTAAATACCTTTCTCTTGTTTTAGAAGAATTCCCAAAAAGAGTGGTGAATTCGTTTAATTCTGCTCCTCTTTTTTGAACTTCGTAAGCTACTTTTGCTCCCCAGTTCTGTTTATTGTAAAATAAATCTTTAATGGGATGAAGTAGAATAGCTTTTTTACCGTCCCCTAGTTTGGGTTCTGGGTCAGACCAAATATCAAGTCCGTTTTGAATCTCTTCGGGAAAAGTTCCTTTAAAAAGAACTTCTATAGTATGCGTTAAAAAAGGGTTGTAAGGAGTGCCAGATTTACCAGCAGATCCTAAAATAATATGAAGGGCATCTACTTCTTTAAAGCAAGTTTTTATAAGCTTTACATGAGCATTGGTTAAAGGCTGCCATCGGCCTATTAAAACTCCGTGTTTCATAAATAATCTCTTTATTTAAATATTGGATTTTCTCTCTGAAAATCGTGTATAGTTCAATATACAAAAATAATCCTTTATAAGCTAGTAAAGCTTATTGTATAAGCTAAATATCTCCTGTGGGTCGGATTCTTTGCTTACTTTAAGCCCTATTGAGTTAAAGCTTAATTCTATTTTTGTGTCCAGACGAGTAGCTAAATCTATAGCTTCACAAATGCTGTCCATTAAGTTGAAGTCTTCTTTGGCTCCTATTCTAATAGTCCTGTAAGGGCTTGTTTTAATGTGCTGATAAGAGTCTACTGCCATTATTTTATTTTTATCTTATGGTTATTAAAAGTGTCTGGTCCTATAAAAGGGTAAAGCCAAAGCCAATCTCCTTCTATAATACCTTTAAAAGTTACTTTCTCTTTAGCCCCAGGAGCTTTTGTAGTAAATTGAATTACGTTTTCCTGCGTCAGCTTTCTAATTATTTCCTCTTCTTCAAACTTTAAACTTATTTCTTTATCTTTCTTGACCCATTCCACTGTCATGACCAACCTTCTATTATTCTGTCTAAAATTTCTCTTGTAATGGACTGTTCTACTTCTGAGTAAATGTTCATCCAGTGTACGGCAAATAATTGACGCATAATAGGACTTTGTTTAACATCCTCAGGAGCTGGTTTTTTACCTATTTCTGTTATTTCTATTAAAAGTTCTCTCAGTTCTTCTTTAGTGAGGTTTTTTAAAATTTTACGTGATCTCATGGTTTTTACTTTTTAATTTAAAATTAAAATAGTGAAGAGCTATTGCCCTTCACTATTCTTATACCTTATTTTGAAGGTTATTAAGAAGCCTCTTCTAAGTCTTCTACGCCGGAATCTTTAATAATACCCTCAAGTATTTTAAAGGCCGTACTTTTATGCTTGTAAGCTCTGTCATTAATCCTGACACAAATTCCTTCCCTCATATGAGTAGGTGTAATAGTACTCTGCCCTTCCGCTAATCTATCAACAACTTCAACTAAGTCATCATCAAAATCTTGTGGACTAGGACTAAAAGCTGTTAGTTCATTAAGAGTTCCTTTCCATAATTCTGGTACGTGTTTAACTCCCATTAGCTCACATTTTTCCTTTACTAAATCCCAGGAATAATCTACGCTATGCCCCTCTTCATTAGTTAAAGTCATCCTGTATACATACACATCAAACTCCTCTGGGGCGCAGCCGTAAGTCCATTCTGTTTTTTCTCCGTAAAGTTTCACATACTCTTTACCTATCTCTTTATTATCTCCTCCTTTCATTATGGAAGCTCCAGTGGGCTCGAAGCCTACTATTTCATAATAAACAGTCTCTCCTTTTTGAAGATCATCTTCAAAAAGCTTACCCGCTTTTTCTCTTATAGTAGGGTCATGGTAAGGATTTGTCCCTCTTTTATTATTAGGTAGAAAATCTACTTTACGAGATCCATTTATTACCGCCCACTGTGGCGGCTTTTGGTAGCCTAGTTTTTCCATAAGCTTTGCAAAAAAGCTTTTCTTAGGATCTACTATTTGAACTTTTCCTGTTCTTCCGCTTGTTCCATGGACTTTTTCAGTAATCACCGCGTACTCATCAGCATCAAAGTTAGAAAGCTTTCTGGCAAAATGTGCGGTATCATAGTGCCTTTTAAACATAGGAGCTTTAAGCTTGTAAGAAGGCTTATTGGCGTTATTGTTTTTATTCGCTTTCTTTTTCGTCTGAGGATTTATATATTTGGCACAGAAAGGAATACCTCCCAGAGCGTCATATTCTTCTCCGTGATTAAGTCCGGATAAGTCTACTCCTAAATAACCAAGGCTTTCTATAGGTGTCCAATACCCATCGCTTATCTCTCCTCTGAATTTCTGGGTACGAACTCTTCTCTTCTCGCTGAAAAATCCGCTCTTATCTTTATCCTTATTCATTTCTGATTTTCTGAATAAGTTATTTTCTCTACAGAAATCTTCACTTAATTGCCCATCTGTTGGGAAATATACTCCTAGTTGGTCTTCATGATTATCTAACCCTACTACTACTTGTGACCCCCAGCAAGTAGCTAACTGTACCCTGTCTGCGTCTGGGTGAGGTCTTACATTTCTTAAATTAGTTATTAAAGCTTTGTATGTCATGGTTATTTGCTATGGTTTATAATTTTTATTAATGTTTTATTTTATAAATATAAGTAAGGTTTCCAGGCTTCTGGCATATCTCTTATACCGTTCTGCATTATAACTAAATAATGTGGCCTGCCTGTTTTAGGTCTTTTTAAGTGGTCAACTTCCGGATCCTTTCCTAGAATAAAATCACTTTTAGCTTCATTTATTTTTCTATCACAAGTGACTAAGTTATCCCAAGAATGCTTTCCTCCTTTGCTTCGAGGAATTATATGATCCCAAGTTCTTTCTTTAGGGTCTGTAAGCCTTTTTCCACTATACCCGCAAATGTATCTATCTCTTATATATAAGTTTCTTTTTGTAAGAGGTACTTGCCTGTAAACTACTCTTGCCCACTTTTCTAATCTTACTATAGAAGGTACTGGGAATTCATTATCTATTGTGTAGAAAAACTTGTTTTCGTAAGCTTCCACTATTTGTACTTTACCGCACCAATAATCCACAAAAGCTTTTCTAGCGCTTATTATGTTTATAGGTTGGTAATCTTTGTTTAATACTAGCGTCTTCATAAAAACTTTAAATAAAAAAAGCCCTGCGGTCGACAGGGCTTTCTAGGTTATTCATATACTCCAAATCGGTGACCCCGGGCTTTATCGATTGCTTCTAATTCCTCTTGAAATCCTCTGAGTTCATATTGATCTCGTATTATGAATTCAAGATCAGTTCTAAAGTCGTCTTTGTTGTCATTTAAAATCAAGTTAAATTCTGTTATCCTGATACCTTTTTCGTAGTTGTCATCTTTGATGAATGAGCAAAACCTTCTATGGCTTGGGTCTCCATCTAGTATTAAAATTCTTTCACCTGTTTCTTTACAAAGATTCTTGGCTTTTAAATAATCTTCAATGCCCAGCTTTTGAAATTTTACTTCAACATAAGCTTTCAACTTAGGAAGATAGAAATCCGGCATGTAAGCTACTCCAGTACTTAGCACCCATCCCTGGGGCTCGTAAGCGTATTCAACACCTATTTCGTCAAAAAATACTGCCCATCTAGCTTCTAGACGGCTTCTAAATTTATACCCGTTATACTCTGTATCAATACTTTTAATTTTAAATGACATTTTTAAATAATTTAATGGTTGTTTAACTGATCTTAATAAGATAACACTTTAATCCGTTAATGCAAACCAATTAAAAACTTTATTTCCGCCAGGGTTATTTAAGACGCTTTCCCTTATAGCCAGGACATGTCCGTCCCCTCTATGGGCAATAGCTACATACTTTTGGTTATTGACAGCAACTTTCTTGAAACCGTAAGTTACTTCTCTTTTAGCTAAATGTGCTGCTTTCTCTCTTTCTAAAGCTTGTATAGCTTCTTCTATGCTTATTAGCTTAGGGTCAGGTTCTCTGAATGAGTTATCCGGTAAATCTAAAGTTAGCTGGATAGCGTCTGTGCCTTTTATGTGCGTTCCTCTTAGTGTCTCTTCATTGCCTTTCTCGACTTCTTTTACAGGGTACGTTCCCATTTCGTCCCAGTGTATATGATCAGCCGTTTCTCCTCGGACTTTATCTTTGCCTCTCTGTATAGCTTCTTTTTCTACTTGATTAATAATAGGAGCGTAAGTGGTTTCTAATCCATCAAAAGGGCTTGGTCCCGGATCTGAGTCCAGCTCTAACATGCCGTCTCCTTGAACTACTTTGTCTTCGTCTGAGAAAAATAAGTCCTTTTCTACTTTTTTACGGTCTTCTTCTTTTCTTACAAAAATTTCATTAAGCATTCCTCCGTTTGAGAGGGGCTTAAGCCCGCCACTGAATCCTGCTGTGTAAAACTTCTTTTCTTCAAGATTAACAAACAGATAGCTTGAAGAAAGGTTAACTCCTTTTTTAGAGTCTTTTGTATACCCTGATCTTTTTAGGGTATGTAGAATCTCTTCAAACGTTCTAAAATCTGATATTCTGGTGCTTACTAAGCTTCTTCTGTCTTCGCTCATTGTATTTACATTAATTTGTTTTTCCATGGTTATTATTAGTTGGTTTAAGATGAGTCCCAATTTAACCAAATTGGATCACTTTTCCAAATTCACTTTCAAGCCAAATAAAAGGAGTTAGTTTTGGTCTTTCATTATAGCTGGAAAGAATCTTTTTCATATTTGCTGCTCCGGCGCTGTTAGCGCTATGTATTAAAATTTATTGCTCATTTAATTTTTGCCATCTAATTAATTGTTTAATTCTCTGCTTAAATTCTTCTAAAGATCCGTTATTATCTATGTAATAATCAAATTCAATACCTTTATTAAGAGTTACGTCATCATCCAAGGAAGTTTCACTTTCATGCGTCAGCTTTTCGTAAAGCTTTAAATCCTTACTTTGCACTTCTTTAAGAGTCTTAAATTTTCCGTTAGTTCTATTCTCTAAAGTTCTATCTATTCTTATACTTAAGTGCCTTGAATTCTCTTTTTTAGCTTTTTCTTGAGCTCCCCAAAACTCGTTAGGGAACCTAGTATCTGTTATTATCCAATTCTCTCCTTCTTTAAAACTTTTAAGCGTGCTTATAACCCAGATATTAGGATGAATTAATTTTCTACCTGCCTCAGTCCCTACTAACTGTAAAAGTTTTCTGTAGGTTAAAGGTTCCATAATAACTTCTTCACCAAGTTTATCGTAGTTAACAGGAGCACTTAACCAAGATTTTTGGGCTTCTTCTTCACTAGTAAATATAGGGCCACTTATTTTCTCTTTTGCGGTGCTAACGTAGTGCATTATAGTAGCTACTTTATAATAAACGACCCAGTCAGGTCCTATAACTTTTTCTTTAAACTCTCTGTCCTCCAAGTCATATACAGAGCAGCCTGTCCATAGCGCTACTGTCTTTTTAACCATGTCCGCCCACTTCTTTACTTTCCATTTTTGGGGGGTGTTTTCCATGATAATGCAGGCTGCTTCGTCTTTCCCAGAGCCTATCTTTCCTGATATGCTTATTAAATTCATTAGATACCCTCTTCTATTTGCTTTATAATCGAAGCGTAAGTAGCTAGAAATTTATTTTTGGCCACTTGATGAGAATATCCCCATATAGGAATTTTTTCTAGATATTTAGGGTGTAAGTCATAGGGAACATCTTCAAGAGCTCTTACAAAAGTTTCGCCTTTTCTTAAGTGCGTGGCTTCTATTACATAGCAAGTTTTATCAGCCCTATCTAGAAGCGGGTGCCACTCTACAGGTACTTTATATTTTTTAGCTATAACCTTCCAGAATCTATTCTCTATTTCTTCAAATAAAGGAATTAAGTTTTTCAAAGGCTTTATTAAGTCTCCTACGTAAGCTTCTGTAGCATCATGCAAGAGGAATTGTAGTTGCTCTTGCGGTGTTAGCTTTTGAAGGTCTTCTCCTGCTAAAAATTCTCCTAATTTAAGTGTGTTTAGAGAGTGCTCCGCTACGCTATAAAAAAGCTTGCAGTGTCCGTTAAATCTACAGGTATTGCTTAAGCTTTCAGCTATCTCTTCTATGTCTATATTACTTTGTTTAGGCTTTAGCGGATCAATAAAATTTTTTGTGTTTGTTCTCATTTATTGGTTCTTCTGTCTGCGTTTCTATTATCTTCTGAATCTCGCTGAATTCTTTAGCGCTTTCCTCATCGAAGGTTAAAAGCTTTTGAAGCTTTGCCATTCGTTCTTCTAATTCTAGCATTATATTAACCAAACCACTTTTCTTTAATTATTTGCCAAATAGATTTTTTTATTGAAAGCTTTTTAATAAGCTCTCCTCTTTCTCTTTCAAGTTCTCTAATCTGCCTATTAAGCTCAAAAACGTCATTCCCTTTTTCAAGAAGCTCAAAATAAGCTCCCTGCAGTTCACGAGCTAGGTCTTTTATAGTGTCGTTTTCACTTAATAACGTATAATCTTCTTTAAAAAAATATTGCTCATCTAAAGGAGGGAATCCTGAGGATCTTGAGTAAAAAAAGGCGTCGTACACCGGCCTCTTAATCCTTATACAATCCTTTCCCCACTTTATAGAATTGAGTTTTTTCTCTTTTTCTTTTAAAGACTCATACTCTTCTAAAGGTATAGTTACTTGAGCCATTCTTTCCACCGAGGTTCTTTAGGTTTGTTAAGCTTTTCTTTAAGCTCTTTAATTTCAAAGCCTTTTCTTCTTATAGTGTTCTGGGCGTCTTTTAAGTCCTTATGTAAATCACTAATTCTTTTCGCTTGCCTGCTTTGCATAGCTTTCAAAGCTTCACTTTTTCCCATTATAACTAAAAGATCCCCACTCTTTGTATTAAAAGTGTATTGGAAAAAAGTTTCTTCTTCTCTTAGAGCCTTTACGATATCTTCTAGATTTTTATAATGGGCTTTAAGTTTATCTTGTAAGCTTTCATTTTTCTCTACCAGATCCATAAGGTTTTTATACCTTCTGTAATCTATGACTATTTTATCTTCATTAAACGGTTGAATTCCTTTCTCTGCCATAATCCTATATCCTTTCCTGTTAAATGTTTTGGCCAATTTTGTGTTATTTTATCTACTAAACCTATTCCTTTTATAATTTCTAAATAAAAAGGAGATCCCCAAAAATAATCATCTGCTATATCAATATTAAATGAATTTTTCCTTTTCCAAAGATCTACTGGGGTGTCACTTAAAAGGTCTATTAGTAAAGACCACGCTTTTACGTCATCTCTTGTAAGTGGAAGCTCATGAACTAAGTCTGGATTTAAAGCTACTAATTGTACTAAGAATCCTTTAAACTTTGAAGGCTTCCAGTGTAAAGGCTTAAAATTTAAATTTACTCCAAAAACGCCTTCACTTATTCGGATTCCCAGAGTATCACTTCTAAGATAATCTAGAAAAACATCTACTCCGCCCTCTAAATAGCCTTTATACAGCTCTTCTAGGATTCTTTCTTTGCTTACATTAGCCTTTATTTTATGGGCTAGTAAGCAAGCTGCTTGGTACGTTTGGGTTCCTATAGTGAAATCTTGGTCTTTTAGTTTTATTGCAAATCTTAAAAGCCGCATAATTCTTAGATAATCTTCTTCAAACCTTTTATAAGGGTCTCCACAAGTGTCTATAGTTTTCTCCTTTAAGTCCTCTATATGATCTTGAGGCTCTATTGCTTCTGTATACCAAGGACCTATAGTGTAATAAATAGAATTTATAGTGAAGTCTCTTCTCATAGCGTCTTCTTCAAGACTTTCAGAAAAAAGAACCTCAGCTCGCCTTCCATCTGTTTTTACGTCTTTACGAAAAGTAGTGTGCTCATATAACTCTCCGTCTATTAGCACTCCTACTGTTCCGTGGTCTATTCCCACATCTAGGGTCTTAAAGCCTTTTTCTTCACATAAAGCTTTAAACTCCTCTGGTTTTAAAGCAGAGGTTAAATCCATGTCTTTAGGTTTTTTGCTTAAAAGAGCGTCCCTTATATACCCTCCTACTATGTAAATGGGCGGGTCATTGTTTTCTCTTCTTAAAAGGTTTATGATTTCATCTGCTTTTTCTATAGCTTCATAAAAGCTAGGTTCTTCTATTGAGTGTGTCACTGGATTGCTCCGTTGTCTTGTTAGTCTATTTTTACTTTGAACGTGTGATAGTCCTCCCATTAAAGGCTTTGTTACTCCCATCAAGGCGGCTTCCGCCCTTATACGGTTTGCATCGCTAATTCTTATAAGATCCTTCTTTAAGTAATCCTCAAAAAGTTCTCTGTGATTTTTAGGTTTATTCACTCTCTTTGAATTTTAAGAGTAAGGCTTTTACCACTTCTTTGTCAGGCTCTTGGTCTTGAAGCAAGTCTAGCTGATATTTAATAACGACTGCCGTTCTAGTTTCAAGCTCCGTTAGAATAATAAAACCTTTTTTTCTATTTATAACCAAGTTTAACCCCTCTGGGAGGGGTTTATTAGTCTTTAGTCTGCTAGTTACTTCATTGAATAGCTCTTTTAGTTCATCCATAGTTTACTCTTCGTTTGTTAAATGCCACCATATGCTTTCCCTTACTTCTGTATCTCCAGCTTCTGCAAACCCTTTCATCTTTTCTACGGGTTTTACTATTTCTTCTTCTATCATATCTCCTATAAAATCGCTATCTGGGTCATCTTCTAAAAAGTCTTTAAATTCGACTTTAAAAGCTTTAACTTTCTCATGTATTAGCTTGTTACCTTCTTCTCTAAACATGCCATAGGAGGGCCATAATCTTCTGTAATACCTTTCTATTACATCCTCTTTAATAGCTTTTTTATCCCAGGTTGAACTTGCGTAAAGATCTTTGGGAAGAGTCCCTAAGAACTCTCCGAGTTCTTTACCTTTAAGGCCTGTCCATTCCATTACATGTCTTCCATTAAACTTTTTAGCCAGTTCCTCGTCCCTTAAAGCTTTTTTATAGAAATTTGAAATTTCCTTTAAAGGAGCTTGGTCTCGGAAAAGTATTAATATATTAAAAAAATCGCTTGGAGACGGATGATAAATTTTATGTATGTGGTTTTCTTCTAAATAAGCTTTAAAGCCTTTAAAGGTTGACCTCTTTTTATCTCTCACTCGAGTCCTATGATTCATCATACTATCCTCATAGTAATTAGTGCTAAAGTAAGGGCTTTTCGTTACGAAATTATAAATGTCCTCAAGAGAATCAAATCCCTTTTTCCAAGCGTCATAGTCTAAGCCTATTATTTCATAGATTTGTCTACTGTTCCTAGTTAAAAGGATTTCCTTTTTTCTATGCCCTCTTATCAAAGAGAAAGAAAGGCCCCGGTGTCCAAACTTAAAGCCTAGGTTATGATAAATCTTTCCTACAAAATTATTTAAATCATTAAACGAGTAGTAAAAATAAGAAGACTCAAATAACTCTTCACTGAAAAGAATTAAATCTATTTGAAAATCGTTATAATCAAAGGAATAACAGTTTCCGTTTTTGAATATTTCTTTTGGAGAAAACAAATCTGTTATTACTTCATAAGGGCTTTGTCCTTTCTTTTTAGACCAGGAATTTACTAGTATATCTAGGTCCCCAAAGTCTTTTTTGTTTTTATAAGCTCTTGTAGGTATCGCTTTTTTGCAGTAAGGCGCTAAAGAAGGTATTACCTCTTTTACGTATTTATCATACGTTTCTTTATTAACTCTTCTAGTTTCAAAGCTTAAAGCTCTACCTCCCATCAAATACCTCCTTTAATCTGTTTACTTTTTTTCGCACGTTTGTTGAGTCTAAGGGTGTATTCCATATTTTTAATTGCTTAGTGGAAATTTTATACTAGGATAACTTTGGTATCCTATAATTCGAATGTCTCCTGATACAGGAAATTTTTCGTTATTAGGATCCGCTATTCTTATACCATCCTGTAATTTAAGTTTAGGGTAAGGGTATTTGTAAGGATCTCTTGTTATTTGTTCTTTTACTCCTTCTAATTGATTTTCGTAAATATGAGCGTCCCCTATATTACCTATAAGTTTTTCAGGAACCATATTAACTTCTTTAGCCATAAGCTCTAAAAGAAGAGCGTAAGAAGCTATGTTGAATGGCGCGCCCAGCGGAAAATCTGCTGATCTTTGGTTCCATAATAAGCTTAAAGCTCTTTTAGGAGCGCCTACATCATCTAAATGGCTTTGAGAGCCTAAATCTTCATCTGCTATTTCAGGATACGCTATTTCCAGACGTTCCTCGTAAGTTAGCTCACGAGTCCAGAACTGGAAAGAGTAATGACAAGGAGGAAGTATCATATCTGGTATATCATTGGGATTCCAGGCGTTTACTAGAATTCTTCGAGAATCCGGGTTATTTTTTAAAGTCTTTATGGCTCCCTTAATTTGGTTAATACCTTTGTAAGGATTATCATGCCCAAATTCTGATCCCCAATTAAGCCATTGTCCTCCGTAAATAGGGCCAAGATCTCCCCACCTCTCACTGAAGTTATCATCGTGTAAGATTTTCTGAATGAATTCTTTTTTGTTTAGAATTTCAAATCTATTTGTATGTATTCTTTTGTGATAATCTAAATAATTTTTAAAAGCGTCTCCGACCCATATTTTATTTCCTTCTTCCAGCAAAGTTCTTAAGTCAGTTTTGCCTGCGAGGAACCATAATAATTCACTTATAATTCCCGTGTAATACATCTTCTTAGTAGTAAGCAGGGGGAAACCTTCTTTCATATCGTGCGTCAGTGTGACGCCGAATAAGGAACGCGTAGCGCCATTTCTGGCCTCTTTACGTGTCCCTTCATATTTAATATCGCCTAGTATTTTTAAGTATTGTTCGTCTATATTCATTTTATTTTTGTTTAATTTCTGCAAATTGTATAGCATCTTCCCGTCCCTCTTTTGTAGGGGTGAGACTATCTATAAGCTCTCTTACTTCAGCTATAGTGTAATTGATTTTATTTCTAAGATTGAAATCTTTTACTTTTATTGGCCCGTGCTCTTTAACTATAGCTTTCCACTCTCCAGTGTCATGACAGTAGAAGAAAGACTCTATTTCTCCTTCAAAGGTAATATCTTTTTTCTTAAAAGAGTACCACTTTCCTATTTCAAAGGACATAGCGTCTTCATCCCTGTAAAGCTTTAAAGGCCGGTTTTTACCGATCATGCAATTTACTTGTCTTTTAAGGGTTTCTGGTGCGTAAGCTCCTAAACTTTCCCCAAAAGTAAAACAATCAGACCCTATGACTCTGATATCCGTACTTATTCTTAAAAATTCATTAGTTACAGTTAAATTTTCTGAGAAAACTTTAGCTGGCTTTTCTGGATAAACTAGAAACCAGCCGTAATCTTTATCGTAAGACCATATAGTTAAAGCTTGGTAAAGGTTATTTATTTTTTGAGGAGTTAATAAAACTATAAATTCTCTTTTTTTCATTTCTATGCCATGTTTGAGGTGTAATATTTAGGATTTCCTGTTACTTCCGCTAGGACAGGTAAGGGTGGCTCTTTGTCGCTATTTTCTATTTCTAGTATTATAGTTCCTTCCCAGGCCCCTTCAAAAAAATCCAATGTAGTGGTTTTTTCATCTAGAAACATACGATTCTTTTTTATGAAGCTTTTCTTGAGTTTATCTAACTCGTTAAATAGTTCATTTGTTATACCCTTTACTTCAAACTCTTCTCTACTAAATGTATTACCGCCTGTTTTAATAGCGAAAGACTTTAAAGGTTTTGGGTCTCCAAGACTTTTTGCTATACTTCTGACTCTCATTTCTATAGCTCCTTTAGTTAAGTAAGCCTGATAAATCCTGCGAATGGGATAAATATCAAAAAATTCTCGTGGTATATCTTCAAGAGCTACTAGCCACTTTCTTTCGTTTTCTTGTGCCATGCTAATTAAAATAAAAGATTGTTGTTGCTGTTAAGACCCAGAAATGGATTAACTGGTCTAAGCCATATATGGTGACGGCTCCGGTGTTTAAGAAGGGCACGCTTGAATTATGGAGCCCTCTGGAGGCCTCTACTCTTTTAAAGAGAGGACCGGTGAAGTAATCTGTCAAGAAATGAATAAACGCATTCACGAAAACGAAATCTAGCTTGTCTTCGGCGCTTCCCGGGAATAACAAAAACACTCCAGAGAAAAGCACTAGCGTGTAGATCATTACATGTTCCAGAAGGGCCGCCGGCCAGTAAGACTTTGTTAACGCAAGGAAGGGTCTTTGTAGGAGAAAGTCTCCTGCAAAGTGTAGCGCAAAGACTACTGTTAGTAAGAATATCATTTGATTTCAGTTTTTTTATTTAAAATAGCATCATAATTAATACAAAGTTCCTCTATAAGTTCTTTATCTAGATCACTTTGCCTTGGAAGTACTCCTAAGAATACTTCCACTTTATCATCTGCGCTTAAAAGCGCCATCTTTTCTTCGTTTCTGAAGTACTCTATAAACTCTTCTCTGTTAAACATACTCAGCTCGCGTATTTAGCTCATTTAACAGTTTTGAAGGGTTAACAGATAAGTTTCTTTTTTTAAAGCTTTTTACGCTGAAGGGCCTTTTCTGAGATTCTTTAATAGGGCTTTCTAGATGACGGTTTAAAAGAGTTACCAGAAAGCTTTGCCATTCGTTTTTGACTGTAACTAAAACGTTACGGGCATTAGGAGTTAATTTGAACCCTAATATTTTAACTCTGCTTCCTTTATAAGTAGCAGTACCTCCTATAGTAAATACCCCTCCATCCCTATATCTAAAAGCTTCGGTTATTTCCCATAGATCCGGGAACTCTTCTACTTCCTTACAACTTACAGTTCCTCTGGGGTATTTCGGATTTACAGGTATATACCCTAGCTCAGGATAGTTTCGAGGCTCTACTAGCATTCCTTTTTTCCAGTCTTTTGGAAGCGTAGGGTAAAAAACTTTTAAAACGTACTTTAATTCACTCATAGCTCCAATTCATGGTTTATGTAATGGTTTTCGTTCATAGTCACAAATACAGCTTCTCCGGAAGCTACTTTATGCTTGCCTATTTCTTTTCGGCCTTCTCTCCAAGCGCCTAATTTAACACTTATAGCTTTTTTACGGGTTTCTTTTATTTGAGCTTTAATGTAAATTATATCTCCTTCAAAAGAAGGTTTTATAAATTCTACATTAAATTTAAAAGTAACAGCTTTATCAGCTGTAACGCTTTCTCTTACAGCTTTGTTTACTATTACAGCCGCGGCCAAGTCTAATTCGCTCATAAAAACTCCGCCAAAGATGATTCCCATATAGTTTAAATGTTTCGGCATCACTACAAAGGAAGTGCTGTGCTCTTTTTCTTTAATTTTATTCATACTTTATTAGTTTACAGTGTTTCTCTTTTTTCTTTTGACCAGTTTGCTATAAACTCGCCTAGTTCTTTTAAAGTTTCTATTGCTACTACATCATCCGCTACTTTAATGATTGACTCGAGATGAGCTCCGTTTAAGTATAAATTTCCTTTAGTAAAGTCCTGGCTTAAAACCATTTCACTATAGAAATTTTTATATCCCGGGGATCTTTGAATTAAACAAAGATCGTCTCCTCTTAAAGAAACAAGGATATAATTATCTATATCATCATCGTTAGCGTATATAGTGTCTTGTTTTGGTGCTTCTACTTTTTTAATCATGTTTAGCTTTTTTACCTATCATCTTTCTTGTTTTTTATCATTTTGTAGTGCATAGTTGTGCCGTTACTTAGTTTAAGCTTTTCGTTAAATATAGAATAATCAACTACTTCCAAAGTGTCTCCTTGGATTATTATCTCTTCCCCTAAGTGTTTTTCAAGAGTGCTTTCCATTTTATAGGCAGCTTCTTTTGCTTGATTAAAAAATACTATGGGCAACGAAAGTAGGATTAAACCTGCTGCCGCAAATACTGTTATTACAGCTATTCTTCTTTTGTTTTTCATGATTTTGAGGTTAAGTAGCTTAAAATTTCTTGTTGGTAAGTTTTTAGAAGCAGGTAGCTTTCTTTAAATTTTTCTAAGAATGGCATTATTTACCTCTTTTAGAGTTTAAGTTAAAATTGAGACAGGGGTACTGTCACTATTCTTATACCTTAAAATCTTTACATTTGAGGCTCTTTAAATCTTAACGTAAAAAAAAATAGGAGCCGTCAAGCTCCTATTTCTGATATTTATTTATAACTATGAGTTATCTTTTCTACGCTATCAGCGCTTCTTTCTCTTTTTCGATCTTTGCTACTAGCTCTGCGATATCAGTTTCGTAGCGTTCTATGATCTCTTGTCTGTACTCGGCCCAACGCTTATCCTGTAAGGCTGCGTAAGTGCTGCTGTGGTACAGATTTTTGTTATCTACTTCACGATCCTTAATCGCTAGAACTTGAAGTTCTTTTACTCTAAGAACTTTATTTCCATCTCCTGTAGGGATGGCTCCGATTTGACTTGGATCAACAAGGCACTCTAAAGTGACATTGTCCGGTAATTCCCAGGATTTAATATAATCTTGATTACCTGTATGTAATCCTTTTGAACAGATTCTGTTGTCGTTTAAATCCACGCAATCCCATGAAGGCAGACGCGTTTCATTACCGACTCTTATAATATGTCCTAAATCTTCCTTTTTTAGGGACTTACCGCAAGAAAAAGCATCTCCTGTATTTCTTTTTATTGCGGGTTCAAATATGTAATCTTCACTGAATTCAGGCTCTTTCCAAGATATTTCTCCGGTTTCTTCATCTACTTTTTTGTCGTTAGGATTTCTTAAAACTTTCTTAGGATTTCCTTCTGCATCTTTTTCGTATTTGTATCTCATCTTATCCCAAAGAACGCTAACTACTTTCTTAGTGCAAAGTAAACCTTCCATTGTGATAGGAGTTTGAGGTACTGTAGCTTGCTCAGTAGCTACTTCGTGACTAAATCCGTGCTCTTCTGTGTACATCTCGTAAAGAGAGGGACTTACAAAAGTCTGGAAAGAGTAATCGCACACTCTTTCAAGGAAAATAGCTGCGTTCACAGCATCTTTAGGATTTTTTGTCACTCGGATAGAACGCAGTGCTCGCACTGCAAATTTAACTAAAGGTGTAACAGGGAGATCGTTATCCTTTGCGTAAAGGATTTTATCTACCAGACTTTTTGGAAGGGGTACTGGTGATACCTTACCTTTATATTTCAAATGGTAAGTGTCTGTGTTAGCGTTATAAGTTAAATCTTGCGTAACGCTTTCGATATCTTTCTTAGGAGAGGAAGTAACTAGCTCCTGAGCTTCTTGCATAAGCTCTTTTGCTTCTTCCATAGTAGTCGCACGTTGGAACTTTGTATTTAACTTTGTTAAACTTTCCCAAAGATCTTCAGTGTAGGCTGTGCTAAAAGTTTTGCCGTTAACGCTTCCTACGATGTTTTTGTTAATAATATTAAAATTAATCATGATTAAGCTAAATTTTGGATTTGTTGAATTGAGTTTTCAGTTAAATTATAATTATTAAGGCTCTCACTCTCAATAACTCCGGAAAGTAGTCGCGACACTTCGTCGGAGATTTGGGTATTTTTATTAGTTAGTAAAGTAATCTCGTTAAATAAATTTTGTACAGGTTCTGCGTAAGTCTCTAGTTCTTCTAGTACGCTAAGAATCCCTTCATCTACTCCTTTGACAGTTTCTACGCTATCAGGAGCGTCTTCTAGAAAGCTTTTGATAACTTTCTTTTTATTAGCTACGAAATCTTCGCTTTCTTTATCTAAAGCTCTAATGCTTAAATGCGCTTCTATTACTTTTTCAGCTTCTTCTTTAAAAGCTTTAAAATAGGTATCGTTTTCTAAGGAACTAGTAATTCGCTGGCTGTAGTGTCTTTGCACGTAATTTTCAAGCTTAGTAAAAGCTTCAGTTAATTCTTCATTGAAGTCTCTAAAGTTACGAAAAAACTTCAACTTATGCAATCTTTTATGCACTATTTCAGCAGTAAAAAATGGAATAAAATAATCTCCAATGGAGTATGATTTCTGGTCTTTTGTCCAAACCATGTCTTCTATGTGCTCAAATTTAGGGTTGTCTTTAATATGCTTTAAATTTCTTTTAGAGAATCGAGCTATGTAAGGGTAATCTTCTTCCTTTAAAACCTCGTTTTTCTCTGGAAAGAAAGAGTTGTCGCTTCTTTTGTTGGCGTTCTCGTGGAATAGCGCCATGAATCCTAAACTGTCATCGTTTTTCTGAACTCCGTAAACTACCTTGTTAGGCATTTCATTAAGCTCTTCAAGCTTAGGCTCTCTTTTCGTCATTTTGTACTCGTATCTACCGTAAGACTCATTTGCTTCGTATTGAGTGTAAAGCACTATACGGTCTTGTAAAGCTCTTTTCTCAGCTGGTGATAAAGTAGCTTTAGCTTCTTGAGTTTCAACTTTCTCTTCAAAAGTCTTTGGAACCTCAATTTCATCGTAATTAATAAATGACGCTGTTTTGTCGGCTTCCATAGCTTTTAAAAGCTTGTCACGATAAGCAGTAAGCCTTGCTATAGAGGCGTCTCTGTTAGTTTCAAGCTGTTGGGCACGATCTCCGCCTTTTCCCTCTTTAAGGACTAACTGCTGTGCATCTTCTATTTCTTTATCAACATCCTTTTCGATGTCCTCGTCAGTCATTAGCTGGAATAGCACAGGATCTCCTTCGCTATACCCTTTCTCTTCAAGGATAAATAAATCCTTAGCTTTACTAGCTACACTACCTGGGCTCATTAAATACATGTAAGCAGTATTAAGAGCGTTCCAAGCGCTTATCTCAGTTCTTTCTACTTTAGTTTCGTAAGCTCCTATTTTTGAATTATAAGAACCGTTCTGCTTTCTTAAAGTTCTAGGCTTTAAAGGCCAAAGCACTTTTGAAGGATTTACGTTATATTTAATAGTAGGATCCCCCTCAAAAGGAATACTAAGCTTTGAAGTGTCTATAATATTAGACAAAACACCAAAAGCGCTATCTCTTGAGTGTAAAGAGTGGTAAGAAGAAAAGATCTGCGAGTTCTTTTTAAACCAAGGGAATATATTAGTTTCTTTTAACTCTTTCTGAACTATTTTCTCAGCTTCTTTCTGAGCTCCTGCTATTACTTCTTGAATGTAAGCGCGAGTGTGTTCATCCCAAATAACACTTTCTCTGCTAGGAGTTACGCTTACACCTTCACTTACTACTTCTTCTTCTCCCGTGCGGGGATCACGGATAACACTTCTAATAGGGCATTTAAATCCTATTGAGCCCCGGAGGGTCTCCATTTCTAATTCTTGGAAGTCTACTGTACCGTAAGATACTCCAAAATCACTTCCTTTTGACTTTACTACTACGATATGAGGCTTATTAAACTGTTTTGTATCGCTTATAAGCAAGTGCTCACTGTTATGAAGAACTTTTGCCTGGAAAGGCTGCTCTCTTTTAAATCCGCCATCATCTACATAGAAAAAATTTACGTCTTTGAAATAAAGAAGCTGATTTTTAACAGCGTGAACGTATTTGCTTCTATGGTGACGCTTAGTAGGCGTGATTATACTAGTGCTATTCTTTTCGCTAGTTTCTTCATAGTAAATCCAGATAGGTTTACGGTCTTTATCCTTTTCAGGGTCGCCTGTGTAAGTCTGGATGTCTAATTTGCCGTTTTCAGTGCCTTTTTCCATATCCCATCGTGGGACTAAAGACTCTATATTATAAGCGTAGCAATTAAATGCATACTTTTTACCGTTATGTACAGTTTTAACAGTATAATAAGGCGCTCCAGTACTTAAGGATGCCTTTGCTCCGAGCCCAAATGCTCCTAATTGATCAATAGTGTTTCTTTTGGAAGAATACCCCACTGAGAAGTAACCTTTAAGTCTTTTACTTCCTAAACCTACTCCGTGGTCAGTTACTGTGAAAGAATCACAATAGCCAGAGCCTTTTCCTTCCTCATAAGTTAATTCAACAGAACTTTTAGCTTTGTTAAGGCTTTCAAGGTCATAGTAATCTCTGTCAAAAACACTATCTTTATATTGATCCCCTTCTCGGGTGATAAAGTAATCCTCAACCTTTGCTTTACCGCTAAGGATTTCAATAGCTATTCGCTTCTCTTTTTCGCTATCTACTGCATTTGAAGCTAGTTCTCGTACAGTTGATTCGATAGGTTTTGTGTATTGAGTGTTCTGAAGAATATCCAGAACCATTCTTTTTGAGTTTTCATCAATTTCACGGTCAAATCCATTAGAGGTACCGCTGGTCATATGTGATCGTTCAATTTCTTGTAATGACATACGTTGTCTGTTTTTAAAATAATTTAGGTTTAAATAACTCTTTATTAGCTTTTCTTTCCCTTCTCGCCTTCACCATCTTCTGAACGTTATAATTTAAATAAGGAGTGTGGAATTCTTTTACTCCTTGAGGGAACTTTCGGGTTTGTTTAGGCCTTAAATGTAATAATATCCGATCTTCTATGGCATTTTCAAAGCCGTATTCTTTTTCTAATATCCATTGATACACGCTCATTTGAAGACTGTAGTGCAAGTAATTGCAATCGTCTAGAAACCTTGTAGCGTAATGCACTCCTTTTTTGTTTCCCCAGGAAGACTTACTTATAGTGCTATTAGTCTTCCAATCTGCCATTATCCAAGAGTCTTTTTGAGTCTCGTGTATAAGCAAATCTATTGTTCCGCTTAACTGTAAATCGGTGCTGTAAACCTTCATTTCAGGGTAAAGCTTGAAATGCGGCTCTAGGTTGGCCTTAAGCCAGCAATAACCGTTATAAGCTTTAGGGTCTTTGGGCTCGGGAAATTGATCGATTTTTCCTTTGTTCCAGTACTCACAGAAGTCTTCCAAAGTTAAATGAACTTGGGTCCCTCTGTCTGCTATAGCTGTCCATTGAGCTAAAACTTCTTCTACTGTATTGTAAGAAGCGTATTTGCCGCTAGAGCTTTGAGCACACTTCCTCGCTATCTTTTCTTTTTCAAAAGGGTTAAAAAAGCTTTTGATCCACGTTGTCACGCTTTCAAAAGTTAAATTAGGTGCTTCTTTTACGGTATAAACATGAGTCTCCTCGTTTAAGTGTATTAAAGATTGGTCAAATAAATCTTTCATTGTTAATTATTAATAGGGTTGCGCAAGCTTTTAATATAAAAACCCGGTTTTACCCGGGTTAGTTATAATCTAAATATTACCTTTTTGTGCCGTTAAAAGCGCTAAAGACGTTTTTTAATTCTATGGAGCTTAAAATCCTATTAATATGGACCGAATACTCCTGAATCTTCGCCTTTTCTATTTCGAGAACCTCTTCGGGCATCTCTTCTTTCTCTGTCTCTTCTACTGCGTCTTTCACTGTCATCGTACTCTTTTCCAACAGGGTTATTGTCTTCGCCAAGTCCGACTCCTTCTGCAGCAATTTCTTCAATTGCGTCTCTGTCATCAAATGCACTGTTTACTAGTTTTCGAATTACTTTAATATTTAAATCAAGTAAAAGTGCGATATCTTCCAAAGAAAACCCGTCTACTATAGCGTAAGCTAAAAGATCACGCTGCATAGGGCTCAGTACAGAGCGCATAAAAGGGCCATCGAGGTTTAATGCTCGCTCTTTTAATTTTCTCATTTCAATTATTCCTTTCATTTCAGAAGGAGCTTTATTACTATAGGTAATCATATACCCTTCTTTAGTAGAGCCTCCTTCAAGTGCTATCTTTCTAGCGTAAGCTTTAGAGAATCCCAATTCCTGGGCTAAAGCTTTAATAGAAAGGAATTTAACGCTGTGGCCTGTATTAGGCTTCCATAACCAGCATTCTTTGCGTTTTCGTCGGTTTCCGAGTAAAGTCAGCAACTTTTTATTTAAAGTGCCTTCTTTTGTCAGTCTTAAGCCGTCTGGTGTACCGCTTTGAGCATTGGCTCCTTTTATCACTAAATTAACTATCTCTATTCTAGTTAAATGAGGATAAAGGGATTCCATTGAATCAAACAAGGCCATTAAGTGGTCAAGCCAAAAAGCTACGTTCTTTTTAGTTGTAGGCTTCTTAAAAGCTTTAAGCCACCTTTTTACAGCGTAAGCAAAAGTTTCCATTGCTGCTTCATCAACATCAAGCTTGGAGTACTCTTCTTTAAGCAGTTCCAATTCTATAATGCCGTAAAAAGAGTAACCCATGGCATCACAATACTTCCGCAAGTCGAAATCCTTAACAAACCCTGGTATTCTCTCGCTTACAAAGGTAATTTTCTTGCTTTTAGCTTTAGCTTCTTCTGGCATTTGAGCCCATGTAGGGCTAACCATGTCATCATACTCTTTCCCTACAGGAGCTTTGCGAGTAATGTAATTAAAAGCTTCATGCTTTGCTTTAGCGTAATCACTAACTTTTAAGTCAAAAGAAAGCTTTTTTCCGTCATCCTCGTAAAGAATCCCGGGAATCTCTGACTTTTTAGCTTTTACTTTAGACGCTAGTGCTTTTGCGCCATCTTCGCTTATTTCTCCGTTAGTTAAAGGAACTGTTACCGTTAAATTATCCGGATGGTACCCGTTTCGTGGTACCCATCTTTTAATTTCAAGAGAGCACTTGCCCATCAAGTTGTTACTTTTAAGCTCTCCTATTTTCCAGGCGCTTTTATAAGAAGTAAACCATCCGTGGCCAAAGATTGTCACTAAATCTTTAAGCATAAGTTCATGGTCTTCTACCCATACTTTAGGCATTAAGATGGGGTTCTCATCGTTACGTGTCAACCAACATTCTTTAAAGATATTATATATCTTTTGCAGGAAAGCACTGTAAACTATTGATTTTTCAGGGTTATTCATTTAGTTTTCTTTTGTTTTGTTTAAAGATTAGTTGTCTTCTAGTAAGCCTTCTAGTTCTATTCCTCTTTCATACGTTAAAAGAGCGTGGGACTCATCCCCTCTTAAATAGCCTAATAGGGTTTCCAGGTTCCAGTCTAGGACTTCAAGAACTTCTAGGGGCCCGTTAACCCTTATCCAGTATTTTAAGCCGACTTTCAACGCTTCTTCCATAAGCTCACCAGTTACTGAACTTGAAGTTTTAGGGTAAATTAAAAGAAGACCTTTAGCTAAATCTTGATATAAAGAAAGCAAGGGGTTTACTTTTATTTTGAAGTCTGCAGGATCCTCCTGGGACTGGGGATTAAGTATTATTATTAGTTTTGGTGGTTCCCATTCTCCTAAAGAAAGTTCTATTACTTTACCTAGTGAATAAGGAGTGTCTGGTCGATGTAAGTACTTCTTTAAAGAAGAAGTTTGTGAGTATTTCAGCTCACTATCACTTTCCCATAAAGGGGTTCCTATAAAGGAACTTTGAGCTTCAAGGTAAACTTCTTTGTCTAAAGAGCTTTCTAATATACTTTCAGGCATTTAAGGTAAATTTAAAGATTGAGGTTATCACCAGTATTCTTATACCTAGCTTTTTTGTTTTTTTCTTACTTTGGGTTTTAAAGCATTTTACCTGTAAAAGCGTCTACTAAAGATACTTTGCAGTAATAAACCTTAAAGGCCCCTATCATACTATTTTTGCTTTCCTTTAAAGGCTTCCCACGATAAAGTTTCTATATCGTCAGGGCCTTGAGTGGGTGATGGAAGTTTTTGTGGAATTCCTAAGGAGCTTTGAGTTTCTAAGCTTCTTTTAAGCTTTTCCCCTATATAGTCTTCATTAGACCCCCTTAAGGGCTTTTTAGATCCTATTCCTATAAGTGTAAGCTGGATGTCATATACTTCTACTATATCTTCTTCTTCATTGCACGAGGAAGGTTTGAAATCCTCTAAAGGCACTAAATAAGTTAAATAGCGTATTTCTTCTATCTTCATTTTAATCTTCTTTTAAAGGGTAAGTGATTTTTCCGTTATCTTTGGTTATGACTATTAAATCTGTATTAGGGTCTTCTGTAGGATTGTTCAGTATATATTTCAAATTGTTATAAGCTGCGATGGTCGCCCTTAAGTAAAGGCCTGTATTGTGATTACCTGTGGCCGAGCTCTCTCCACGCACTCTATAAAAAGTAGGTATAAAATCTTTTAAAACTTTAAACCCTTCTATGTTGTGAGTAAGCTCGTTAATTAAGCTTGAAGTTGTTTTTAATTCCCAAGCTCTGTCCTCATTTAACTCGATATTATAGCGACTTACTCTAAAGTATTTTGCATCAAAAGCTTTAGGATCGCTTACTTTAAGTGACTGGCTTAAGTCTGATAAAAGGTTATCCTCAGGCTTTTTTAGCAGTAAGTCCGTTGAGGATCTAAGTGAGTGATACCTTTTAAAGGGAACTATTATTTCAAGTAAAGGTTCTACAGGCCCTTTAGCTTTTTTCTTTGCTATTGTGGCTAAAGTTAAAGTTCTTTGAGCCATTTTAAAAGAAGGATTATGTGCTATATCTAGGGCGCTTGCTACAGGCGTTAAAAGTTTATAAGCTAGGTTTTCTTTAACGAGATTGTCATTTTCTTCCCTTAACGCGTCATTTACTAGACTTACTATAAAGTAATACCACTCATCATCGTAAATCTTCTCTAAATCTTCTACTGAGATTTCAAGCCCTTCCATTACTTGATTAAATAAAGGCCAAAAAACTTTCTTTAAGCTTTGTTTTGTTATAGGAGTTCTGTAAGAGCTTTGAGCTATATTAAAGTAATGGAACTCTTTATCCCATGTGTGGCATACTTCAGAAGTTATATTGTCTAATTCGGTTACGTATACATCAGGCAATCCTGCTCTTTCTAAAAGCTTTCCAAGCATACTTAAAACTTCTCTATTTAAAGTTCTAAATATGCCACTGTCGCTTGTTTTTCTTATATCCATTGTGATTAAGTGAGTTTAATTAATTTTCCTGTTTTAGTGTCTTTTAACGTTATAGGGCTTTTACTTGCTACGTGATCTACTATTCCCCCAAAGAATTCTATGAAATCTCTTATCCCAATTTTTGTTTCTGGAGGTACCCAGGAGTGATTAGCAAAATTTAAGGACCTTAAGCCTTTGCGTACATCTTTTGCCCATCTTCTAAAATTTGACCTGCCTTGTATGCTATCAGTTACACTGAATCGTACAGGCTGGATTAAGTGATCCCTCCGCACTAAAATCCCTAGGATATCTACTATATCTACTAAACGGTTAGCTAGGTAAGCTTTAAAAAACAAAGTACCTGTTCCAAAGCTTCTTTTATTTTCTGTGTCTTTTTTTAAAAACAAACCGGGAGTACCATCTTTATTTAAAAGAATGAAAGGACTGTTCACTGTTAAGTCGCTATACCTGCTTAAAGAAGGTGTTTGCAAGTGCGTGGCTAAGCCTTTTACTATATGATCTATTATCTCGCCACCAAAGCCATCAACAGTCAAGTAAGTTCTAAGAACTGTCTGGAAGATTATAGCTTCTTCGTTATCCAAAAGCCATTGCTCTTTTTCTTTAGTAGTTAAAAAAGTTAAAGGGGGAATGTTATCTATCACAAAAGACATTATAATCTTTCTGAGTTCTTCATAGAAAAGCTCAGACTGATCTTTTACTCTTGACACTTCTTGTATAAGCTTTGCGTTTTCATGGGTATTGAAGGCGTGTCTAAGTCTTTTATGAGCTGTAGCAGCAAGACTACTCTTTAAAGAGTAGTCTTGATCTTTTAAAAAGCCGATGATTCTTTCTACTGGTAAATCGTAATATTCTGACATATCGTTTATTTTTTAGCTGGCAGGGATTAGAATTTTAGTGAAAAACCGGTGGGGTGCCGTGGATTTTTTATTTTTTGCGGTAGGGGGGTTAAAAAAATGACTTTTCTAAAAATCATTTTGCGGTAGGGGGCCGGATTCTTATAGAGGTTCTCTATACTGGCAGAGGATCTTATAGATAAATAATATAAAGAAATCCATTAAAAAGCTTAAAATGGCCTGTAAAAAAGCCTGAAAATTTTACAACTTTTACATTTATTTACATTTGCTAATGTTGATTAAAGCTTGTGCTGGGCGATTTTTAAAGGTTTACTAAAAAGAATTGTAAAAGTCAATAGTTGGTTCTACTCTTTTCTTAAATACACACATCATTAGGAGGAAGTAGAGAGGTTCTGGCGTATTGGTCTGCCAGGTGCTGCCAGGTGTTTGCCAGGTCGCTGCCAGGTAGAATCGCCCTTTGTAAGCTTTATTCATTGATTATGCCAGGTTGCCAGGTTAAAGGGGGTAAAAAAGTATTTGTGATTGGTTAGTACCCCTACCGTCGTCGACGGTGCACCCTTTTTCTATATAGAGAGAGTTTTTTTTACCCATTTAACCTGGATTTCCGGCAAAATGCTTTTTTTGATTTAAATAAAGGCAAAAAAAATAGGGAGTTACGAGAGCTCCCTATTACGCCAGGTCTTAAAATTGTCTTGGTTCGTTGCTGGCAAAGCTTATTTTGTTTCTGGCAGCTTTCTCAGTACATATCCCCTGATTGAACCTTCTCGTTCTTTAACTATATCGTAGCCTCTAGCTTCACTCCAAGCTTCTAATCTACTCTTCAGTTTTTTGCTACTAAGTTTCTCGTCAGTGTAAATTCTAGAGTATCCTGTCAAGGGACTAGTTGGAGGAACTCCCCAAATCATATCTTTAGACTTATAAAAAACTCCAAGTTCTAGTTCACTGTCAGCCCACTCTACAAATTCAGCACCTACTTCGTTTATAAGTTTCTTTGTTTTATAGTTTATAATAACTTCTTTCATTCCTTCTCTTAGGTAGTACTGTATACAGTCAACCATGAAGGCGTCAAATTTGACCCAGGACTCGTCATCCCACTCTCCGTAGAACCTGTGCCCGTATTCTTGGAAGACGGTCTTCTCAGCTCCGAAATAAGGAGCAAATTCTATGATCTGCTGTCTCCTGTCATGTGAGTTTCCTTGGCCCCTTAAAGGAAAGTTAGTACTCATTAAAAACTTGGGACTCTCCTCGTAAGGAATAGTCCTAGTATTCACGTATTTCCTTTCTACGGCGAGATCGAGACTAATAGCGTTAAACATATCCTCGAAATTAAGATCGGACTTTACATCGTCAATAAAAGCTATTTTATCTCCGGGACGGATAGAAGAAAAAGCGAAGTTGTTTTTCGGATCAAAATGCTTACCCATGATAAACTGAGTCTTCTTCATTTTAGACACAGCCTGGCAAGCTATACTTTTTCCAGTACCTCCTTGTGACTTATTTAAATCTTCCCCTAAATACTCATCTGTCATAATAACAGCTCTTGGATTAGAAGGATCTTTGTAAGAATGAAGTAAATACCCAAAGGCGCTACGTAGGGCATCGTATCGCTCTACTTTACCGCCACTCACTTTATAACAGAAATCTTTAAAAGCGAATACATTTAAATCACCTTCATAGGGGGTATAATTTCTATCTATGATCTGGTCTTTCCAAATGTAAGTATCTAGGTCGTTATAAGAATGAAATGTTTTAACATCTTTGGTTATTTCAAGGTAACCGTTTTTGAAATATAAGTAAGCCTTGTCTTTTGTTTCTTCTAACATCTCAGGTTTAATTTTAGGAACTATAGTGTCTATTACTTTTGAATAAGCTTTTAAGAAGCTAACGTAAGCGTTAAACACTAGCTCAAACTGAGCGCCATCGTACGGAGCTACGTTTTCTTCAAGGTCGCCTAGAACCTTTTGCCTTAAAGTTTGGTTATCGATTCTATCAAAGATTTTATTCTCATGCTCTACTAGAATGTATTCTCCCCAATGATCAACATTAGCTATATTAAGTCTTTCCTTTAAGTAAGTAACATATTTTAAAGAAGATATAGAGCAGTTTCCATCCTCTGGATCTACTTCCCAGAAAGGAATCATATCAGCAGGTAGAACACTTAAGTCTATTTGAGGAGTAACTTTCTTTTGAGAGCCGTAACCTTGCTTACGCATATCTTTAGCACAAGCTTTCCAATCACCTCCATGATTTAAAGCGCAGTATAAACCAGCAGGGGAGTAAGTTTTACCGCTTTCTAGCCCGCGACAAGAGTCGCTAAAAACGTAACAAAGTCCTGTGTCTCTGTAAATGTTTACACTGTACTCGCTTGAAGAATCTTTTCCTGGTCTAAGAAGTTTGTCTCCTACTTCATCACTTTTGAAAAACGTGTAGCCGTGTTGTAAAAGAATATCTTTAGCGTCAACACTTCTATCAAAGTCTTCCCAGGGAGCATCACCGCTAATCTCTACTTTAGAGCTTTTAGTGTTTATCTTATTCTCTGGTGGCTTCCAATCGTTTATGAATTCACGAGTAAGAGCGTTAAATTTTGAGTTATAGATAACATCAGGATCGTGACATAAAAAACAAGCGCGGCTAACATCCTTGCAGGACTCATCAATCCTTATCGCGTACTTAGAATAAATGTAAGAGTTAAGAGCTTTAAAATACTCTAAATGCTCACTTGGGGTTACTACGTTAATAGGAACTACCCATTTTATACCTAGCCCGCTCGGGCTAACAAATAACATTACGGTATCTATGACAGAATCTCTTAAAAGAGTTGTCCGGATCTCTTCAACATCTTCCTTACCGTGCAGCTTATCTATGTCAATACAAATTAACCCGCTATGTCGTTGCAAGTTTTTAGAGCTTACGTAAGAAAAAGTACCACTAAAGGTAACGTAATCAAAGCTTGAAGCTTTCATTTTACGCTTCTCACTGTCCTCCCAGTCCTTTTGCAGTATTTCTCTATACTCTTGTGTTATTTCTTTATAGGTTTCATTTTCTTTAATTCCTCTAAAGACGTTTTCTAGAGTAACATCACTAGCAGGGCTTTTATTAGTGATAGGAGCTTGAATGTAACTAATTAGTTTTTCATTATTGTTCATCTTTGTTAGTGTTGTTGTTTTTAAAATTATTTATAGCATCCATATCTTTTAAAGCTATGTAAAAGACCCTATGTATGGGTTTCTTGACTAAAGAAGCGTATGAAGGTAAAGACTTAAAGCAAGTAACAGGTAATCCTGTAGCAAAAAACTGGTCAGCCCAAGAGTAAGAACCCTCGATATCTGTGGTGTTTATAAAAGCGTATTCAAAAGTATTAAGATCTAGTAAAGAGTAAGTACACTTAATAGTAGATCCTGTAAGACCAAGAGACTTTTTACGCTCTATAAGCTTAAGTAGAAGTTTTACGCGTGTTCCTTCTTCCATAACTATTTCCAACCCAAAGGCTTTTATAGTTTGAATAAAAAAATGCGACCAGAGCTCTTCTGGAGGGTTACTTGTCACTTTATTCATAAGCCATTTCGAGTAATTCTGCCGCATCATTTAAGTCTATAGAGTGTAAACTGATCTCAGCTTTTATGTCCTTTTCTTGGTCTCTAAGAGTTTCAACCCATAAACGCTGTATCTCTCCAAGCTCTAACTCCTTAAGCTCTGGCAAAGAAAAAGTCATACTAAAATCCTCAAAGTATTGAGTATCATCGCTATATAAAGGCTTGAACATAAATTCTACAGCAGGGGAACTGTTTATATTAGTTTCTACAAAACCAGTCTTTTTAAATAAAGAGGAAATTCCCTTTGATGGGAGCGTAAAAACGTTAGACCCTCCAGAACGGTAAGTAAGTTTTAATATTATAGTTAAAGAAGGGTTAAGGAGCCTGTGTAAAGGTTCCGACCAGGCTAGAGTCTGCATATTTTAGTAAGTTTAAGTTTTTCTCTTTCTTTTTCGCTTCTATCATTAAATCAATAGGCCTGTTGATAGGGTAATCAGGCAAAGGTCCGTAAGTGTAGTCACTATGAGCATTTACCCGAATAGTAGGGTCATTAAATTCTTTTTGTCTGCTTTCACTCCAATGAAATAAAGGAGTGACATCAGGCCTCCAAGTACTTATAGCTTTGTTCACAGCTTGAACTTCTGGGTAATTTGTAGGATAACACCTGTGATGATGAAAATCAAACATAATAGGCACGCCAATTTGGCAATGGATCATGTCATAAAGCTCTTGAGTGTTATAAAGAGCGTCCCCGTCGTCGTTCTCCACAGTTAACCGAAGCTTTAACGAAGGACTTAAATCTTTAAAGTTCTTGCAAAATCTTTTTGCTGTTTCTTTCTTGTCATAGTAAGCAGCCCCCACATGAATGTTTACACTGTTCTCGTGAGAAGGAGAGAACCCCATAAAGTTTAAAATATCATTATGAGCTTCTAAATCCTTTATAGTGTTTTGAACTACTCTATCACTTGTAGAACAAAGCTTGTTATAAGGTCCGGGATGAAAAGTTAAGCGTATGTCATACTTACGAGCGTAGTCTCCAATCAATCCTAGCTTAGTGTGGATCTTTTTCCAGTTAGAAAGAAATCCCCAGTTCCATTCACTTTTCCAAGGAAAGATATCACTTGACATTCTGAACAGCTTTACCCCGCGGTCTTTATTCCACTTAAGGATACGGAACAAATCGTTTAAGTTTTTATTACAAAGGTCTTCTACTTTTGTTAGACCTAACTTACCAAAAGTAGCTTTTCTCATAGTTCTGCTAGTGCTTATTTTAGGCTTACGAGAGTTTAACTCATCGTTAATACAAGCGTAGCCTAGCCGTCGTATAATCATAAATTATAAAAGTTATTTTAAGTTAAATAAAAAAAAGGGAGGGCCAGACTGCTGTGATAAGCAGACCTGGTAGCGATAAGTTCTTCAACTTCACTCGTTTCACCCCTTTGGAGTTATCCTCCCCCCTTAACATGTTATATGCTACAAAGCCATAATCTTGTTAATAGGATCATGCCTCATTATTCTTATACCTTATTATGGAGCAAAATAAACTTTTTTTAAGCTTTTCTTGTAGTCCTTTTTTCTTATACCCTTATTGATACTTAAAATAATAAGCACTATATTTAACCTATGAGATTATATAAAGCTTTTGTATCTTCAGTTACTACAAGTAAGGAAGGGAACCATAAACAGATATACGTACAAGAAAAAGTAAACAGGGGAACAGGAGCACGCCCACGCCCAGCTACACCACCCTCAACCCTCCCAATTACTCAAATAGGTTCTGGTACTTTAAGTGTGCCCGATAAGGGAGCTGGATGTATAGTTTTAGAGGTTTCTCCAAACGAGAGACATATTATCAGGTACATACCACACCCTAACACAAGTCAATGGGGTCTATTATACCCCCCAAAGCTTCAAAGTGGTACTGTGATGTTTTCTTCGAATGGGTTTTACAAGGCGACACTTACTTTAAGCAGAAAAGGGCGAGTAACGCTTAAAAGTAACTTATTTAGTCAATTATGGATAGATGGAAGCGCTAATAAAATCTTTTCACGCTCAAAATCTCTTGATTTAAACTATAGTGGCGGTTACTGGCGCCATTCTTTCAATAAAGAAGATAAAAGTACTAGTGATATACAAATCTGGACAACCTATCAGGATGTAGAAGGGTTAAGTGATCAAAAATTGCGCACTGAGCAAGGCTATAACGCTCCAGTGCCGCCAATGGTGCCTCCTTACACTTATAAAGACAAAGTTTTACGCTCTGTAGGTACTATTAAAGGTGAAAAAGCTCTTTACACTCTTGAAACACGGCAAAGCCGCAAAGCTTTAACCCCTGTAGACAAAAATATAGTAACAAAGCTTCGTTTAGGTTATCAAGACTCTGGTAATCGCTTTAATAAGCCTTATCCAGGCGGATCTATCATAGATTGGACTGGAAAAAAGAATATAAAGAAAGATATCGGCACTTTTGCCTTTAGATGGGGAAAATTAAGAAAAGATACCCCAAATTCTAAGGATAAAGGTGAAATATTCAGAATTCAAGCTCTTGAAGGCTTAAATAGTGGAATTCCTCTTGGAATGCCTTTAAAAAACCCTCTTGGCGAAGGACAAGGCTATAAATACTCAAAAGGAGGCGATGCTGAGCAAACTTTTTCTCTTTCATTCGGTTTATTAGAGGATAGCACACTTTACAGAGCTTCAATCTCACATGAACCCCTTACTGGCCCTTCTTTAAAGTATAAAAGAGTTTTAGGAGGCGAAAAAGTGTGGTCAGAGGAAATATCCCAGGATAAAGCGCTTATTGACACCCAGCTTACCCAAGAAAGCTTTCAAATAACCAGAAAAGTGGCTGGAGGCGAACTTAACACTTTATTTAACGATCAAAAAGCTCAAATAACGTATAAAGGTGAAAAAGGGGAGACTCAGGTCACAATTGAAGGCAATAAGACCGAAATACTTAATGCAGATGGTACAAAAGTGGTTATAAGTGATAATTCTATCGTTTTAAACGAAAAAGGTGGCTCAAAGCTTAAAATAGCTGGAGGAAAGGTAGGATTAGGCTCTGGATCGAATGAAGTCCTTCAAATACTTGAAGACACGCTTACTGCCCTTGAAAATACTGTTTCTCCGGGCTACGGAGCGCCAATACCCACAAAAGCCTTATTCACTAAAGCAAAAACCGATTTAAGTGCAATAAAAGGAGGAATTTAATGCCTTTAAACGCTCAAAGCCTTACTTCAGTCTTAAATGAAGCTCTTGGGGCTACTAATAAGAATAAAGAGTTAATTTCACCTCCAAAAGAGATGGAAGCCTTTGCTCAAGGCCTTGTTCTAACTTTACTCAAGGCTACAGTTACTCACCCTGTTATTACAGCGACAGCTCCTCCTTCACCAGGCCCTGTCAAGGATATTAAAGCTTTAAATGGCTCTATCCTTATCAGCCCATCTTTTTTAATCAAAAAGCTTAAAGAACCCTCTAATCTAGCCAAAGCCACTCAAATAGAAAAACAAGCTAAAGCTCATACAGATTATCTGCAAGCTCACGCTCAAGTGCACTTTGATAAAGGTGTTTTAAAGGGTACTTCTTCAGCTGCACCAGGAACTCCACCAGTACCAGGATTTTTAACAGGAGGTGGAACAGGAGGTTATATCACAGGAATAAACGGAGAAGATTGGGCCAATAGTGTGATAAAAGAGGTAAAGTCTGGAGATTTAGAGCCCACAATAAGAGTATTTACAGCTATAAGTGATTACATCAAAGAAAACGCTTTAGCTACATACTTGCCAAACACTGTATCAGGAGCTTTCGCTTCTCCAGGAGCTCCTCTAACTTTAGGGATGGGTGTTTCAGGTAAGTTAAATTAAGGTTGACTCTGTAGAACTAATAGAATATATTTTTAAATGAAGAGCTTAATAATACACATACACGAATAGAAAAATGAAAGAATTAGATAACATATTTTTACCTGAAGGTCCTGAGATCGAAAAGAAGGCGTCAATGGAGGCAACCTTTCTCTCAGAAGACTCTACCCAATGAGTCAAAGAAATTATAGGGCAGTTTCTACAGAAATTCCCTTTTTTACAAAATGAGAAGGTCTCACTTAGCTGGACAAAGAAAAAGGACGACAAAGGGGTTGCAGTAGGTAATCTAAACGTTCTTGGGGGCTCAGTTCCTATCATAATAAAGGATTACATGATGGAGCCAATGGATCTCTTTCTAATCAATGGTGTGACTATCCCTTTAAATGAATACTTTATTCAAACTATCTATCAAAAGCCTGAAGCTTTCGATGGCCTTGCTCCAAGAGAGAGATTGCTTAATGATTTGTTATTCGGTAACAACAGCTCTTTGCAGTACAGCCCAACAGATCAATACAGTGGTGGAAGTAGTAACTCTTACTCTAGACCAGCTGTAAAAGTAGCTTCAGTAATAGATGAATTAGAATATGTCCATAAGGATGATGCCAAGGAAGTCCTTTCTTACTTAGCTGACCCTATTATCAAAGAAGCTTACGATCGTAACGAAACTATCGAAGTATTTGAGAAAATAGCACGCAAAGCTCTTCAAAGCACTAACCAAAGCTCTTTCGAGGATTATTTAAGAAACCTTGACATGGATAGACAGTATGTGTATAGTGATTCATTTGGCAATCACTTTGTTAAGCAAGCTTCGTCTAAAGTAGATAAAACTTGGACGCGTACTATAAACGCAGCAGAAGCAGCAGAACTAGAAGAGGTACTAGCTAATACTAAAACTTCCTCAAATCTTACAAAGACAGCTTCCGAAGAGCCTAAAGTAATCAAGAAGCAAGTAAGCTTGATTAAAGGATCTACTGGATTTATAAAGACTGCTGGTGTTACATCACCTGAGATAAGCATTATAAACAAAGAGAAGCTTGAAGAAATGCCTAAGATAGCCTCATTTAAAGTAGCCAATGGTGAAGAGCTTTATTTAGCTATAACAAAAGAGGGTGCTTACGATTACAGAGCAACCCCCAGCCATAATAACTTAAGTTATGACGATTTTGCAGGAGATGATCCTAAAATGGGAGACTTTGGAGTCTTTCTAACTAAAGAAGCTTCTTCAATACCTTTTGAGATTACTTCAATGGTTAAATCACCAGGAGTAGGGCAATGGAAGATAGGAGGAGAGTCAGGATTACAGAAAGTAGCTTATTATCCTTTAAAAACTCAAACTGGACAATTTGAGCCACATGATAGTGGGGCCAAAGGGCATTACTGGGCACCTGGAGACGCTAAATGAGTAAAACTAGCTCATAGAGACACTAAGATCAAAGCTTTACAAGAATTCGAAGCTCGTATTAAGATAGAAGGGTTGAACGGCTTAACTAAAGAAGCTTTCTTTGTAGTAGACGAAGATATAGACTTAGAGAAAGTAAAAGACGGTGTATGGAAAGTAGGACGTGATTTCGACTTTATCACAGAGAAAGAGGAGCTTATAAAGAAAGAAGCTTCTTATAACCATACTCATAAAGCTTACAGGGACAAAGGCGGCTTATGGTCATTCAGTGGGCCAGCATTTGCCAAATACGCTCAAAATAACAAGACAAGAGACTTAATTGACGATGAAGCTGTTTGGGTTGCTATCCATTGTGGTGCAACAGAAGAAGATATAGAGAAAATAGCTTCTTTAGCTCCTAATAGGTCTTGTGTGCTAGAAGGTGAGGTCAAAGCTCCTATAGCTTTAGAAGCTTTAGAAGAAAAACTAGCCAATTACGCGCAAAATATAGGACCAAAGCTTACTATAGCTAAAGACTTGATTAAAGAAGCGGCTAATTTCAGAAATAAAGACTCTGTAGACGCCTTACTTAGTTTAAGCTTACTCAGAAAGAAAAATGTAAAGACTTACATCAATGCTTTACCTCAGTATGAGAGTGTTTTAAGTGAATTAGGCAATTTACTCCTAGCTTCTCGTATGGGACTAGAAGAAACTGACCCCGACGCTTTAAAAGAAGCATTTGAGTCTTTAAGTGATGTTGTTATACAGCTACACAACTTAAGAGCAGCTGTTAAGGACGTAAAATAACTGCTTGTGGGCAGAGTAGTCACCAAGGCTTAGAATTGTGAAAGATTCTAGGCCTTTTTATTTGGAAAGATCACTTATAATGATTATCTTAGAACACACCGAGTTATAATGCGAGTTCTCGGGTAGTTATGTAATTAAAGACCCATTGGGTTGTTAGTCATAATGCTATCTCATTTGATTTACGGGAAACAATGACAACAATGACAACAATGACAACAATGACAACTTTCTTATTAATATTGTTGGTAGTTGTTCCTCTTGTTAGCCTCCTCAGTAAAACGGGGAGGTTTTTTAACGATATAGGGCCCTTCTAACGCACTCACTATAAAATCAATAGCACAACAAGGCTCTATGAGAGATAGTAGCGTACGGAGCACGTCAGGTACCCTGGTAAACACCCAGATGGCACCTTCGACCCCTACCGTGCTATAATGAGCCCCAAAATTGCAGCCTAATTCATTTAAACGCCTATGGAAAATTCAAATAAGGTTAAAATACCCTCAATAGGGCCACTCGGTGGGGGACCAGACCACTCTAAATGCCCTAAAAGAGTTTGTCAACGCTGTCAATCCTACAAAGCTTCTGACTTAAGCTTTGAAGAGCATAAAGAGCTACTTCTTAAGGAAAGTACACGCTATCAATACTTAAAGCCTTGCTGTCCTTCATTTTGGGTTATCTCTTGCTCATGTGGACTATTAAGAGAGAAAGTTACACCAGATGTAGCGTTATACTGGCTTAAGGACGCTATAAACCCTTCTGAAGACTAGTCCAGCACCGGCAGAGCCCTACTAAGCTCTTAAGCGCAAGAGCTTCCGTCCTTCCGTCCTCCGGATGACAGTCTTCCGGTAGTCCGGTAGTCCGGAGGGGTGAGCACTTAAGTGTCATTTAGTGCGCTTTAGGGAACTTTAGGGAACTTTAGGGAACTTTAGGGAACTTTAGGGCACTTTAGGGCACTTTAGGGCACTTTAGGGGGATTTAGGGGGATTTAGGGCACTTTAGGGCACTTTAGGGCACTTTAGGGCACTTTAGGGCACTTTAGGGCACTTTAGGAGGATTTAGTGCGTTATTAAGAGTAAAAGCCGGTGCTTAAAAGAAATCCTAAGCTAAAAAAGAATTAATTAAAATCGATCTTAAGCTTTGGGTCCCCTTTAGGGCCCCCCCGTCTTTTACCCAGGTGTTGCCCTATCTTATATTTATATTCAGAAGTAGGATCCCAGATATTTTTTTAGTAAAATTTAAAAAGGCCCTATTAAGGCGGCCGGGGGCCGCGCCCCCAGTACCTTTTTTGTTTATTTATTTTTTTTTGCGTCTTTATAACGCCGCCAACTCCACTCTAGGGCGGCGAATAATAAAGACACTCCAGCTTTTACATAAAAGTCTTGCGCAAAAGCCTTAATTTTTTCTTTTTTGTTCACAGTACCTCCTGTACTCAATTATTGTAATTATAATTATAGCTACTATAGGGACCAACCAAGTAGCAATGAATCCCGTGACAGCTAATACAGCTACCACGAGCATTACACTTAACAGAAAGTTAAACATTCCAGAAAACCTCTATAAGTTTTTCCATAGTTATAGGGCTTTTTGTTAGCTTATCTACTCTGTCTTTCCACTTCTGGGCAGCGAGCTGCGTTCGAAGGTTTTTATCCTTATTAGAATCCAAAGGATTATAAGAATAAGTCTGAATTTTGAAGCTGGTCATAGTTTTCCCTTCTGTCATTACCCCGCCATTGGCTTGCCAAAACCTGCCGCAAGGGCTTAGAACGATATAAGGAAACCTTTGTGAAGTGTTACTCAACCTCAGCTTTCGCCCTATAACTCCTCTAGCGCAGTAAGCTAGAATGTGGTAGCTAGGGTAGTGGTAATCGATATAAGCTTCTATATCGCTGTAGACTTTGGGTTCAGGGCCCAGTCGTCGCTTTTCAAAGGCTACTCGGGCCTTCCGGATCTTTTTTACAAAGCTAGAAGGCATATTATCCTTATACTTTGCCATTAACTCATCAGGCGTCATTTGAGCATCGGCCTCCTTTTTAACTTTAAGGGCTTTGCGGGCGAAGTTCGCCTGCTCTGACCTTAAAGTTTCTATCTCTTCCTCTGACTTCCCAGTCCACTTTATCTGAGGAAGGGCCTTAGGCTTTTGGCCGGACTCTGAGATACCTCTTTCATTAAAAAACTCCCTGTAACGGCGTGCTAAGCGGCTATGTTTAAGAGCTTTAAAAGATCTGAGGACGCGGATTAAAATCCTTTGCCAGGCGTAGCCTTGACTTAAAGAGTCATCTCCGAATTTTACTCGGTAGCCTTCAAAAGTGTAGTAGTTGGCAGTTACCGTGACATTCTCCTCAATGTACTCTATTAGGAGATAGTCCGGAGTTCTACTTTCCTTTGCTAATTCACGAGCATAATAATACTGCTCTAGGATCCCATCATAATCTTTATTGAATGGGATCAAAATTACTCCACTTTTCGCAGTACTATCAAGTATTGCGAACCCTTTTGCCACACGAGAGATTAAGGGAAACTCAATTGGCTGCTTTCGAGCTAGCTCGAAAGTATTAGTATATGATCCTTTAGAGACCATATACTCTATATCATTTTTCAGGATGTGCCCTCCTGAAATGTCATAATTAACGATAATCATAATTTTACCTCATTTGATTATTTGTGATTAAGTAAACCTTTAATTTCTGGATAAGCCCATAAACGAACTATATCTGTAAAAGTCAAAGGTTTGATAGGGGTTTGATACCCCCCTGAAGTTTTTATAACTTCAATGACTTCGTAGTATTCGTCTTTAAGGCCTACTACAAAGTAATAACAGTCTTTTTTGCTATGATGGGCAAAGACTGCGACATTGCCTTTTTCGACAATGTCTTTTACTTGAGCAGGCGAATCTGTTTTGACACAGAAAGCGCTCATCAACGACAAGCTTTTCCTCATGGACCCGAAACATAAATCGGATATACATGAAGCGTAAGCTTTATAAACTTTTTGTGCTTCTGTCATGAGTACTCCCTTGTGTTATAATTTCTAGAAGCCATTGCGTCTTTTAAGGACCCTATAGATGATATAAGGTCCCTGAAATGGTCCGGGAATCCGCTAGTCGCAGCACGAACAATAAAGTCATGCTGCTTAAACGAATTATCTTGCCCGTCTGATAACCAGCAAAACAGATCACTTACCAACTTCCGGTCATAGGAAGCTACAGCTCTTTTTGACAGAGAGGACATCCTTTTATGGACTATCGCTCCTAGCTCTTTTTGGTCATTCATCAAGAACCTCCACCTGGACCTCATCCAGGGAGTCTATATAAATCTCGTTTGAAGGCGAAAGCTCTAAAACTTCCGAAGAAGGCTCTCCCTCAAAGGCCCCCTCTGACCAAAGGTTATAAGCGGTTAAAGACTCTAAATAGCTTTTTAAAGCCGCTAAATTAGCAAGTCTTTCTCGAAGAATGTTCTCTATTTCACCCTCTTCAAGCTTTTCCTTATCAGTCATATCAACCTCCAAGGATTTGTGAAGGGCTACGCTCCTCTATTATATGCTTCCCGCTTTTTAAGGCGAATGACACTTCTTTCACACCTGGCTTAATGTAAGCAATCAAGTATAAATTAGCTGAAGGTCGTCTTTTAACGACGAAAGCTTCAGCAGGATGATCCCGGTCAAATCCTTTTTTGACCCCATAAGTAGGCCATAAGCCGTCCTCTAAGGCGTTGTTCATTTCCGCTAAGGAAGCGAAAGAGACAAGGTCTCGCTTATCTTCGATCGTCAATGAACGCCAGGTAGATCCCGGTGTTTGCAAAGCGCGATAAAACTTCTCTATAAGTAAGGGTTTTATTCTTATGCAAGTCTTTTTCATATTTTTACCTCATAAAAATATTTATTCAACTGTTTTAGTTTATTAATAAAAGTCTTTTTGTTAGACTCTTACTCTATTCTTATACCAAAAAATAGCGCCTATTAAGAAATTTTAAGCTAAAAAAGAAAAGAATAAAAAAACCGGAGAGAGCCCAAACTCTCCGGTATGAGGTAAAA
>Ga0136591_1000087_pt1 | contig 42951 bp, 30 predicted proteins | sample AntRauMFilla3767_FD_104929 | JGI IMG/M metagenome (GOLD analysis project Ga0136591, IMG submission 104929) | Saline lake microbial communities from Rauer Islands, Antarctica - Metagenome Filla 3 #767 | ecosystem: Environmental > Aquatic > Non-marine Saline and Alkaline > Saline | place...
ACCACCAACAGCTGCATCCAACTGGGCATTGCTGTTCAGGGTCAGGGTGTAGCCCTGACTGGCAGCAGAATTTACGGTATCTTCAAAAGTGATCAGCTGCAGAGTGCCTGCATCGTCTGCCGTGAGCGAGGTGTTTGCCTCCAGAGTGACTGCACCAGTATAGGTTTGGGTGCCTGTTGTTACTACTGATGCATTAAATTTGATATTGGTTGCTGTCACATCCAGGCTGGAAGCCTTAATGCCACTGACATCTCCCAAAGTATCGAGGGTGAGGTCCTGATTATTGATCAGGGTGATGTCAGCCTCTATGGCTGTACCCCCCGCCGTACCATCTTTATTGCCCGCAAAGCGAGTAATAGCATTAGTGCTTGACCCAAAGTTAACAGTGCGTCCGCTGCCACTGCCGGAAACCAGTAGAAGTAAGGAGTTAGCAATCAGACCACCATGACCACCATCTTGGTTTATCAGGTCAATAGAATCAGCATTGCTGGTGGCTTCCATTTTTAATCCACCAGTATCTGCATTGATTTCACCCAGCTGAAGATCAAAACTACTGGCTTTTAGGCTTATATCACCACCGTTAGAGATAATGTAAGCGTCTGCATGGTTAGTAGTAAAACTTCCGCCAGCAACAATATTGATATTTTCCCCGGCAGTGGAGGTGGTTAAAGCATTGGAAAGAGTGACACCACCAGAGATATTCCATATCAAGCTGTTAACGGTTACCACCTGAGTAACACTCAGGTTGCCGGAATTCAGAGTCAGTTCAAAGGTATCTGCCTGGATACCACTTGTTGCATCCACACTGCCCAGCTCCAAGCCTGCTGAGTTAGTGAAGGTCAGGTTACCGTCAGTGATATTGGTTGCTAAAACCGCCAGAGCGTTGTTGCTGTTATCCAGGGTAATGTTGCCTGTTGCCAAGGAAGTGACTTTTAGTTGATCCGCAATCAAGCCAGAGTGGGCGGCATTCTGGGTAATAGTGGCAGCATTTAGACTCACCAGGCTTTCACTGCCATCCGCATCCACTGCTGCGACACTGCCAGCATCCAGCGCTAGAGCATCTGTAGCAGTAAGGGAAATATTGCCATCGGTTGTACTTAAGTTGGAGGCCAGCGTTAAGTTAGTGCCAGATAGAGTAATGTCGCCAGCTGTTGTTGAGCTGAGCGTTCCATCCGTTGCGGTAGTGATGTCGCCAGCAGCAGTCAGGCTAAGAGCACCACTAGCCGTAACTGCTTTGTTGATTGACAAGTCAGTCGAGGCTTCTGTGGTTTCCAGAGTGACAGCTGAAGAGTTGGTGATGCCCGTTTCTGTTGTACCATTAACTGTGACTTCATCGACGGATAGGTGGCCCTGACTCTGAACCAAGTCAAAACCATTGGTGGCGGAGCCTGCAACCAGAGTGATGTCCGTGCTGCTGGTTGCCTTGCTATCAGCCCAGGCTTTATTGCCACTGGTGACAATCAGGTTATTGGTGCTGGTTTTAATGCGGGTGGTGTCATCAGTGCCGATATTGTCAGTGGCATCCAGTAAGAGGTTCCCGGCAGAAAGGGTTCCAGAACCAGAAATATCACCAGAAGAACTGATAATGCTCAGGTCGCCAGACGTATCAATATTGGCATCTAAAACATTACTCGCACCGGATAGATTGATGTTGGCTGACCCAGCATCCAGTGGGGCATTTAGGGTTAGAGTACCCGTTCCATCATTGGCGCCAGTCGTGGAATTGGCAGAATCAGCCTCCAGCGTGATTTGCCCATTACTGGTCGTAATGCCACGGTGCAGTGTAATGTGGCGTCCAGCTTCTAAGGTAATGCTTGTGCCCGCATTGCTGATATTGATTTCAGCGCCAGCCACATCCTCTTGAATGATATCCTGAGTCGCTTGCAGAATGACGTCAGCTGTTTGGGCATTGATGGTATCCGCACCTATTTCAAAATCAGTACCTGAGTCCGTATCATCAAACAATACCTGATCATCATCGGTTAGCTCAGCATCTTCAGTACCCGTTCCACTGACAATGTTGATATTCTCAGGATCCAACAACAGCACCCCTGTCTTACCCATCGGCGCTCTTAAATCAGCATTCCCCGAATAAGCGAGGTTCAGCTTGCCGGATACTTCAGCAAAGCCACCATCACCGCCGTTTTCACCACCACGCGCTGAGAGGCTGCCAGAGAAACGCGTCCAGTCATCCGCCCAGGTGATGATGCGTCCACCATCGCCGTTGTCAATCGCATTGGCATTCAGGTGTACGCCGCTGGTGACGACCACCTTGTCGGCATTGGGAATATCCGGGTTTTTGCCCTGGTAATCACCGCCAATCAGGATTTCACCGCCGCCGGTAGCCCCGCTGGCATCCACCTGGGTTGTGTCGGAAAGGCCAATCTGCTGGCCCAGTAGATGAATCTGCCCACCCTGCTGGTTTTGTGAAGATGCATCCAGTTGACTGGCATCACTGACCAGCAAAGTGGAATCTTTGGCTTCCAGGCTGATTTGCCCACCATCACTCTGTGCATCCTGGGCAGAGGCATTCAGCTGGCCGGTGTTGACCACGGAACTGTCACTACCGCCACTGCCAACTAGGCGAATCTCGCCGCCGCTGTTGTCGATGCGTCCGGCTTTGACGATGCCTTCATTGTTGACCACTTGGGAGAAAATGTCCTGGGCTACCCGGCCATCCATGACGATGCTGCCACCGGTGGCATCAAGAGTCCCGGTGTTGGTAAGAGCAGATTCCAGGCCTTCAATATTTTCCAGCAACTCTTTGTCCACGGCAAAACGCATCAGGCCATCGCCATCAAAATCCACCGTGATGCGCTCACCTACGGCCAGGTTGATGCGTCCGGCCTGGGCATAAATCTGACCGGAGTTTTCCACGCTGCTACCCAGCAGGGTTACGCTGCCACCCGTAGCTGCATTGATAGTGCCCCGGTTTACGACTTGTCCGTTTTTATCCTGTTCACGCTGGAATTTCAGATAACCAGCCATGAAATCATCCACGGATAAACTGTGGCCGGAAGCAATCAAGGAGCCAACATTGAGGGTGGCGGTGTCACCAAAATAAAGGCCGTTGGGGTTGACCAGCACCACGTTACCGTTGGCATTGATCTGGCCGCGAATCACACTGGCATTGGCATCCAGTATCTGGTTGAGGACAAAGGCACTGGATGAAGGCTGATGAAAGTTGACGGTCTGGCCCTTGCCAACATTGAAACTGTCCCACTCCACGGCCAGGCGATCGCTGTTTTGTTGGATGTTCGTGGTGTTGGCGTCGGGGCGGCTGATGCTGCCATCCCCACCAACAATGTTCTCACCTGTTGGGCCAGCAAGCGCAGGCGATCCCCCCAAGGCCAGCAAAGCTGCGGCCAGGGCAGAGGGCGCAAAGCGCCTCGCCTCAGAAATGATAGGCGATGTCGAACCAGACTTGCGTGCTTTCTTCGTCATCGGGATCACTTTCATCTGTTACCGGAACCGCCACCTGCAACCTGGAGCTGAGCTGGTTGGGCAGGTTGAACCTGGTGCCTATTCCCATGCTGCTCAACTGATAATAGCCTTGGGGTTCGTTGGGAAAAGGATCATTTTTTTCACCATAGGCATGATCATAAAAAATTGAGAACTGCAGCAAATCCTGCCAGCGCCATTCTTCATAAGCCTGGATATCGCCGATAAAAGGAGCCTGCAGAATATACTCTAAGGATAGCAGAGCACCGGAATCATACATGGTCCAGGAGGAAGGAAAACCGCGTAGGTGGTCAGCGCCCCCCACGGCATATTGCTCCATGGGAACCAAAAGGTCGGGTGAATACTGAACTTCAGTGCGCAACAAAAGAGATGAGTTGCTGGTCAGGTTCTGTAATCGTGAATAAAAAGCCAGGATTTTGGTGAACTGACCTTCGGCATAAGGCAGACTATCCCCCCGGCGAGTGCCTGCCTGGCGGCTTGGACGTTCACCCCGGTCCAATTCATAGGCACTGGCCGTATCGCCCATGGCACCGAAAAGATCATTGACCCCCTGGTTGATCTCGAGGCCCGCATAATTCAAGCCACTGAAGCGGGTGTCAACAGAGTCATAACTGACCCCCAGTTTGAAGACTGTCAAACGATCCCGGTTGGCAGGTTCGGAATCCCGCTGCGTAATCGCTTCACGCAGGCGTAGTTCCAGGCGTGTGGAAAAGTTGCGCTCACGGCTGCGGATCCAGATGCGTTCAGCAAACAGACCCGCCTGGCTGGAACTGCCTGAAATCTTCAGATTGGCAAACTCGCCACCCACATCAAAAGTATTGTAGCTGAGGTTGGCTCCTGCCTGGTAAAGGCGATTGAGAATGATCTGGTAGTCCAGTGCAACAAACTGGTTGTTATTGGGTTGAAAGCCCTGCTGCAAAGTGGTGGTCAAGCGGTCGGCATTGCCAGTGATATTATTCCAGTGGATAGTGCCACGGGTACGGTATTCGCCAGTGGTGTCACTACCATGATTATCGAGGCGCAAATCCAGATTGAAGCGCTCTTCATTGGGAACGCGAACCAGCAAGTCGGCCTCACCCACCTTCTTGCCGGGCTGAAACATCCCAAAAGCAGCCAAGCCGGGGTAGTCAGTCAGAATTAACAAACCTGACTCAGCCTCCATCTGGCTAACGGGCTTACCTCGCAGGTCACTGAAAGCTTTCGCCAGGGTTGAGGTTGAATACAACTGGTTACCATCCCCCAGCACCTGTCCCAGTTTGCCTTCAATCACCTGAATGGCAACGACACCATCATCGACGGTTTGCACCGGAATGACCGCTTTCGCAAGAATCAGCCCCTTACTCCGATAATAATTGGTGACCCTGTCTGCAGCCTGTTCCAGTTGACCAATGGTAAACCCGGCGGGCCTTTCCAGGCGGGCGTCTTCCAGAAGTTTGGTTATTTCCTGCAAGTCAATGTCGTATTGGGGTAGGTTGCGGGCATTCAGCAATTCAAAACGAACCACTTCCACCCGGTCACCAGCATCCTCGGCAAAGGGACGTTCAACCAGTGGCGGAATCTCCAGAACCTTGGCGGAGGGCTGGGGTGGTATACGCTGTGGCTGGGCATCCGGGCGTATTGCACCCGGTACCAACTGACTGGGAACTTCGCTTTGTTCCTGCGCCCAGGTCAGAGGAGCCACGAGAATCAGGCATCCTGGAAACCAGATCAATACAAGCCACTGCCTTATAGCCAACAAGCTAAAAGCATTGAGCTGGTTTCCCTGGTTGGTGTTCGGACTCATCCCGGCTGACTCTCTTGGCTGCAGGTTAACCCTATGATTTTTATTGAGTTAGGTAGCAAGCTGGTTAATAAGGGTTAAATCTTTGTTAATTTGTCGCTTTATGTTAGCACCGGGCTTTACGCTCGGGCAAGATAAAAACCCGATAAAAAAACCGGACTTTGCGTGGGGTCACACTTTTCAGTTTTTTATGGAATATTTATTCAAACACTTGTTGGGGGTAGGCTTTTTGATTAGCGGGGGGATGTGGCTAGCTCGCGTGACAGGGTGCTTTCAGAAGGTTTGGCGTCGTTTATGGCTTTTAATCAATTAATTTAAAACTTTATATTTTTAATTGTTTCAGTATAAAAAATTGAATCATCCCATATATTAGTTAGAATTCTTGTGTAGGAGGGGTAGTGAATGAATGATTATGCTTTTTATATAACATTTATGGCCATCCTTGGCTATAAATGTTATTAAATGTTACGACTGTGCTTCTTTAACCACAGCATCAAATTCATCCAGAATTTCCTGCTCAGGTTCCGGGCTGATCAGGCTCATCACGACCATAGCGATACCAGCCAGGATGAAACCAGGTACTATCTCGTAAAGAGCAAAGATGCCACCGGTCATATTAGCCCATACGACCACAGTGACCCCACCGACCACGATACCGGCCATGGCACCCAGAGCAGTGGAACGCTTCCAGAAAAGAGCCAGAAGAAGAACGGGGCCAAAGGTGGCACCAAAGCCTGCCCAGGCATAGGACACCAGATCCAGCACGGTGCTGTCTTCATTCAGAGCCAGCAGCATGGCCGCGATAGCGATCACAATGACTGCAATACGGCCGATTTTGACCAGTTCTTTCTGGGTGGCATCCTTGCGGAAGATGGACTTGTAAAAGTCTTCGGTCAGCGCAGAAGAGGACACCAACAGCTGGGAGTCGGCGGTTGACATGACGGCTGCCAGGATGGCTGCCAGAAGAATGCCGGCAATCACCGGATGGAACAGGGCGTTGACCATGACCATGAATACGGTTTCGCCATCACCCAGGCCTCTGCCCAGATAAATGGTGCCGATCAAACCGGTCAACATCGCACCCAGAAGGGCCAGCGCTGTCCAGGTTACGGCGATACGGCGGGCTGCCGGAATACGGGTATGGGAAGTGATGGCTGCAAAGCGCGCCAGAATGTGAGGTTGACCAAAGTAACCCAGGCCCCAGGCAAGAGAGCTGACAATCCCGATAAAGCTCAGGGCAGTGCCTGTCTCATCACTGAACCAGGTTAAAAGATTGGGGTTAAGGTCACGGATACTGGAGAAGGTGGCATTGATGCCGCCCAGTTCACCCATGGCCCACAAAGGTACGATAGCCAGAGCTGCTGCCATCATCAAACCTTGCAGTAGATCGGTCCAGGATACGGCCAGAAAACCACCAAACATGGTGTAGGAGACTACAGCCAGGGTGCCAAGAATAACCGCCACTTTATAATCCAGATCAAAGACCGTTTCAAACAGCTTGCCGCCGGCAACCAGCCCTGAAGAGGTATAAAAGAGGAAGAACAGCAGTATGAAAAGTGCTGAAACCACCCGTAGCATATTGGTTTTGTCCCGGAAGCGCTGCTCCAGAAACTCGGGCAAAGTCAGGGAGTCGCTTGCCTTGAAGCTGTAAAGGCGCAAACGGGGTGCCATAAACAGCCAGTTTAGCCAGGTACCAGCCAAAAGGCCTATGGCAATCCAGCTGGCACTCAGGCCTGAAGCAAAGGCTGCACCAGGCAGACCCAAAAGCAGCCAGCCGGACATATCAGATGCCCCGGCGGAAAGAGCCGAACTCCAGGGACCCAAACCACGGCCCCCCAGAATATAGTCGGAAAGATCCTGCGTTCTTTGGTAAGCGATCCAACCGATACCCATGATTACCGCGAGATATACGATAAAGGTCCAGCCGACCGCAGCATTGCTTTCAATCATGATTTCACCTTTATTATTGTTACTGCTTACTTTTAGATGAGGTTAAAGTGACTTGCTGTTATTCCTCATCTGATTGAGCCAGCAAGCTGGCATTGCCACCGATAGCAGCGGTATTGATCGTGCGGGTGCGTTCAGTGGCAAACCGCAAAAGGTAATGAGGCCCACCTGCTTTGGGTCCCGTACCTGACAGCCCCATACCGCCAAAGGGCTGGACTCCAACAACCGCACCGATCATATTGCGGTTGACATAAACATTACCGACGCGCACCTTGCTGTCGATATAATCAGCAAAACTTTCATTACGGCTCTGAATACCGAAGGTCAGGCCGTAACCACTACGGTTGATGCTGTCGATCACCTCATCCAGTTTCGTCGATTGGTAACGAATCACATGCAGGATGGGGCCGAATTGCTCTTTTTCCAGCTCATCCAGGCTTTCCAGTTGCAGGGCAACCGGTGCCACAAACTCCCCTTTTTCCTGCAGTTCCTGAGGAACCTGGGTTTCTGCTAGAACTCGTCCTTGCTGACGAAACTTATCCACATGGGCTTGCAGGTTCTTGCGTGCGGCTTCGTCAATCACCGGTCCAACATCGGTTGCTGGATCTCGGGGGTCGCCCAATTGCAGTTCCTGCATGGCTCCGGCGAGAATATCCATGACCTTGTCAGCAATATCATCCTGTAAATATAGCACACGCAGAGCAGAGCACCTTTGCCCGGCGCTGGTGAAAGAGGATTCGACTACATCGGCGACCACCTGCTCAGGTAGAGCGGTGGAATCCACGATCATGGCATTCTGGCCACCGGTTTCTGCCACCAGGGCTGCAAGCGGAGCTTTTTCACGTCCTGCCAGAGTGCGGTTAATGACCTGGGCGGTTTCGGTTGAACCGGTAAAAGCCACACCAGTGACTCGAGGGTCAGAGGTCAGTACCGGGCCGATATCCTTGCCCAGACCTGGCAGTAGTTGAATCACATCACGAGGCATACCGGCCTCGTAGATCAGCTCCATGCAGCGGCAGGCGACCAGAGAGGTTTGCTCGGCAGGCTTGGCCAGTACCGTATTGCCGGAAACCGCAGCGGCCAGTACCTGGCCCAGAAAAATGGCAACCGGGAAGTTCCAGGGGCTAATGGCAACAAAAACCCCTTTGCCAGTCAGGTAAAGCTCATTGGATTCGCCCGTTGGCCCCGGCATTACACTGGTTTCGCCAAAGAGTTTTTCTGCTTGTAAGGCATAGTAACGACAGAAGTCCACGGCTTCACGGATTTCTGCAACCCCGTCAGCCAGTTGTTTGCCACCTTCGCGGGCACAGATGGCCATCAGCTCTGGCAGGTTTTCCTCCAGGCTGTCACCAATCTTGCGAAGTAAGGCAGCGCGCTCACTAACAGGTACAGCATTCCAGTCGGGAAAGGCCTGGTGAGCGACATCCAATGCGGCTTTGGCCTGATCTGCACTGGTCCACTGGATTTCACCGACCACCTGGTTTTTATCAAAAGGGCTGACCACCTGGTGTTTGAGTTGAGGGTCATTGGCCAGGGAGGTACCCAAGAGGGGTTGGCCATGCCACTGGTGATCATCCCAGGAGTGAATGGAAGCAAGCAGAGGTTCAAGTTGGCTGTTGATCATCAAGTTAATACCTTTGGAGTTTTTGCGGTAGGTGCCGTAGATATCCAGGGGTAGAGGAATCCGGGGGTTACGATAAGTTTTTTTGTGGGCCAGCTGTTCCAGTGGGTGGCTGCAGAGACCTTCAACAGGAACACGCTCGTCAACCAGCTGGTGCACAAAAGAAGAGTTGGCACCATTTTCCAGCAGGCGGCGCACCAGATAGGGGAGCAGATCCTTGTGAGCACCTACCGGAGCATAGATACGGCAATAGGTTCCTTTAGGAGCGCGCTTAAGAGCCTGATTGTAAAGGGCTTCCCCCATACCATGCAGGCGTTGGAACTCAATCGGCCTTTCACCCGCCATATCCAGTAGGCAGGTCAGGGTATGGGCATTATGAGTGGCAAACTGGGGGAAAATACGCCCCTGGGTTGTTTCGGAAAGCAGGAAGCGGGCACAGGCCAGGTAGGCGATGTCGGTATTGGCCTTGCGGGTAAAAACAGGATAACCGCTCAGACCTTCGACCTGAGCCAGTTTGATTTCGGTATCCCAGTAGGCTCCCTTGACCAGACGCACCGGGATTTCATCACCCTGTTCAGCAGAAAGACGGGTCAGCCAGTGCAGGGTGGGCAGGGCCCGTTTGGCATAAGCCTGAACCACCAGCCCCAGCTTGCCCCAACCTTTGCCTTCCTGACGGTAAACCTTTTCGAAAACCTCCAGAGAGAGCTCCAGGCGATCAGCTTCCTCAGCATCCAGAGTCAGCGCAACATCCAGCTCTCTGGCCCGACTGACCAGCTCGCCAAGGCGTGCTGTCAACTCGGTCAGAATGCGCTCTCTTTTACCTCTTTCATAACGTGGGTGCAGGGCCGAGAGCTTGATGGACACGGATGGAGGTGGTGCATCCGCTGTGGTCTTGGCGTCAGCCTGACCCACCAGTTCGATGGCTTCCAGATAAGCATCAAAGTAGCGCAGGGCATCCTTGTCTGTTCGGGCAGCCTCACCCAGCATGTCAAAGGAGTAGGTGTAACCTTTTTTGAACAGGGGTTTGCCATTTTTCAGGGCTTCGGGAAGGGTGCGGCCAAGTACAAATTGATGGCCCATCAGCTTCATGGACTGGGACATTACCTGGCGAACTACGGGTTCACCCAGACGAGTGACCAGACGGTTCAGAACCGGAACCGGCTTGTTATCCCGTTTGTCTACGCCAACTACTCTCCCGGTCAGCATCAACCCCCAGGTGGAAGCATTGACCAGCAAAGAGTCACTCTGACCCAGGTGGCGTTTCCAATCAGCAATGGACAGCTTGTCACGAATCAGATCTTCAGCAGTGCGCGAATCAGGGATGCGCAGCAGTGCTTCGGCCAAACACATCAGGAGTACCCCTTCCTGGGTATCCAGGCTATATTGCTGGAGGAGCATATCGATGCTATCAATGGCATCTTCCTGGCTGCGGACTTCACGAACCAACTCGGCTGTTTGGTCAGCCAGGCGCTTGAAGTCTTCCGGCTGGTGGTTGAGCAGGGTGACCAGCTCCTGCATGAAGGTATCCTCATCCACCATATAATGCTGGCTAAGACTGTTGAGTAATTCTGGTAAACCCTGTTGCAGATCAGGATTGAGCAGCTGCTGGGCACTCAGATGCTCAGTGGTATTCTGTTGGTGCAGAGGGTGAATAGAGGGCATGGCAGTCGCTCCAGTATTTGTTTTTTGACCTTGGGTAGCAGTTTGGTAGCCCGGAGGAGTTTTGTCTTGATTGAAAATCAGAAGCTTTTGTTCCAGACTCAGAAAACAGCCTTCTTCAGGTGATAACCATGCAACCCCGAATACGTAGCTTTCCATTACCAACACTTTGTTTGCATCATGATCATAGTTACCATCAACTGGTTATTGCCCTGTCTGGCAGTGCCGAATTTGAAATAGCAGGTTATGGTGGTCGTGTGGATGCCATGCACGGGTGTCTTGTGCCATCAGGTGAAACCCACTTTTATGAAGGTCTGGGAAAAAACCAGCATGTGGTGATGGATTTTCCGCTGCATACTGCTGCCCATGAGTTGGAAAGGTTGTTTGATCGCCCTCGCTATTTCACGGCAGATTCCAGTTTGCGCTTGTTGCTGGGTTTTCTGGATAAAGAACAAAAGCTGTGGCAGGAATCAGCGGATGCCGTTGAAGGTATGTCGAAAGTTTTTCTGGGCAGCCTTTACCAGCGACTTTTTGAACAACCTCTTGCCTTGCCTTCTCCCAAAGGTCGTCTGGATCTGGTCAAGCTGGAGGTCTACATTCAACAGCATTTGTCAGAACCTTTGCCGGTCACACGTTTGGCCGAGGTGGCCTGTGTGAGTCCCGGGCATTTTCATGCTCTCTTTCGTGAAGCCACCGGAACCACGCCGGGCCAGTATCTGACCCAGGCGCGATTAGAAAGGGCTCAGGATCTGTTGCGGGAAACCCGTTTTTCCATGAGTGTCATCGCCGAGAAAGTGGGTTTTTCCAGTCAAAGCTCTCTCACTCATGCCTTCCGGCGTTATCTGGGCAGAACACCCGCTGAGTTCAGGAAGATTCATTGATTTTTTGCGGTTAAATGTCGCTGCCTGCCTAAGGTATTAGTCCAAGTGGTTACGCGCCCTGACTTTCTTGGGTATAATTCCGCTACCAATTTTTAGCTACGAAGTAAAAACACAGGCTGTGCTCGGCAAAGGCTTGCGAGCCGTATCCGGTTAGCCTGATAAAACCAGACGACTAGAGGTGGTGAGAGTGAAACAACGAATTCAGGTGACCCGCATTCTGGCGGCAGCGGCAATTTTAGGTTTGGGTGCTTTAGTGGCCATGCAAGCACAGGCTAAAACCGCCTCTGCCGAAGAAATTGCTGAGCGCTTGCAGCCTGCTGGCGAGCTTTGCCTTGAAGGCATGGATTGCGGTGGTGCGGCTGTTGAAGAAGCTGCTGGCCCTGCACGATCCGGTGAAGAAGTTTATTCCAGTGTCTGTGCCGCTTGCCATGATAGCGGTGCTGCAGGCGCTCCCATTTTTGGTGATGCAGCAGCCTGGGGCGACCGTCTGGATAAGTCCATGGATGACCTGGCCTCCAGTGCCATCAATGGTCTGGGAGCCATGCCTCCCCGCGGTGGTAGCAATGCTTCCGATGAAGAAATCATGAACGCCGTTGAGTACATGGTAGAAGCCGTTCAGTAAACGCTGATCTGCTCCCATTAAAAAAAGCCCTGATCAGGATTGATTTCTGGTCAGGGTTTTTTTAGGCCTCAACTTTTTAATAGTTCGCGCAGCGCACTGGCCCGGCTCTGGTTGCGTTGTCTTTTTTCTTCCGGGGATTCTTTCTGTTCCCCTTTGCGCCCCTTCCACTCCAGGTCTTCTGCGGGCAGCTCATCCAGAAAGCGGCTGGGGGTGCAGTTGAGCATCTCTCCATAGGTTTTCCGCTGTCGGGCCAGGGTCAGAGTCAGGTGTTGCTGGGCACGGGTAATACCGACGTAGGCCAAACGCCTCTCTTCTTCCAGGGTATCGGCTTCGATGGAGTTGCGATGTGGAAGTAATTCTTCTTCCATCCCCATCAAAAAAACCTGGGGAAATTCCAGGCCTTTGGATGCATGCAGAGTCAGTAGCTGAACCTTATCCGAGTCATCTTCCTCTTCCTGTTGCTCCAGCAGGTCACGTAAAACCAGGCGAGCGATGGCCTCCTTGATGGTGGCATCCGGGTTATCGGCTTGCATACGCTTGAGGGTTTCCGCCAGGGAGTCGATCAGCGTCCAGATATTCGCATAACGTCTTTCGGCGACGGTGGGCGAGCTGGCGTTCTGGTAAAGCCAGGCTTCGTAGTCCATATCCCGAATCATTTCCCCTATGGCGGCAATGGCATCGTCTCTTTCACAGCGTTGAATAATGTCATCCAGCCAGTGGGTAAAGCGACGCAGGCGCTCAACCTGGCGTTCACTCAGGTATTGCTCCAGCCCCAGTTCATGACAGGCTGCAAAAAGACTGACTTCACGATCCTTGGCGTAGATAGCGAGTTTTTCCAGAATCGCCGGGCCAATTTCCCGCCGGGGAATGTTAATAATGCGCAGAAAAGCATTGTCATCTGCTGGATTAATCAGCAGGCGCAAATAGGCCATGATGTCTTTGATTTCATTGCGGGCAAAAAAGCTGGTGCCGCCACTGATCTTGTAGGGAATCTGCAATGCCTGAAGCTTGATTTCCAGAATGCGTGATTGAAAATTTCCGCGGTAAAGCACGGCAAAATCCTTCCAGTGCCGGTTTTCCTTGAGCTTGCGGGTCATGATCTCGCCGGCAATGCGTTCGGCCTCAGCATCCTCACTGGCGCATTCAATCACTTTGATGGGGTCACCAAAACCCAGTTGGCTCCAGAGGTTTTTTTCATGCAAGTGAGGGTTGTTGGCAATCAATTGGTTGGCGACCTTGAGAATACGACCGGTCGAGCGGTAGTTCTGTTCCAGCTTGATGATTTTCAGGTTATGAAAGTCTTCACTCAGTTGGTTCAGGTTTTCCGGTCGGGCACCCCGCCAGGCATAGATGGACTGATCATCATCACCCACCACAGTGAAGGTTTTACGCAGCTGGGTCAGGTGTTTGACCAGTCGATATTGGCTGATATTGGTGTCCTGGTACTCGTCCACCAGCAGGTAGTGCAACTTGTGCTGCCATTTTTCCAGAACTTCGGGATGCTGCTGAAAGAGAAGAACGGGTAGGCGAATCAGATCATCAAAGTCGACTGCATTATAGGCTTTGAGGTGGCGGTTGTAGCTTTCATAAACCTGGGCAGCCAGTTTCTGGGATTCATCTTCAGCCAGTGACAAGGCAACTTGCGGTTCCACCAGATCATTTTTCCAGTTGGAAATCAGATGCAGAACCTGATTGATGATGTCGGCGTCCACCTGGGCGTCCTTGTGCATCAGGTCACGAATCAGGGCGCGGGTGTCCTCGGTATCAAACAGGGAAAACCCGCTCTTGTAGCCGAGGTGTTTGACTTCCTTGCGGATGATATCCAGGCCCAGGGAGTGAAAGGTGGAGACCGTTAACCCCTTGGATTCTTCGCGGCTGAGCATTTTCCCTACGCGTTCACGCATTTCCCGGGCGGCCTTGTTGGTGAAGGTGACTGCACAGATGTTTCTGGCTGCCATGCCCTGATTGCGGATCAGATAGGCAATCTTGCTGGTGATGACACTGGTCTTGCCGGAGCCGGCACCGGCAAGAACCAACAAGGGGCTCGTGACCTGGGTCACGGCTTCCAACTGGCGGTCATTGAGTCGGGAAAGGATAGCCTTCATGGGTCTGCCTGATGATTGCAAAGAGTGAATTTTAACAGTTCTGCAGAAAAGAGCGGTATTCTCTTTGTGCCTGGTCCAGACCCTGAGCCTGAAAAATAACCTTGCTGCCGGGTGCACATTGAGCCAGGCGCGAACAAGCCAGTGGAGTCAGGGTACCCAGGCGAGGGTAACCACCAATGGTCTGGCGGTCATTCAGCAGGACAAAAGGCTGACCATCAGTAGGCACCTGAACGCCGCCCAACGCAATCCCTTCAGAGATCATTGGCTGCTCTTTGCATTCCAGCTTTGGGCCAGTCAGGCGTATGCCCATACGATCAGCACGCTGATCCACCTGCCAGGGAGTATTAAAAGCCTGAAACAGGCTGCGACCTCTGAAATGACGGATTTGTGCTCCGGGAATTAAAGCCAGTTCGGGGGTGAGCTTATAATCAGGGATAACCGGGCGCGGAAGCGACCTGGGTGGGGAACAGGCGGATTCATGTAATGGCAATTGGTCTCCCTGCTGCAGTAGCTGGCCTTCTCTTCGGTGTCCTCCCAGATGCTCGCGGGTTACACAGGCCAGGCTGCCCAGAACGGGTTTGAGTCCGGGAAAACCACCGGCCACGGCTAGATAAGCGCGAAGACCTTGTCGTGGGGTTCCAAAGGCAAGGTGTTGCCCCTTGTGCAGTGGGAAAGGTTGCCAAAGTTCAAGAGGCTGGCCATCCAGCGTAGCTCCGAGGTCGGCACCGGTAATACAGGCCCAGGTTTTACCCTGGGCTTCCAGCTGCAAGCCACCCAGCAGAATTTCGATTGCTTCTGTGCCCCAGCGATTGCCTAGAAGGCGATTGGCCCAGGCCCAGGCATAAAGGTCTGCCGGGCCACCCTGAGTGACACCCAGTTGGCGCACACCGAAACGTCCGGCATCCTGAAGGCTGGCCCAAGGGCCGGCTTGTATGACTTCTAAAGAAGGCTCTGATGATGTGCAAGTCATAAAGAAACTGCCTCAATATCTCCACCCAGGCGCAGAAATTCGGCTTTGCTGATGGGCTGAAATCTTACTTGGTCACCCAGCTGAAACAGGCTGGGAGGTTGGTTCTGGGGATCAAAAAGCCGGGTACAGCCCCGACCGATCAAATTCCAGCCGCCAGGAGAAATGCTGGGGTAAATAGCTGTTTGCTGCTCGGCAATTCCCAGGCTATTGGCAGCAACCTGCTTACGGGGTGTGGCCAGGCGTGGTTGTTGTAATGCTTCGGGCAGCTTGCCCATAAAGGCAAAGCCTGGCGCAAAGCCCAGGGCAAAAACCCGGTAAACCGTTTGCACATGCAGTTCTACCAGCTGTTGCCAGCTTAGATTGGTCAGTTGCTCCAACCTGGGTAAGTCCGGGCCAACCTGGGGGTCATACCAAATGGGGATTTCATGAAGTTTGGCGTTATTTCGGCTGGCATCCGGCTGTAACTGCTGCAAAAGGCTGAGCAGCTTTTGGCGGGCTTCATCAGAACTGAGTTTTAGGCAGTCATAGTGAACCAGCAGCGTAGTATAAGAGGGCACCAGATCAATCAGCTGGGAGCCAAAACTGGCCTGGCATTGGTTGGCCAAAGCCTGAATCCAGTCAATATTGGCTTCATCAATGCTGTCAAAAAGCCGTACCAACCAGGTGTCCATACCGGCATTTTCCAGACGCGGCAGAAAACTCAAGCCTCTTCTCCCAGGCTGTCCAGAAGTTCTCGGATGGCTTTGACTGTCGCCAGGGATTCCGGGTTGTCGCCGTGGACACATAAAAGATCAGCTTGCAGCCTCAAAGGCTGGCCCTGAAGGGATTGAATGGGCAGCCCGCGGGCAAAACAGTGAGCCTGGGCCAGAATTTGCCCCGGATCATTGTAAACACTGTTGGCCAGATTGCGGGGAGCCAGAAAGCCATTCTCCTGATAAGCACGATCGGCAAAAGCCTCCAACAACAATTCGATACCGTGCTCGTTGGCCTGAGCCTGATAAGAGGCCGAGTCAGCCGTAGCCAGGATGACCAGTGGTAACCGGGAATCAAAACGATGAACAGCCTTGAGGATGGCCGCAAAAACGTGAGGGTGCTGCATCATGTCGTGGTAAAGGGCGCCATGCGGTTTGACATAGCTCAACTGGGTCCCTTCTGCTGCGCAAAAAGCACTCAGGGCACCGAGTTGGTAAAGCATCAGGTTTTCAATTTCTTCAGGAGTACATGCCAGGCTGCGACGACCAAAACCGACCCGATCCTGATAACTGGGATGGGCACCGATCAAGACCCGGTGCTGTGTGGCCAGGCGCACGGATTTTCGCAAGGTATCAGGATCGGAGGCATGGAAGCCGCAGGCCAGATTGGCCATGTCCAGGTAGGGCATCAGGGCTTCGTCCTGGCCCATGACCCAGGGGCCGTAGCTTTCACCGGCATCTGCGTTGAGTCTTAAAGGCATGATCAAACCTCCTTACAGGGGGTTGGCTTCCAGCTGTGCGCCTTTGAAACCCAATTGTCGCCAGGCTTCATAGACGATCAAGGCTCCGGCATTGGAAAGGTTGAGGCTGCGACTGCCTGGTAACATGGGAATGCGGATTTTTTGTTCCGGGGGCAGTGTTTCCAGCAAATCATCCGGCAGGCCGCGCGTTTCCGGGCCAAACAGCAAAAGATCATCTTCCTGGTATTCTACCTGATGATAAGGTTGGCTGCCTTTGGTGGTCAGGGCCAGAATACGACCGGGCTGCACACTGGTCATCAAGTCTTCCATGCTGGTGTGCAGGGTGATGCTGGCCCACTCGTGGTAATCCAGCCCGGCCCGCCTGAGGCGCTTGTCGTCCAGGATAAAACCCAGGGGCTCAATCAGATGCAGCCTGAAGCCTGTATTGGCGGCCAGGCGGATGATGTTGCCGGTATTGGGTGGGATTTCGGGTTGATAGAGTGCGATGTCGGGCATGAGGCCTCCTCTGGAGAAGTCTCTTAGTATAACACCCGATCAGTCTTCCTCCTCATCACCGCCACCACTGATGCCCAGTTCTTTAAGCTTACGGGTCAGGGTGTTGCGCCCCCAGCCTAAAAGTTCTGCAGCATCCCTTTTGCGGCCTCCGGTATGCTTGAGGGCGGCATGAATCATGATGCTTTCAAAAGCTGGCACCGCTTTTTCCAGAAGGTTGGCTTCACCACGCATCAGGGCCTGCTCTGCCCAGTACTTAAGTGAAGCCTCCCAATCGTTGGCAATACGGCTGGGTGTTTTGCTGAGAAGTTCGGGGGGAAGATCTTCCACAAGGACTTCACGCCCTGAAGCCATGACGGTCAACCAGCGGCAGGTATTTTGCAGCTGCCGGACGTTGCCGGGCCAGTCCAGGCGACTGATATAGTCAAGGGTTTCCTGCTTGAGAACTTTGGTTTCAGCATTCAGTTCCTGGGCAGCCTCGGCCAGAAAGTGTTCGGTCAAACGCGGGATATCTTCGCGGCGATCTTTCAGGGAAGGCAGGTGCACCCGGATGACATTTAAACGGTGAAAGAGATCTTCACGGAACCCCCCTGCATCCACCAGTTTCTCCAGGTCCTGGTGGGTGGCCGCAATAATTCGGACATCCACCTTAACGGCAGTGTGTCCGCCCACCCGATAAAACTCGCCATCGGCCAAGACCCTCAACAGGCGAGTCTGGGTTTCTGCTGGCATATCACCGATTTCATCCAGGAATAAAGTGCCACCATTGGCTTGTTCAAAGCGACCTTGCCTTTGTGCGGTTGCACCCGTGAAGGCACCTTTTTCATGGCCGAAAAGTTCTGACTCAATCAGGTCTTTGGGAATGGCGGCCATGTTAAGAGCAATAAAGGGGTGGTGGGATCTGGGGCTGTGCTGATGCAGGGCTTGGGCAACCAGCTCTTTACCTGTGCCTGACTCGCCATTGATCAATACTGTAATGGTGGAGTGGGAAAGGCGGCCGATGGCCCGGAAAACTTCCTGCATGGCCGGTGCTTCACCGATGATTTCCGGTGTTTTCTGGGTTTGGGAAGTGTGGCTGGTGTTTTCTTCGGATTTGGCTTTTTGCTCTTCAGCATGGGTCAGGGCACGGTGAACCAGAGAAACGGCCTCATCGACATCAAAAGGCTTGGGAAGATACTCGAAGGCTCCTCCCTGGTAGGAGGCAACGGCACTTTCCAGATCCGAGTGGGCAGTCATGATGATAACCGGCAAACCAGGGTAAAGCTCGCCCACCTGCTTTAATAAATCCAGGCCATCCATTCCAGGCATACGGATATCGGTAATCAGAACATCGGGAGCCTGGCGCACCAGTTGCCTTAGCGCAGCATCGGCCCGTTCAAAGGTGGTGACCTGGGTATTGGCCTGCTCAAGAGCCTTTTCCAGTACCCAGCGAATGGAACGATCATCATCGATGACCCAGACTTGGCCTTTGCTTGCGCTCATGGAGTGGCTCCTGTTTCAGATGCTTCTTCATTGGAAGTGCCGGTATCCAGGGGTAAGAGTAAAACAAACTCGGTTCGCCCCGGACGACTTTTGCATTCGATCAGCCCCTGGTGTTTCTGCAGAGCCGCCTGGGCGATGGTCAGACCCAGCCCGGTACCTTCAGCCCTTCCGCTGACCATGGGGTAGAAAATATTTTCCAGCATGCCCTCAGGAACACCAGGGCCATTGTCGATAATCTTGACTTGGCACACTAAACGGTGACGTTCGGCCCCCAGGGTAAACTGGCGTTTGGCACGACTTTGCAGCTGGATGCGGCCATTGGACTGTCCGGATTCAATCAAGGCCTGCATGGAGTTGCGTACGATATTGAGGACAGCCTGAATCAGTTGTTCCTTATCACCCATAAACTCCGGCAGGCTGGGGTCGTAATCCCGAATCAGTTTGATCTGATCGCCAAATTCCGCCTGGGCCAGAGTATGGACCCTTTCCAGAACTTCGTGGATGTTGACGAGTTCCAGGGTGGGAAGGTGGCGTGGCCCCAGCATACGATCAACCAGGTTACGCAGGCGATCCGCTTCGTTGATGATGACCTGGGTGTAATCTTTCAAACCCTGATCGGGAAGTGCTCTCTCCAACAACTGGGCTGCACCACGAATGCCACCCAACGGGTTCTTGATTTCATGGGCCATGCCTCTGACCAGGGCGCGTACGGTTTCCTGCTTGTTGACCAGCTCTTCTTCGCGGGAGATTCGCAGCTGTCGATCGCGGGGAAAAACCTCCATGATCAGTTGGGTGCTACTGTATTCGGCAATCGGGGAAATGGTGTAATCCACGGTAATAGTATCACCATTGTGCAGCTGTAACTGGGCTTCACGTTTGGTGTAAGGGTGACCGGATTCGGCAGCCTGGGTCAGAGTGTCCAGCCCGGAATCAGGCTCCTGAAAAAGAAGTGCAATGGGTTGATCGCGAAAGCGCGTCAGGCTGGCAGCCAGAAGCATTTCCGCAGCCGGATTCATGTATACAAGCTGAAGGTCCTGCTCCAGAAGCAGGACGGCAGTAGTCAGGTTTTCGAGCAGATGACGGGGCAGTTCCGGAGCCGGGTTCATGCTTTTCTCAAGTTGGATGAATGCTTTTAGGATGAAACCAATGCAAAAGTCGCACCAACTTGGTTAATAGGTGGTTTTTGGCCGATGAGCCACCAATGCGGGCTTCATCACGGTGCAGCCACAAACAGATTCGCACAATATTGGTGCTTTACGTGATCAGGGTGCTTCAGTCTGGTGCGAAAGTGCTACTGCGGGGGCAGATCAAGGGGAGGCAGGTCATCAGCTTGTTGCTTGGGGAAGATGAGGCAGAAGCGCGCACCTTTTAGGCTGGGGCTGCGGTCAACCAGTGCACTGCCACGGTGCCAGTAAATGATGCGTTGCACTATGGATAATCCCAGACCGTAGCCGCCTGAGCTGCGGGTGCGACTGTCATCCAGTCGTGAAAAAGGCATAAAGACGCGCTGCCAGTCTTCTTCAGGAATGCCCGGGCCATCATCTTCAACATCGACGCGCAGATTATCAGCTTCCAAATGGCAGGTGATCAGAATGCTGCTTCTGGCGTAGCGTACTGCGTTGCCCACCAGATTCTGAATGGCACGTTGAAAGTAGCGGCCCTCAAGATCGGCTTCGGTACTGAAGTTGCCAGGGTTAGAGACCCGCAGCTCCAGCTTCATGTTTGGGTTGACCCTTTGAAAGCCGCTTACCACATCATCAAGCAGCCCGATGACTTCCTGTTCAACAAACTGCAATTGCAGCTTTTCCTGGCCCAGCCGGGCATAGGTCAGAATTTCATCAATCAGGGTGTCGAGTTCGTCAATATCCTTGTCAATACCTTGTACCTGGCGAACCAGCTGCTGATGGGGAGCCTGATCTTCACTCAAATCCTCAATCATTTGCAAGCCAAAGCGAATGCGGGCTACAGGTGTGCGCAGTTCGTGAGAGACGGCATGAATCATTTCTTGCTGGGTGCGCAGCAGACGCTGAATCTGTTCTGCCATATGGTTGAAAGCCGAAGCCAGTTTGCCGATAAAATCTTTTTTCTGCTCGCTGACCCGGGCTTTGAGGTTGCCCGCTGCCAGCTGGCTGGACACTCTTTCCAGAGAACGCAAACGATTGCCCAGGCCATGCAGAAACCACCAGATACTGACTCCCAGAACCAGCAGAGACGTCAACAAGATGCTGCCCAACAGTGGCAAAGGGTAGGGGTTGAATAGATCCACCGGGCCCAGCTTGAGCCACTGGTTGTCATTGAGGGATGCGTAGCTGATCAGGCTGGATGGCTGCTCCTGATAAAGCAGGATGGGCTCCCCTCGGGCAAGGCGCTCTTGCCGCAGGGGGTTGAGTCCATCCGGCAAGTCAGAGGTTAAGTGCACGGGGTAAGCAAATCCTTTGCTCAGCTGTTTCAGCCTGGAGCTGCGTTCACTCTGGGGGGTAGCTTGCAGCTGGTTGCTGAGTAGCTGGGATGATGCCTGGGCCTGCTGTTCGTGCAGGCGCTGCAGTGTGGCTTGCAAAAGCAGCTCGGGTTCGTGAGTTGGGTAGAAAACTTGCAGTTGTCCGGGTGTATCTGTGGTTTCAATCAGTGGGCGCTTTTCATCCAGCCGCTTTAACTGACGTTGGGAAAAAGCATCCTGATCAAACGTGGCAAAGGAAAGATTCAGATCCAGGCCAGCCTGGGTTTTCTTCAGCCAGTCAGAAGATGCCAGCGGTGATTGCTGGTAGTCTGAGGCCAGGCTGGCAAACAATCCCTGCAGCAATTGCTCGCGATGAGCTTCCTGCCGCACCTGATTGGCAAGATTGATCAGCAGGGATCCCAGCAGCAAAATAACGATTAATGCAGTAAAAACGCCCAGATAAACCCGGAAAAAAATATTGTCCAGACGTTTGTAAAGCAGGCGCAAGGTTTAGACTTCCTTGACGAACAGATAACCCTTGCTGCGCACTGTCTTGATACGACGTGGATGCATGGGATCATCACCAACTTTGGGACGAATCCGGGAAACGCGGACATCAATCGAGCGATCCTGACCGTCATACTCAATGCCCCGCAGGGCGGTGAAAATTTCTTCACGGGTCAGTACGCGTCCGGCGTTGGAAGCCAGCAACCAGAGCAGGTCAAACTCGGCACTGGTCAGGTCAATGCTCTCACCTTGAAGCCAGGCTTCACGCATGGCGCTATCAATCACCAGGTCACCGAATTCAATCCGTGAGGCTTCTGGTTCGTTGCTTTCCAGTTGACCCTGCGGCTGGCTTTCGGCGCGGCGCAGAAGTGCACGAATACGGGCAAGAAGAACTCTGGGACGAACCGGTTTGGCGACATAATCATCGGCACCCATTTCCAGGCCCAAAACCTGATCCATGTCGTCGGTGCGTGCTGTCAGCATCAGAATCGGCACCTCGTTGTTAATCTTGACCTTGCGGCAGATGCTCAGGCCGTCTTCACCGGGCAGCATGACATCAAGAATCACCAGGTCAGGCTGTTCGTTGGCAATTCTTTCGGCAGCACTGGAACCATCGCTTTCCACGCTGATCTGAAAGCCGTTGCCCTCCAGGTACTCCTTGGTTAAAGATGCCAGTCGAGCATCATCTTCGACGATTAGAATGCGGGGAGATAGATTTGCGTCCACTGTTTGATCACTCACTTGTAATTCCCAGGATGGCGTTCTTGTTTTGTATCATACCCTAATCAGCGCCGGTTGAAAGACCCCAAACGTATAAAGGGAGGAGCTCCGGTCTGGAGACGATGTTTTTACTCAATGGTTATTACAAAAGTTAATACAAAAATTTCATCGGAGCAAAAAAGCTAAAGTTCTTCGGGCCTTGAAAGCAAAAGAAGAGCGGCAAAAAAAGCTACACAATTTGTCCACAGGATACCCACTTGCAGAAGGGAGTAAACAACACTATCTTGTGTCTCTAATTCTTCCAGGCCCTACATATAGGGTTTTTCCACCCAGAGAGACCGACGCAAGATGAGCACGATTACAAGCGATTATCAAGCTGCGGCAGCCGGTAATGCTGCTACTGACAAGGAATTACAGAAAACCGCACCGGGTAAGCTGCGAGTTATCAAGCGCAATGGTGAGTTGGCAGCTTTTGATGCGGGCAAGATTTCTGTTGCCATGCGCAAGGCTTATATTGCTGTTGAGGGTGACAGTGCCGATGCCTCCAGTCGTATGCGCGATCTGGTGGAAAAATTGACTCAGCAAATCATGGACACCTTCATGCGCCGTATGCCGGAAGGTGGCACTCTGCATATTGAGGATATTCAGGATCAGGTGGAGCTGGCGCTGATGCGCTCGGGTGAACAAAAGGTGGCCCGTGCCTATGTACTCTACCGTGAAGAACATGCCCGTTTACGTGCGGCACAGCAACAAGGCATTGCCAAGCCTCATCCAACCATTACAGTTGAACATCTGGATGGGCAGTTTCGGCCCCTGGATATCGGTCGTATAGAGACTCTGGTTCAGGAAGCCTGTAGTGGCCTGGAGAAGGTGGACGCCAAAAAAATCGTTGAAAACTCCATCAAGAATCTCTACAACGGTGTGCCAGTGGATGGGGTTTCCACTGCCCTGATGATGACTGCCCGCACCCTGGTCGAAAAAGAACCGGACTACACCTATGTTACGGCGCGTCTGTTGCTGGACAATCTGCGTCGTGAAGCCTTGTCTTTTCTGGGCGTGGCCGAAGAAGCCACTCAGCAGGAAATGACTGACTTCTACCCCCGTGCCTTCAAAGCCTATGTGGAAAAAGGGATTGAGTTTGCACAGCTGGACCCGCGTCTGGCCGAGTTTGATCTGGAGCGCCTGGGTGCAGCTCTTAATCCTCAAGCAGACAATCAGTTTACCTACCTGGGTTTGCAGACTCTCTACGACCGCTATTTTCTGCATCATGAGGATGTACGCTATGAACTGCCCCAGGTGATGTTCATGCGTGTCGCCATGGGTCTGGCACTCAATGAGGACGATCGTGAAGCTCGTGCTATCGAGTTTTACCAGTTGCTGTCCTCCTTTGACTATATGTCTTCCACGCCGACCCTGTTCAATTCGGGTACGGTTCGCAGTCAGCTGTCCAGTTGTTACCTGACCACCGTGCCGGATGACCTGGATGCCATCTACAACGCCATTCATGACAATGCCATGCTCTCCAAGTGGGCTGGCGGCCTGGGTAATGACTGGACTCCCATTCGTGCCATGGGCTCACGTATCAAAGGTACCAACGGCAAGAGCCAGGGTGTTGTGCCTTTCCTGAAAGTAGTGAACGATACGGCCGTGGCTGTGAATCAGGGCGGCAAACGCAAGGGTGCGGTCTGTGCCTACCTGGAAACCTGGCACCTGGATATCGAAGAATTTCTGGAACTGCGTAAAAATACCGGTGATGACCGTCGCCGTACCCATGATATGAACTCGGCCAACTGGGTGCCGGATCTTTTCATGCAGCGGGTTTTTGAGGATCAGGACTGGACGCTCTTCTCGCCCAATGATGTGCCGGATCTCCACGACCTGTATGGTCAGGCGTTCAAGGAAGCTTATGAAGCCTATGAAGCCAAAACCGAAACCGGAGAAATCCAGCTGTACAAAAAGGTGAGGGCGGCAGATCTATGGCGCAAAATGCTGTCCATGCTGTTTGAAACCGGTCATCCCTGGATCACCTTCAAGGATCCCTGTAACCTGCGTTCACCCCAGCAGCATGTGGGTGTGGTGCATTCATCCAATCTCTGTACTGAGATCACCCTGAATACCAGTGCTGATGAAATTGCTGTCTGCAACCTGGGTTCCATCAACCTGGTGCAGCATATCACCGCCGATGGCAAGCTGGATGTCGACAAACTCAAGCGCAGCGTCCAGGTGGCCGTTCGCATGTTGGATAATGTCATCGACATCAACTATTACGCCGTTCCCCAGGCACGTAATTCCAATATGAAACACCGCCCAGTGGGTCTGGGTATCATGGGCTTTCAGGATTCTCTCTACAAGCAAGGCATTGCCTATTCTTCGGATGCCGGTGTGGATTTTGCCGACCGTTCCATGGAGCTGGTCAGTTACTTTGCCATTGAAGCTTCTTCCGATCTGGCTGCCGAACGGGGTCGCTATGAGACTTACGAGGGTTCCTTGTGGAGTCAGGGCATCCTGCCACTGGATTCCATTGAAAAGCTTCGCCAGGAGCGCGGTGAAAAATACATCGAAGTGGATACCTCCAGCACTCAGGACTGGGAGCGTTTGCGCGCCAAGGTAAAAAACCAGGGTATGCGTAACTCCAATGTCATGGCCATTGCCCCGACGGCCACTATTTCCAATATCTGTGGTGTCTCCCAGTCGATTGAACCTACCTATCAGAACCTTTATGTGAAATCCAACCTATCCGGGGAGTTCACAGTGGTGAACCCTTACATGGTTAAAGACCTCAAAGAACTAGGGCTCTGGGATGAAGTGATGGTCAATGACCTGAAATATTATGATGGCTCCCTGCAACCCATTGAGCGCATACCGGAAGAAATTCGTCAGCGTTATGCCACTGCCTTTGAAGTGGAGCCCAAGTGGCTGGTCGATGCCGCAGCCCGTCGTCAGAAGTGGATCGACCAGGCTCAGTCTCTGAACCTTTATATCAAAGGGGTCTCGGGTAAAAAGCTGGATATCACTTATCGCATGGCCTGGTATCGTGGATTGAAAACCACCTATTACCTGCGTGCTCTGGGTGCCACCAGTGTTGAAAAATCCACGGTGGATCGTGGCAACTTGAATGCCGTTTCCAACGCCACTCCAACTTCGGCTCCTGCCCCGCAACCTGAGCCTCGGGGTATTGAAGATTTTCTGGAAGGGCGCAGCGGCCAGGCGGCTCCCCGTGGCGGCGATATTGATGATCTGGGCTGTGAAGCCTGCCAGTAAAGAATTCAGTCAGATTAAGACGAGGTAGAAATCATGTTGAGTTGGGACGAGTACGAAGAAGAAACCAGCGTTGCCGAGCAGAAGCCTCAGGCTGCACCGGCACCACAACCTGCAGTTGAACCACAGGAGCCTGTCAGCAAGCAGCGTCAATATCAGCCCAAGCCCCAGGGTGATGTTCATGCTCGTGCCGCAGAAGCAGTAAAAAACCTGGATGTGGCTGCCGGTCTGGAAGAACTGGAAATGGGTGCGCAGCGTATTGCTGTGGATGACAAGCGCATGATCAACTGTCGCGCGGACTTGAACCAGCTGGTGCCTTTCAAGTACGACTGGGCCTGGCAGAAGTATCTGGATGGCACGGCCAACCACTGGATGCCGCAGGAAGTGAACATGAATGCGGATATTGCCCTGTGGAAAAGCCAAACCGGCTTAACAGAAGATGAGCGCCTGATTGTTATGCGCTCGCTGGGTTATTTTTCCACGGCAGATTCTCTGGTGGCCAATAATCTGGTATTGGCACTCTACCGGCTGATCACCAATCCTGAGTGCCGTCAATATCTGCTGCGTCAGGCTTTTGAAGAAGCCATTCACACTCACTCCTACCAGTATTGTGTGGAATCCCTGGGTATGGATGAAGGCGAAGTCTTCAACATGTACCGCGAAGTTCCCTCGGTTGCGGCCAAGTCATCCTGGAGTCTCAAGCACACCCAGGCGATTGCTCAGCCAACCTTTAATACAGGCACGCCGGAGACGGATCAAGAACTGTTGCGCAACATGATTGCCTTTTATGTAGTGACCGAAGGCATCTTCTTTTATTGCGGCTTCAGCCAGATTCTCTCCATGGGTCGTCGCAACAAAATGACCGGTGTGGCCGAGCAGTTCCAGTACATCCTGCGTGATGAGTCCATGCACCTGAATTTCGGTATCGATATGATCAATCAGATCAAGATCGAAAACCCTCATTTGTGGACTGCGGAATTCCAGGATGAAATCATTCAAATGATCCTGGAAGGCACCCAGCTGGAAATTGCCTACGCTCGTGACACCATGCCTCGCGGTGTGCTGGGTATGAATGCAGCCATCATGGAAGAATACCTGCACTTTATCTGTAACCGTCGTCTGGCGCAGATTGGTTTGAAAGAACAATTCCCTGGTGCCACCAACCCTTTCCCCTGGATGTCGGAAATTATTGATCTACGTAAAGAAAAGAATTTCTTTGAAACACGGGTTACGGAATACCAGGTAGGTGGCGCCCTGAGCTGGGACTGATATTTAGATTTAGAGGTTTTTGCCTGTCTATTTAGATGATAGATAGGCAAAAAAAACGCCCGAAGTATCAGCTTCGAGCGTCATTTCCTGAAGGGAGTGCAACCACTCCTTCATGATTTGATAGTCTGGCTATCATTTAACACAGAGGGATTTTCTCTCATAGTGCCAGTAGGGTCAAGTTGGTTGCTTCATGTATTTTTGAGGTTATGGCAATGGCTAAAACTGAAAAAGGTAAGAAGAAAGTGCATGTGCCTGAGCACAAGCGCAAAACTCCTTCTGGTAAAAAAGTACGGGTTCCTGAGCACTACCGCTCGACACCTAACTGATAGATGAAGGTGTAAAAGGCCCAGCTTAATGCTGGGCCTTTTTTTCGGAAAACCTGCTGTTTCTAAGAAGCCTTTACAATACTAGTATAATTATCTGCCTGAAGCATTTGCGGTAAGTAGGTCGCTATGGTTATCCTTAAGCATTCGAATATAGCAGGTGGACAGGATCAATGAATGGAATTTCAAGACAGGTCGGTCGTCAATCTCTCGTCATGACACTTCTGGTGGCCATGGCTGGATTTTCTTTATTGAGTCATGCAGAAATACCCGGTGCCTGGCGGGTTTCCGTTCCCGTGGCTAATGTGAGGGTAGCTCCACAAGGTGAGCTGGTTGAGCAGATCCCCCAGGGACAAAGAGTGACTGTTGTGGCTCGGGAAGGTGCGTGGCTGCAAGTGGAACTGGACGAAAACCGTCTGGCCTGGATGCATCAGGTCACCTTGACTGAATTGGCCGAAACAAGCGATGAAGATGTAGAGCTTTTTGGTCTTGTCCTGCAGGATGCCAACAGATCGGAGTTGCGTGCAGCCATCCGCAAGACTGACGTCACCGTGGTGCGTGAAGTTGATGCCTACCCTTATGATCTATATGACCCTTCCGACTGGTGGCCAGGTGCTACAGAAATGGTCGTGGGTTACCTTCCCGAAGAGCAACTGTTTGCCATCGCTGAAATCACGTTTCGTTCCAGTGACGATACTGAGCAGGTGCGGGAGATTGCTGAACAGGTTGAGGAACAGCTGGGTCCCTGGCAAAGGGTGCTGGGAAGGCGTGCCGAGGGTCCGGTTGAGTTTGAATGGCAGCAGGGTGGGTTGCGGATTATGGTGCACCGTAGTTGGCCGGATACCACCACCTATCTGACGTATGAAATTCCTGAGCGTTTTGCACAAATGCAGGAGGCTCTGGACGCACGCTGAAAATCCGCTGTTAATTTTTGTGCTGTTCTCCATTCCAAACCAGTTTTCCGCACTGGTTTAGTTGGTAGCCTTCCAGCTCTTCTGCCTTTTTATGGCCTGCCTCGCTTTGTAGCCACTCAAACAGCTGCTGCAAAAGGGTACGGAAATAAACCGGCCTGGGCACTACCAGTTCAAAAGCTTCTTCATAAACGGGAAGAAAACCCAGCCCCGCTTCAACTGCTGCAGCCTGCGTGCCTGGTCCAATATCCGCCTGACCCTGAGCTACCGCCGATGCGGTTTCCCGTTCCGTCAAAGCACTGGCCGTTTTCTTCAGCCCCTCCAGGTGAGCACCTTGTTGCCCCAGCCAGTCTTTCAAAAAACGTTGGGAACCAGCTCCTTCCTGGCGAACCACCCAGCGGTACTTCAGTAGTTCAACAGGAGCCAGCCCCTGAAGACTTTTACTCAACATCAGGCCTTGCTGACGTTTGAAAAGATGCACCAGTACCCAGTGTCTGGCTCCTGAATACTGGCGCACCAAAGCGGGATGCCGCAGCTGGCTTTCATCTGCTTTGCCCCAGTGCAGAGTACAGCAGTCCACCAGCCCTTGGGACAAAAGCGACAGGCCTGCCTGGGTTCCTGTAGGCATATAACTATAAAGAGCCTGATATTGCTGCTCCTGCATCATGCGCAACAGCCCTGCCTGCAACAAAGGGTCGTCACTGCCGGAAATCAGCAAGCGGTCACTGAGTACACCATGGTGGCTGGATTCAAGTAACCATTGATCGACCAGCTTGCGAGGGAAAAGCCATTTACCGGTCACTTTGGTGGCTGGAAGGTGGCCATCACTGGCCAGTTGATAAACCTTCTTTTCATTCAGATGCAAGTAGGCAGCCACGGACTTGACCGTCATATAGGGGCTTGAATCCGTCATAGCCGCTCCCCTGCACGTAGTGGAGGGCATGCATCCAGCTCCAGACGTGAATGTCCGCTGAAAACCTGAAAGTGTTTGCCCTTGGCCCGGGCCAGCATCAGGATATTGAGACGCTTGGCAATTTCCAGCCCCATCTGAGTGGCTCCCGAACGCGAGAGCAAAACACTGATGCCCATCTGGGCTGTCTTAATGACCATTTCTGAAGTGAGTCGCCCAGTGGTATAGAAAATAGCCTCTTCAGGCTGAATACCTTCCAGCCATAATCGCCCCGCCAAGGTATCCACTGCATTATGCCGGCCTATGTCCTCGCAGAAAGCCAATACTTCACCCCGGGATGTGGCTACAGCACAGCCATGCACGGCTCCGGCATTGCGATAGGTAGCGTTGTATTCATTCAGGGTATTCAACAGAGCATAAACCTGGGATTGTTTGAGCCGCCAGTCCGGAAGCCGGGTATTTTCCAGTCGGGCCATTTGATTGCCGAATACCGTACCCTGGCCGCAGCCGGTTGTTACCGTGCGCTGTGAGAGGAGTTCTTCGAGGTTTTCCACGGTTCGTGCTGTACGTATAGATGCAGCCTCCACTTCCCAGTCAACCTGAATCGCCAGAACATCCTTCAGCTTTTCAACCAGCCCCTGGTTGCGCAAATAACCCAGCACCAAGGCTTCAGGGTCTTCTCCCAACGTCATCAGGGTGACCAGTTCGCGTTTGTCTAGATAAAGCGTCAGTGGACGTTCACAAGCTAGGGCCTTTTCCTGCCATTGTCCCTGCTCATTCATGACTTGCGTGGTAAAGGTAAGGGGTGCTCTGGCTCGCGTGAGCCGTGGGCGGTAGTGTGCTGTATCCGGAGCGGGTGACTTCATGGGTGGCTCTTGCTGATTAGGCTAAAGGAAGCTTAGGATAACAAAATTTACTTGAGGAGACCTGTATGGACATTGACCTAAAGCCATTGACTGCCAATACCCGCTACCATTTGATGACCCAGAGCATCATTCCGCGACCGATTGCCTGGGTACTGACGGCCAACCAGTCGTTGGAAGGCCAGGAAACAACCTATAACCTGGCTCCCTTTTCCTTCTTCAATGCCCTGTGTTCTGATCCACCCTTGGTGATGCTGTCGATAGGTAGCAAATCTGCGGAAAACCCTAAGGATACCCGCCAGAATATTATTGAAGGCCAGGATTTTGTCATTCATTTGCCGAGTGTTGAGCAGGCCGAGGACGTGACAGCCAGTGCCGCTACTCTGGATTATGGTGACTCCGAATTGTTGCAAATGAACCATCCCCAACTGCTTGAGTTTCCCGGCTGCCCTCTACCGCGCCTGGCTTCTGCCCCCATAGCCTTTCATGCCCGCTTTTATGAAGTGCATTACCTGGGGCCAGCCAAGCAGGCAATCATCTATGCTGAGCTTTTACAGCTTCATGTCACTGATGATGCGATCAGCGAAGACCGGGAGAAAGGGCGTTGTCTCATTGATGCCAATAAAATAAACCCTCTGGCCCGGCTGGGGGGCACCCACTATGCAGGACTCAAAGACTTCTTTGCAGTGAAAAGGCCTGGCTAGATACTTCTTGTATTTCTGAGTGTCAACGTGCCAGTTTGTCGGCCATATCCATGCCAATGGCACCCTGCAGAGCATTTTTGATCTCCGGGTCACGAGCATAGAGACTTTCAAGTGTCGAGGCAGACCATTTAAGATAGCGGGCGGGCTCTTCGGCGACAACGTCGGCGCTGGCTGCCTTGCCACTGATAAAGCTCATTTCCCCGACAAAATCGCCTGGCAGCAGAGTGGCGCGAGGCTGACCTTCCATCTGTACACTGACTTTGCCTGAAAGCAGTAGTAACAACGCATTCAGTTCCTGGCCTTGATGAACCAAGGGTTCTCCAGCCGTTACCTCACGGGTTTGGGCTTGCTTTAATAAACGCAGCATTTTGCGCGGTTTAAGCAGACGCAGTGTAGTCCTGTGCAACCATTCTTCCTGTTCAGTCAACTGGACAGGGCGGCGTTGCAGAATCAACACCGTGAGGTTGAACGCATTGATGGCGATAAAAGCAATCTGCCACCCCATCGCCGAGTAGAGGGGAGAAGCCTGGAAGTAAAAGTAGGGCAGGGTACTGATTGCGGCCAGAATGGTTATGGTGCGTAGCCAGGCCATATCACGAACCATATAAGCCAGGCAGAACAAAAGGTTGGCGATATAGAAAAGAAAGACAGTTAACATTGAAGTCAGGTTGTTCCTTGCAAGGTGGCGTGTCGAGCTTAGCAGCAACCTTTCCGTGATCGCAAATGTCGGCAGCCTTCACCGAATGCGCGGAGGCAGCGGGACCTGCTGTGGCCATTGAGACTTGACCAGAAAGACTCGCTGCCAGCCCTGGCTGGATGAGAAAAGAGCCAGTTGTAATGGCCAGCCCCTTTCCTTGAAATGGGCCTGAAGGAATGCCTCCAATTCTTGAGTTGTCATGAGCTCTGTCTCCAGAGGTGAAGCCAGCCAATGAGGTTTACCCAGCGGCTTTCCGCGGACTTCTTCGCCAAATGAAGCCAGAAAATCCGGCCAATCAGGAAAGTGCAGCCACCAACCGCGTTGATGATCTTTGCTGGCCCTCTGGGGTGCTGGCATGGATGCATGCCAGGGGTAAAAAAGCACACCTGGGATAGCCAATTGTTTATGAATGATGGCTTCCTGCTCTTTGGTCTGAGGGCTGCAGATCAGGTGATCCAGTTGTTGCCTGGCCAGAGGCTGGTCACTGAGGGGCAACTGTTTTTGTTCGGTGTGAGCCACCTTGACCGCCAGGCTGTCGAGGCCCGCCGGGCCAATCCAGCGGCATAAATCCTGGCTTTGCCCCGGCCCTTCGGGCAGGCCCAGATAGTACTTGATGGCAACTTCCAGGTGATAAACCCTGTGGGTGGGTCGATGGAAATAAAGAAAATCCAGCTCGCCCAGTGTTCCTTTGCCTTCACGAATTGGTAGATGATGCCCCAGCAACTGAATAGCGGGAGCTTGCTCCAGCAACAACTGCCACAAGCTTTCGTGATACATGCCCAGGCGTTGATGCCCCGAAGCTGCCAACCTTGCTTCCAGATGAGTCAGCTTATTTTCCAGAGCACTCAGCCAGCCAGACATTTCATCCGGTTTCCAACCCAGAAATTCCAGCGCCGGCTTTCCTGCAAAAGAACTGGTGATCAGATCCGGTGTTTCCAACAACCAGAGCAGATCTCTCAGACAGGGTGATGTAGGGTCAATGGCAGTCATTGATTGCATGGTCATCTTATAAGTATAGGTACTGTCGCGGACAGTTTGGATAAGTTGTGCTATTACTTAACATGAGGACTCGATAATTAAGAGGAGGTTTTTTGGAGATCAGAAACGAAAAAAGGCAGATCAACTTAGTTATTGATCTGCCTTCTTAAGATTTGGTAGCGGGGGCCGGATTTGAACCGACGACCTTCGGGTTATGAGCCCGACGAGCTACCAGGCTGCTCCACCCCGCATCAGTGGGGCGTATTATAGGGATTTTTTGCCGGGTGTCAATACAAGACTAAAAGTCATTTGATTTTATGTGGTAAAGCTGTAGTTTGTGACTGTTGGGTTCTGCTACTGTGATAAAAACAACCATCAGCAGGGCTGAGTCCCAAACCCTGGAAAATAACAAGAAGTCGGGTGAATTTTGGCTCCGGTGTAAGTAGCCGGATTTAGGTACTTTGAGGGAGATTGACAATGCAAAAAAATATAGCTTGGGTTACAGGTGGCACTGGTGGTATCGGTACAGGTATTTGCCATGCCTTGGCCGATGCCGGTTATCAAGTGGTAGCTGGTTATTCCAACGCAGAAAAAGCCAAAGCCTGGCAAGAAGAACAAAAAGCAGCAGGTTATGATATCGACATCAGTTATGCGGATGTGACGGATTTTGACTCGGTAAGTAAAAGCTATGCCGAGATTCAGGAAAAACACGGAACCGTTTCTGTACTGGTCAACAATGCCGGGATAACTGCGGATGGCATGCTGAAAAAGCTGGATGTGGATAAATGGCGAGCTGTCTTGAGCACCAACCTGGACAGTGTTTTTAACACTTCCAAAAGCTGTTTAAACGGAATGCTGGAACAGCAGTATGGTCGTATTATCAACATTTCATCCATCAATGCTGAAAAGGGCCAGATGGGGCAGACCAATTATTCGGCAGCCAAGTCAGGCATGCATGGTTTCACCAAGGCCCTGGCCCAGGAAACTGCGAAGAAAGGGATTACCGTTAATACCATTTCACCGGGCTACATTGCTACGGATATGATCATGAAAATCAAGGAAGATATTCGTGAAGGGATCAAGGCTCAGATTCCTGTTGGACGCTTTGGTGAGCCAGAGGATATTGCGCGTATCGTGGTTTTCCTGGCCGATGAAGCTTCCAGTTTTATCACCGGTGCCAACATTTCGGCCAATGGCGGCCAATACATGCACTAGAAGCAGTTTGACTGTGCATATACAAAAGGGCAGGCCGTGAGGTCTGCCCTTTTTTGTTCAGTCGGGTTGGTAGTAGGTTTTCAAAGCCTGAATGAAACGATTTGAGAGGCTTCCTTCCCTGCTTTTTACGCTTTCCAGCCATTGATCCAACAGTTCTCCGGCTTCCTGCTGGTAATCATTGGTTATGTTCTCACCCTTAATGCCGGCATTTAGCCTTTCTACCTGGAGTTGCATTTTCAGGGCCTGGTCTTCTTCTGGCACTGGAAGCCCTGTCAGGGTTTCCAGTTTGACAGTGAGGTGCCTGGCCAGCTCTGGGTCGGCCAGGGGTTGGTCTTCAGGTAACTGTTGCCAGCTGGCTTCCAATTTATGCAGCTGTTCCTGGTGTTGATTCTGACGGGTTGCTGTTTCCAGCTGTGCGGCAAAGTCTTGCAGCTCTTGCTGCCAGCTTTCGGTTTTCTTGCGGGGGATTGAACGTAAAGAGGCTGCTGACCGGTAAAGCTTTTTAGCACTCGATAGCTGCCCGGTCTGCAAAGCCTGTCTGGCTTCGTTGAGTTCCTTTTGAGCTTGTAAAAAGCGCTCTTCTCGGGCCAGATTCTGGCTTTGGCGTTGTTCGTCACGCTGCTGGAATAGTTGATCACAGGCCGCCCGGAATTCTTTCCAGAGCTGGTGTTCAAGGCTACCGGGAGCACGTCCCACTTGGCGCCATTGATTTTGCAGTTCTTTGCTGCTGGCTGTTGCAGCCTGCAGGTCTTCACTCTGGAGCAGCTCCTTTGCGGAAGCAATTAATTGACGCTTTTTATCAGCGTGCTCCTGACGCAAGCCATAGAGATAATCCTTGATCGGGGTGAGGGCTTGTTGAAAGCGTTCCGCCAGACGTTTGCCTTCGACACGGTTCACCGGGTTGAAGCGTCGCCATTCATCGTGAACCTGGGTCAGCAACTTGTCCAGACCTTCTTCATCCAGGTTTTTGTGGCTATCCGTGCGAGTCAGGGCTTCCAGCTCTTCACAGATGACCTGGCGTTGTTGCTGGTTGTATTCGCGTTGTCTGGCTTGTTCGGCAAACCAGATTTTGCAAGGTTCATAGGCGAGGTCCGCAGCGTGCTTGAAGCGTTTCCAGAGGCTTTTGTTGATGGCAGCCGAACCCAGTTCGTGCCATTCATTTTGCAAAGCCTGGATGCGGTCTGCTTTGGCTTGTGGCTCCATGCTTTGGTCATCAGCCAGGGCTTCCATTTGCTCGCAAAGGACTTCTCTTTTGGGTGCGGCTACAAAGCCTTGCCAGTCTTTTAGCTCTGCAGCCTGGGCGGAGAGCTTGCGCAGACGCGGTGTTTGTTTCTGGCGGAAGGCTGCAGGTGCTGCTTCCATCAGGTTTTGTATTTGTTGCAAAAGACGCTGAGCAGGTCGACTGCTGCCCTCTGCCAGAAGTTTTTCCAGCTGTTGTAAATCCTTAAGGCAGCGGCTTTCATTAAATTCAGCAGCACTCGGTTGGGCCGATGCTTCCTGTTGGCTGGCCAGGGTTGCCAGGCGTTCCCGCAGGGCAAGAACGTCTTCAGGAGCCGCCAGGGCAGCAGGCCAATCCAGTTTATTGAGCAGCCTTTGGCAGGCTTGTGCCTGTTGGTTGGACCAGTGGTCTTCAGCCAGTAGGATTTGCAGATCAGCAGCTAGTTGGTAAAAGCTTTCCCAGGCTGCATAAGCCTGTTCCAGCTGTTGGGAAAGTTTTTTCCACAAACGTTTGTTGCTGGCCGAAGCAGGGTGCCGATCATTGCTGGCTTGCCAGTTGTCCGTCAATTCCTGGAGTTGGGCTCGAAGCTCTTGTGGTTGTTCTATTTGTTGTGTGGGTACTGAAGTGGCCCATTCTTCGAGTTGCTGAAGAAGCTCTGTTTGTAATTTCTGGCTGGCTAAAAGCTCGGCCTCCTGTTGGCGTTGGGCTTCCTCTTGGGCGGCCAATTCGGCTACATGTTCTTGAGCCTGGGTCAGGAGTTCCCGGTACTGGTTTTCAGTCTGGATATCAGCAGGAAAGTCTTCCAGTAGTGACCACTGGCGTTGCAGGTGTTCCAGGCGGGCGGCAAAAAGTTGTTGATCCTTGCTGTTCAGGTGCTGACGCAGTTGCTGGAGCAGTTTTTGCTTTTGTTCCAGGGCTTCCTGTCGTTTTTGCTCCTGTGCTTTTAAATCAGCAAGTCTTTCTCTGGCCAGGCGTTGTACTCTTTTATCGCCCTGAGCTTCTTTAACAAGTTTTTCAAGGGCCTTTTCGCCCTGAATCCGGCTGGCTGCCTGATAACGCACTTTGGATAGAGAGTTGCTAAGGGCAACCTCCAGCCAGCTATCTTCGTTGGCGGTCAGTTGGCTTAAGGCCTGGAGGCGTAAATCCAGTGAGTCAGCCTGACTGATTAACTCCAGCAGCAGTTCTTTATGGGTGATTTCTGCCAGGGTGGCCTGTTGCTCGTCCGGGTTGTAATCGGAGGCGTTCAATGCCTGGCTGAGATGTCTGAGCAATATATTGCACAAGGGTTCAGGGCAGGTCTTGAGTTCAGACTGAAGGAGTTCCAGCAAGGGTTGTAAGCGCGGAAACAAAGGCAAAGCCTGCTGAATGACATCAGGATCAGTTTCTTCCTGTAACCAGGTCAAGAAGCGATCCTGTTGTGCAGGGTTTTGTAAATCCAGTCTTTGTAGCGCCATTAGACGGATACTGCGCTTACTATGGGCAAGCGAAGGTTTGAAAAAGCGCGGTGCGATTCGGACTAACAACGAATTCATGACTTGAGATTGCCCTTGCTACCAGAAATAAAGAAAGGTTTTCCGTACCTTGCAGCCCATTAGCGGGTGCAAAGCCGAGTCAGGGCGAATAGACTAAGAAAAAAGCGCCGCTGACAGAAGAAGGCTCATTCTAACAGATGAGACCGGCAGGGGCGCAGTATAAGTTGTCGCCTTTTAAGGAGTTTTTATGACCAGCCGTTTCCACGCTTCCGTAATGGATCACCCTCATGTCGAACAAGAGGCTGAGCGACTGAGGGCTGCAGACCCGGATTTCGCAGCCTGGGCCGAAGGCTGCGGCGTTATTGTTCATCAACCCCTGACCCAGATCAGAGTTGCAGAGTTGTTGGATCAGCTTGAACAACAGGGCCAGCCGTCCAAAAGCCTTCTTGGGGCTTTGCAGGCAGCGGATAAACTGGCCAATGCGGCCATGTGGTTGGTGGTTCATGCCACCTATGCCAAGCAGGTGGATGTGGATGGTAAGCCTCTGAGTGCGGAGTCTTTCAAGGATGACCCCCAGGGTCATACCGGTGGTTCCTTGAATATGGTGCCTGCTTATGTGGGGTACATGCTTGCCAACCTGTTGAGTGGCCACACCCGTAGCTGGATGATGGAGCAGGGCCACTGTGTTGCGGCCATTGACAGTGTGAACCTCCTGTTGGGCAATCAGAAAAAACGCCATGCTGAGGTTTATCCACAGTGGTCTTCAGAAGTGCTCACACGCTTCGTGAAGGATTTCTACTCCTATGCCCTGACACCAGACGGCAAAGCGGCTTCACCCCTGGGCAGTCACTTGAATACCAATACAGCTGGAGCTGTCAGTGAAGGTGGTTATCTGGGTTTTACCGCTTTGCAGTATGTACACTCCAGTGAAAAAAATGAGCGCTTGGTCACCTTTCTTTCCGATGGGGCTTTTGAAGAGCAACGCGGCAGTGATTGGGCCCCTCTCTGGTGGCGTTCAGAGGATTGTGGAATGGTGATTCCGGTGATGATTGCTAATGGTCGTCGAATTGACCAGCGTTCGACTTTGGCGATGGAAGGTGGCTCGGAATGGTTTGCCGAGCATTTGAGCCATCATGGTTTCCAGCCCAGCATTATTGACGGGCGTGACCCTGCAGCTTTTGCCTGGGGCATCCTGACAGGTGAGCAGTGGCTGGAAGATGAGGCTGCAGAAATTGCCAGTGGCAAACGCAGCTACCCGGCCCGTCTGCCCTATCTGATTGCTGAGGCCCCCAAAGGTTATGGATTTCCCGGTGCAGGAACGAACCGAGCGCATGGCACCCCTTTGCCGGGCAACCCTGCCCAGGATGCTGAATCACGCCGTCTTTTTAATGAGGGGGCAGCCCGACTTTGGGTGCCTGCAAAGAAACTTCAGGATGCGGTGAAGTGCTTTCAGCAGCATGAAGTTCAGCAGCGGCCCCAGGAAAAAGATCACCCTCTTGCCTGCCGCAACGTTGATCCGACTATTCCCGATGTACCCTGGACGGAGGTCAATCAAAAGTATTCACCCATGGCAGCTGTTGATGTTGCTTTTTGTGCTTTGGTGAAGGCCAACCCCAAGTTGCGTGTGCGGGTGGGTAATCCGGATGAAATCTCCAGCAACAATATGAATCTGACTCTGGCAAAACTAAAGCATCGGGTAACCCAGCCTGAGTTGTCTCAGGATGAATCCCGGGATGGTGCAGTGATTACTGCCCTCAATGAAGAGGCTGTGGTTAGTGCGGCTCTGGCCAATAAGGGTGGTTTGAACCTGGTGGTTTCCTATGAAGCTTTTGCGGTTAAAATGCTGGGGGCATTGCGTCAGGAAATCATTTTTTCGCGCCATCAAATAGAACAGGGTGAACAACCTGGCTGGCGTTCACTGCCTGTGATTTCCAGCTCCCACCTTTGGGAAAATGGCAAAAACGAACAATCACATCAGGATTCCACCCTTGCAGAAGCTCTGCTCGGAGAGATGGCGGATGTCTCGCGGGTGATCTTCCCTGCCGATGCCAACTCGGCAGCAGCCGCTTTGCTGGAGGTCTACCGGTATCAAGGCCAAATCGCCAATCTGGTGATACCCAAGCGCGCCCTGTCTGTGCACCTGAGCCCTCAACAGGCTGAGCAACTGACTCAGGAGGGGGCGCTATTGATTGCTGGGAATGCGGAAGCGCCTTTGCAGTTGGTAGCCGTGGGAGCATACCAGCTCCAGGAAGGGCTACTGGCTTGGCAGAGACTGGATAAATGCGGTGCCAGAGCTTCTTTGGTGTATTTGCAGGAGCCGGGCCGTTTCCGTAAACCGCGTGATGCCCAGGAAGCAGCCTGGCAGGCTCCTGCTTCTGTCAAAGAACGCCTTTTTCCAGCAAGCGTAACGGATCGGCTTTTTCTGTGCCATTCTCGCCCGGAAGTCTTGCTGGGGCATTTACGACCTTTGGATCTGGGTGCAGCTCATACTCGTGCCTTGGGCTATATTAACCGGGGCGGAACGTTGGATGTGAAGGGGCTGTTAACAGCCAATCGTTGCACTTGGATGCATGCCCTGCAGGCCTTGGCAGAAATGACGGAAGAGTCTCTGCCGGCCTGGCTGGACGCTGAGGAGTTGGACGTGCTGAGTAATCATTGCTGTTAATCTTTTTTTAATGGGATGATTTGTATAAATGGCGTATCTTTGATTTATAAAATGTATACAGGTGGAGCGGTTTTATGGCCGATGCGACCAGCCCCAGACTGAATCTGGTGACAACCCCTTTCAAGCTCAAGGGAACTTCGTTGCCGGCGACTTTGATGCAGCCCAGTACCAGCAACGTAGGCCTTCTGGAAGCTGAGCTGGAAAGTCGGTTGGCCAAGGGGTCTGCTCTACTTAAAGCGGCTCCCCTGGTGTTGGATTTGTCCCAGCTGGATCAAATGTTGGATCTGTCTGAGTTGCAGGAGGTCTGCAAACGTCTGGGCATTCAATTTCTGGCTGTTAGAACCACAGACAAGAGTTTGCAGGCTTACGCCAGAAAGCTGGGTCTAATGGCACTGAACTCCCTGGATCGACCGGCAACAGCCGCAAACCAGGAAGACATACCACGCACTCTGGTGCATCAGGGCGCGGTGCGCAGTGGTCAACAACTGATCAATGAAAAAGGGGATCTGGTGGTCATGGGTTCAGTTAACCCGGGCGCTGAAGTTCTAGCCAGTGGCCAGATCCATGTCTATGGGGCGATTCGTGGCCGGGCTCTGGCAGGAATTCAAGGGGACCAGCAAGCAAGAATTTTTACCCTGCGCCTGGCAGCTGAGCTGGTTGCCATTGCGGGCAGTTATCAGACCAGCTACTCCGCAGATTTTGTTACGGCCGGGGATGCGGTCTGCATTGAACTTCAGGGTGAAAAGCTGGTGTGTACGGCTTTAACACAAGTATAAACAAGGGTAGGGAAGGGCGAAACTTTGGCTAAAATCATCGTCATCACCTCAGGTAAGGGGGGTGTGGGTAAAACCACCAGCTGTGCTTCTCTGGGAAGCGGCTTGGCACTGCGTGGCTATAAAACAGTCATGATTGATTTTGATGTTGGCTTACGGAACCTGGATCTGGTTCTGGGCTGTGAAAGGCGGGTTGTTTATGATCTGGTTAATGTCATTCAGGGTGAAGCCAGTCTTCATCAGGCATTGATTCGTGATAAACGTGCTGATGATTTGTTTATGCTGCCTGCCTCGCAAACGCGGGACAAGGATGCCCTGACTCTGGAAGGAGTCGATCAGGTGATTCAGGCATTAAGTATAGATTTTGATTATATTCTTTGTGACTCTCCTGCTGGCATAGAAAGAGGTGCACAGCTGGCGATGTATTTTGCCGATGAAGCTGTGCTGGTGACCAACCCTGAAGTGTCTTCGGTGAGGGATACCGATCGTATTATCGGATTGTTGCAAGCCAAGACCCAGGCCGCTAAAAACGGTGGCAAGGTTAAAGAGCATCTTCTCCTGACCCGTTACAACAGCCAGCGTGTGGCTGAGGGTGAAATGCTGTCTCTGGAGGATGTGCAGGATATTTTATCGGTTCCTCTGATGGGTTTGATTCCCGAATCTGAGTCTGTACTGAAAGCATCCAACAAAGGTGTCCCTGTGATTCACGAAGAAGGCAGCGATGCCAGCATAGCTTATAAGGATGCTGTGTCACGCTTGCTGGGTGAAGAGGTTCCCTTGAAATTTGTTGAGCCGGAGAAAACCGGGTTTCTGAATCGTATGTTTGGGGGGCGCAAGTGATGTTGAAAGGTTTATTTCATCGAGATGCAAATTCATCCGCTTCAGCCGCCAGGGAACGGTTGAAAATCATTCTTTCCCATGAGCGAACAATGCGTGGTCAGCCGGAGTTTTTGCCACGTCTACAGCAGGATGTGCTGGATGTGGTTAAGCGGTATATTGCCATCAATAGTGACCAGGTTCGGGTGCAAATGGATCAGCATGGTATGATGTCGACTCTGGAAATCAACGTGACTTTTCCAGAAGAGGAAATATCCAAACTATCCAGCTAACCAGGGCCAGACATGACTTCAGTGGCGAGTGACACGACTTTTCTTTGGCATGATTATGAAACCTTTGGAGCCGACCCGCGCCGTGACCGCCCCTGCCAGTTTGCTGCGATTCGTACGGACAGTGAGTTCAATGAAATCGGTGAGCCGCAGATGTTTTATTGCCAACCTGCGGATGATTACCTGCCCCACCCCCAGGCTTTACTGATTACCGGTATCACTCCTCAGGAGGCTTATCGTAAAGGCTTGCCGGAAGCTGAATTTGCACAGCGTATTCAGGTGGAAATGGCTCAACCTCACACCTGCGTACTGGGTTACAATTCTATCCGCTTTGATGATGAAGTCAGCCGCCATCTTTTTTACCGTAATTTTTTTGACCCCTACGCCAGAGAGTGGCAAAACGGCAATTCCCGCTGGGATTTAATTGACCTGGTGCGTGCGACCTATGCTCTGCGCCCGGAAGGCATCAACTGGCCCGTTAAGGAAGATGGAACACCCAGCTTTCGGCTGGAAGATTTGACCGCAGCCAATGGTATCAGTCATGGTGATGCTCATGATGCACTGGCTGATGTGAGGGCAACCATTGCTCTGGCTCGCCTGTTGCGCGAAAAACAGCCGCGTTTGTTTGAGCATTTGCTGCAGCTCAGAGGCAAGCACCAAATCAGCCCTTTGTTGCGTTTACACCAACCCAAACCCTTGCTGCATATTTCCAGCCGTTACCCCGCCAGTCGCGGTTGTGCGGCGATCATTCTGCCTCTGGTCCAGCACCCCAGCAACCCCAACGGGGTCATTGTTTATGACTTGTCGGCCAACCCGGATGTGTTGTTGAATCTGAATGTGGAGCAAATACAGCAAAGGGTTTTCAGCAAAACAACTGATCTGGAAGCTCAGGGACTGGAACGAATTCCACTAAAGGTCGTGCATATCAATCGATGTCCGGTTTTGTTGCCAGCCAAAGCCATGGAACCGCATCTGGCCGAGCGGCTGGGACTGGATCTACACAGAAATGAAGCTCATTGGCAGCAATTGATGGGTGCTCAAGGCTTGGCTGAAAAGCTTCAACAGGTGTTTGCCCAGCCTGGTGCGGGGATGCAGGCCAGTCAGGACCCAGATTTAATGCTTTATTCAGGTGCTTTTTTCTCCAATCGGGATAAAGCAAAATTTGAGCAAATTCGGTCAGCACATCCAGAAGAAATGGATGAACTGGAATTAAGTTTCGAAGACCCGCGCCTTGAGGAAATGCTGTTCCGCTATCGCGCCCGTAACTGGCCGGAAACGCTGACTTCCTCTGAAAGAGAGCGTTGGGATGAGTTTCGCTGGCATAAAATCAATTCCCCTCTTCTATCCAGCTTGACTTTGGAAGGCTTGCAGCAGGAGCTGGTCAAGCTGAGCCAGCAACCCCTGGAGCAGGAACAAATGTTTTTACTCCAGGAATTGCAGCTTTATGTGGAATCCATTTTGCCCTTGCAGTTTATGGAATAGCGATGTTGTCAGTCCCTTTAGTTGAGGGGCCAGTCCTGTGGCTCAGCTGGCTGGCCGGGTAACAGGTGCCCCTGTTTTTTGGGGGATGTGCCGAGCAGGTAAAAGCCACGTTCAAAATTCATGGTTTCCAGATAAAACTCAATGATTTCTTGTTGGCTGAGGTTTTCGACCCTGGTGGCGACTTGTTCCTTGTGGTCGAAAGCATAACGTTTGTAGCCGATTTCCTGCCAGAAGCCTTCCGCCCTTTGGCTCAAGCGCTTGTCACTTTCCCGAAGCTTGCCGACCAAACTCTGTTGGTGTTGGGCAAAGTCAGCTGGACTCATGCGCTCGATACGCTGCAAGTCACTCCTTAAGAAGGCTTCGGTGGCTTCAGCCAACTCATCAGGCTCGGTCTTCGGGGATTGAATAAAGTAGAAAATGCCCGGTTGCTGGATCAGGGGTAAGTAGTTGCTGAAAACCGCATAGCCTAATTGCTGTTGGGTGCGCAGTTCATGAAAGAAGGCAGAAGCCTGTAGCTGGCTGAGTAAACGTAATCGTGCCTCTTCAACTGGGTTGGAGTTCTGGCCCTGAATATAAAACAGCAGGCCTCGGTCATTGTGCTCTATGTCCAGCTTTTGGCTCCACTGCCCTGCAGGAATCTGACGTACCTTCAGGAGGTCAATATCTTCAGATGTCAGCTCAGGTTGAAGCCGGTTGTGAAGATCCTGTGCCAAGCCTTCTATAGAGTCACTGGAGCTATTACCCCAGGCCAGTAGCTGAATATAAAGCTGGCTGGTGAAGCTGGGTATAAAGGCAGTCAAGTCTTCATGGCTGATGGTCTGCAATATTTTTAACTGCTCCTCAGGAGTCCAGTTGGGATGGAGGCCGATGGTGAACAGCTGGTGAATCATTTGTCGGGGCAAGCGATCGCGGCTTTGGTTCATGAGGTTTTGTTCCAGCCGTTGCTGAATGCGTTGAAACTGACTTGC
>Ga0136591_1000093_pt1 | contig 42025 bp, 55 predicted proteins | sample AntRauMFilla3767_FD_104929 | JGI IMG/M metagenome (GOLD analysis project Ga0136591, IMG submission 104929) | Saline lake microbial communities from Rauer Islands, Antarctica - Metagenome Filla 3 #767 | ecosystem: Environmental > Aquatic > Non-marine Saline and Alkaline > Saline | place...
AGCCTCACAAACGTATCCCAACTATCTAATAATGCAGGATATTATTCATCAGGAGATAACGTAAGTTTTGGCTCAGGAACATTCTCAGACACCCTAACAGTATCAAGTGGTGGGTTAGATGTAACAGGTGATTCTCTATTCAATGGAGACTTGGATATAAATTCAAGCATTCTCCTTGACGCATCGACAGGAATATCACATGCTAATGACCATCAAGACCTCTCTGATAGAAGAATCAAAGAAATAATTGACAGTGATGTAGACCCACTCAACTTTGCAAGAAACGCTCGTTTACACTACTACGATAAGAGAGGATTAAAACAATTTGGGTTATTTGCTCAGGACTTAATGAAAGCAGATAATAGGGTTGTAGGAACTATGGATGATGATGAGTTTGGAGAGATATACACTCTTTCAGGTTACTCAGTAGCTTCTATCGCTCTTGCAGGAGTTGGAAAGGTAGATACTAAGGTTGAAAGACTTGAGGAAGAAGTAAAACAACTTAGAGAACAAGTAACTCAACTTGGAGGTGTAGCATAATGGCCTTACCAACATCAAGGAATCCACATAGAAGCGAAATAAAGGCAGAGTTTGGAACCGCTACCCTCAATGCGTATGTAACTCAAGGCTCTCTGAAGGATATGTATACTCATATCTTTCAAGATAGTACTAAGCATAATCGAAGTGACTTTAAGGGTTATGGTAAACCTGTTATAAGTAGCTTGTCGACTTCACAATCAAGCGCATTGGGAGGCAAGATAGATGTAAGTTTCACTATAGACCAAATTAACAATCCTTCGGGATTCACGTGGAATAGAACAAATGTGCAGGTGCAGGTCAGTGCGGAATGGGACGACCTCCAGCCCACGGGCTGGCAAGATGCAGGTACATCCCAGGTCTTTTCAAGCACAGGGGCCAAGTCCATCACCGGCATCGATGTGCCGAATGAAAACACGACCTACGCCGTGCGTATCCTGTACTGGAACTACTTCAACAACGTGGCTGGGGATGAATTACAGGAACCTTTCCAGCAGCTGTATCCCACGGCCACCTCCTCGGGGCCACTGGTATTCACCACGCCATCCATCACCAAGGCCACGGTAACGGACGAATATGCTATCAACTTTACCGTGACCTGGAATTACGGGGCTGATCCCAGCACATTCTCAGCGCAGTACCGCATAGATGGCGGTACCTGGCAGAACGCAGGCAGTCTTATTAATAGCAGCAACTGGGACACTGCAACCAATCCTAAATCAGCCACATGGGCCTTTCAAAACCTGCTAACGGGTAGTGAGTCGTCGGTAGAAGTCCGAATCCGGGCCGATGCCGAATCCCCATACGGTGCCTCAAGCTGGAGTGCGGCCGAGCTGATCACCCGGGATGTGGCCGAGCCCACCAATTTGCACCTAACCCAGCCGGTAGCCACCTCTGGCTCCCTGACTGCCAGCTGGACCAACCAGGAAAGCGGCACCACGCACATCCAGTGGCAAACCTGGAACGGCAGCAGCTGGGTAGATGATGGCGCGGAGGTCTCTGTAAGTACTTCCAGTAACTCCACCACCCGAACCTACGCCGATGGCGAGCAGGTACGGTTTAAGGCCTACCACACCACCAGCTTCTATAGCAATACGATTATTAGTGATGTCGTGACTTCGGCTGATCTCATTGTAGATATTGATATTCAGGCGGCCACGACCTTTCCTGAGAACTTTAGTGCCGTTGATAACCGACCTTTTTATGTGCAACTAAGCTGGAACCATCCTGACAGTGGTCAGCCGGATTCCTATAACATCCAGTCTTATGATGGCTCTGTTTTTAATGTTGTTGTCACCGGCCTGAGCGGAAGCAATACCGGATATACACACATAACAAGTGATTCAAGCATTATAAAATACCGAATCCAGGCGCTGGATGGCGGAGTCGCTTCAAGTTGGATGGATAGTAATAATATATAACCATCAATTAAACGAGCATACCAATGGAACTTACTACATACATCTTTATCGCGGTCACAGCCCTGCTATTTGTTGGAGTGTGTGTGTACATCAAACGAACCAAAACCACCGCTCCGGAAGATAAAGGCTCGGGCCAATCGGGTGGTGGTGGAAGTCATTATGGAGATAAAGATAACAGGAACTCAAATAAAGTATAAATAATTATGTATACAATAGAAATAAACAAATTACGAGTAAAAGAAAACGAAACTCTTGACAGTATTATTGACAAAGTAGAAGTCTCTGTTAATGTACTTGGGGAGAATTTTTGGAAATCTGTGACTCTCCCCGAGCCTGATGCAGGAAATTTTATTGCATTAGAAAACATCACTGATGATATGGTTAAGACTTGGGTGTGGGAGAGTCTAAATCTTGAAGAAATAGACAACATGCTCCTCTCAAGAGAAAAAGAAAAAGCATCAACAGCTTTAAAACAACAAGACCCCGAAACATCCGAAGTATCGTACATATTCAGAGACCATGTGAAACAATGGAAAATTGGAAAAGATTATGTTGTTGATGATATATTCTATTACGAATGGGAAGAACAAGTAGATACAGGAGAGGTTGACGGAAATGGAGACCCCATATTGAACACAGTTCAGAAGAAGAAATTTTTTAGATGTGTTCAGGCACATACATCACAAGCGGGATGGAACCCAAGAGATACAGCCTCCCTATTTACTGACATTGTTTATTTTGGTGATGAGAGTGTGGTTGGGTATCCTGATTGGCAACAGCCACAGGGAGATCACGATGCTTATCCATTTGGTCGGATAGTTGACCACAACGGAACGCTCTATCAATCTGACGTAGACGCAAATGTTTGGGAACCCCCAGAACAATGGTCCATATATTCGACGGAACCATCTACTTCAAACGAATGGACAATAGGAACTGATTATGTAGTTGATGATGTAGTGGCCTACAACGGAACAGAATATGTTTGTATAAGTGCACATACCGCACAAGCAGGATGGGATCCTGATACAGCCAACACACTTTGGGAAGTAAATACTCAAAGTGGTGGAACTATAGAAGCATGGGTCCAGCCTTTAGGGGCTCAGGATGCATACAACACAGGGGACCAAGTAACCCATAACGGAAGCACATGGGAGTCTGATGTAGATGGAAACGTATGGGAACCCCCCACTCAGTGGACAAAAGTATAACTGTGGACAAAAGTATAACTATAAATAAAAATTAGAACAATGGACAAATTATATAAAATAGGGTTAGTCGTAAGCAATTTAATATTCCCTCTTGTAGGATGGACGGGAGACTGGGTCACCTTTTTTGCAGGGTTACTATCAGCTGTTAGAAGTGGGTGGATGCACTGGAACCGAACAGACCTCTCCATAAAGATGGATTATATAGGTATGTACGCCTTAGGATTGGCAACTGTTGGCTTTCTAACCAACCATTACCTAATCATACTGTTGGTGCCAATTTGGTTCCTCTTTGCCAAAAATTTTAGGGATCAGTATAAGGTTGCATTGATATTTTTGATGGCTTGCCTGATAGATCAGAATATAATTTCTATACTGTTGTTTGGAGTTTCTTACGCTTCCAGACAATTTTCTCTTGGAACTAAATGGGAGAAACTTGGACACATCGTGTTCCATATTGTGGCAGGTATCGCAATATACATGATCTACCAATAAAGTAAGAACCTCGTTTTATAAAATGAATGGTCCATAAAAAATAAACCTAAATAATACCATGACTGAAGAAAACAAAAACCCAACCGAACAAGAACAACTTGATGCTCTGCTGGAAAAGTATGAATCTGAGAAGAAAAATTTCCAGAAAAAGATGCGTGAACGGGAGCGGTTCACAGCGAACGAACTCTTCAATATGAAAAATTCTATTGAGGGCCTTCGTATGTCTCCGACAGGGGAAGTACAAAAGACCTCAGGGATTGGAGACCTAAAAGGCGAGCAGTATGCGGACTTCAACACCAAACTTGGTAGAAACCTCCAGATCATTAAAAATGAACTCACCGTTGTCAAGGGGGTTACACCTTCTTTGTCGGATGAAGACATGAAAGAGTATAAGGAGTACCAGAAAAAGATCGAAGAACTGGAGGAGAAGAACATAAACAAATCCAAAATAACAGGCTCCCATAAAAACTTGGCAACAGTAGAAAAAATTCAATTGTCAGGTAATTTGGAAATCTTTGAGACTGAGAAAAAGAAAGTGGATAAAAAATATAAAGAGGTGTTGGACAAAGTTGATGCCAACAAAAAAGAGGCCAACAAAATATTTGACAAACCACTTTGTAAGTGTGACTTCGATATGATCCTGGAATCCGAAATTCCCTCAGAGGTATCCCCAAATGAACGGCAAATGATTTACCCAATGGTTAAAAACGATTTGGTGGAAGACGAAGTCGAACCAGAAGAAGAACCTGAAGAGAAAAAATCATCTAAAAAATCTAAAAAATAATGTTTCCACTTAAAAATGGTAGCCGTGGTAAAACAGTTCGAGTCCTGCAATATGGGCTCGGGCTGACTACCGACGGTATATTTGGTCCCAATACGGCCAAGGGCCTCAAAGCATGGCAGAAGAAAATGTCCATTCCGCAAACAGGCCGAATGACGGAAACTATTTGGAATACGATATTCCAATTTGAGATACAGGACATGAAGCACCTAAAATTTGCAGAACTCTTTAAAAGTATTCGAGAAGAGGATGTGGATATGGATGGGACACCTGATAATCGAAGTGAGATTATTGATGTGATGATTAAAAGTGTCTGGGAATGGTGGGAGCCCGAAGATAATAAAGCAGGCCCCCCGTGGTGTGCCATCTTTATTAGTTATTGCCTATATGCAGCGTATAGCTTTCCGTTTGAATCGCCTCGAGTGAAAGAATGGTATGAATACCTTAAAGATCACGAAGATGCCTTAGAGCTAAAATCTAAAGACGACTTCAAAAAAGATAGAATTTATATCGGAGGCTATTTGAATGAACAAGGATATGGTCATGTCTTTTTTGTGAACCCGATGAAGTCCCTCAGTCAGACTGGCGAAAAGATCATAGCAACAATAGAAGGCAATACGAATGAAGGGGGTAGTCGGGAAGGAAATGGGGTATACGAACGGCAACGAAAATTGGAAAAGTATTGGGTCTATTCGATTCCAGCGGACATTTAAAAAAAGTTCGTTTTTCTGCAAGTAGAACTATTTGGGTCACGGTCACCATTGTGGTGACTATAGTCACCCGTTGGTTCCTCATCATGAGCCTCTCTCTAATCGCATTCTGCTCTTCTCTATCTACAAACCCAATTAACCTATGATTACAATCTATTACAATAACCTTCAAGAACTTGGAATTAAAATTCCTTTATTGCGTGTGCGCGAGCTTCGCCTTGGGGGCGAGCACGCTCACGACCGTGGAGCTTAGACCTTCACTTCCATTCCAGATCACTTATTCAGAATGGTTAAATTGCTCAGATTGCCTAAAATCTTTGTAATGAGAAGCTCTAAGTTTGTTTTTCTTAGAAAGTCCGAGTAACTTTGAACCAGTTGGTTTAATTAATCACAATAATCGGAGGAAATATGAAATCTCAAGAACAATCTACCAACCCTAAAGTAATAGAAGAACTCAAAGAATTCGGCCTTGACTGGAATGTCATTAAGAAACCGTTATTTTTTGAATCAGAAGAATCAGACGGGGCAACTCCTTTCTTTGCCACCGTTCGTGAAGACACCGAAGCTCCATTAGGTACCGTATCTTCTCGATACGAACCAAAACAGAACGGAGAAATCCTTCAGCTTATCCATGACGCCAGTAAGACGCATGATCTTACGTTAGATCGGGCAGGTGCTTTTAAAGGGGGTCGAAGTGTTTATTTTCAGCTGGAGATGCCTGAGAGTATCAGGATCAATGATGACGAAGTCGAAAAATACCTGTTTGCGTATACTGCACATGACGGTTCTTCTTCGCTTCGATTTGGTTTGTGCAACCGAGTCATCTCTTGCCAGAATCAGTTCAACTATATGCTGAAAAAGTCCAAGTTTAGCGTTCGTCATACGCAATCCATCCATGAACAGGCTCAGATGCTGAGTGAGAAGATTGGAGCGATCCTGCTGAAGGAAGACAATCTTTATGCAGCGTTTATGAAGTTTGCGGATAAAGAGGTCGACGCTAAGATGATTAGTGCTCTGACGGATGAAGTCTTCAAGATGGACAAATACTGGGCAAAGCACGATGAGATGTCTACCCGACGAGAGAACCAAATAGTTGAGTTCACGGAACCCGTGGAATCTCAGATTGCGGAGAAAGGAGCAAACGGATGGGGCCTCTTTAATGGGGTTACGCACTATGCGAACCACAAGAAGTCGTTCCCAAACCGTGAGAACGGGCACCTCGAATCAATCATGGATGGCGGAAGCCAGAAGTTCATGATGCGAGGGTTCAACTTCCTCCGAAAGGAATTCGAAGTCGACCTGAACCTAAACTAAATTTCTAACAAGGGGGGTCTATGGCCTCCCTTTTATTTTTTAACTATGGATATTCAAGCAATAAACGACACTTCTCCTGACAACCTTATCCAATCCCACAAAGAAAGCCTTTTGGGATTTTTTGAATTTATATATGATCGGCAAGAAATTTGGCATAACCGCTTTGTTGAGAACCAAGAGTTCCCTTGGACAGAGGATGAAGTTCTCCAGGAATATAAATTTTGTAATGTTTATAGGAGGCTGGACAAAGGAACCGAATACTTGCTGAACACGGTGATATACAACGAGGAACTCAGTATGTATGATACGGTACTAAATATTATTGGGTACCGATTTTTTAACAAGGTAGACTTCTTTGAACGGTCATTAGGGGCCTTCTTTTCAACTGAACATTTTGACTTTATTCTTTATGAAGAGAACTTAGATGCTGCCAAAGAAACGCATAAAATATTTAGTGATGCGTATATGACTACCCAACATCCGTTCGATAAGAGTTACCGCTGGGGAGATAAACATATTCAGATTTTGCATATGCTTCAAGACCTCACAACTAAAATGGAGGAATATGTTGATAAGATATTTTCGGCTGAGAGCCCAAAGAAATCTTGGAAACACATCAAGAGCCAAAAGATGATTGGCTCGTTCCTTGCATACGAAATTTGGACCGACCTTACGTATCTTACGGAGTTTCCGTGGTCTGATAATGACTTTGCCAACGCTGGTCCAGGAGCCGATTGGGGAATTCGGTTGATATTTGGAGTCGACAAAGTGACCCCGACGCAAGCAGAAGATACAATGGATATCCTTAGAGATATACAACCTTCTTTGTTTTCGATTCTGGAAGAGGAAACAGGAAAATCTTGGGAAAATGTAAGTTGGGGTAGTGGGGACAACGGTCAATACCTTTCATTACGAAATATTGAACATTCTCTTTGTGAATATCGCAAATATTTAAGACTAAAAGATGGTGAAGGAAAGAGAAGAATTTTCAGACATCCACAGAAAGATTAATCAAAGCAACGAACATATGGATTTACTAAACTATGACGAAGATCGTTCCTTGTTCCCACAAATTTATGCTACAGGGGTTAGCGAGGCTCTCTACAAAGTTTTATGGGTATTGAAACGGCAAGAGGAACAACCCTCACGAGATGGCACTACCAAAGAAGCAATGAATACTCGGTTTGTTATCACGGAACCCCGTGACCGATACATCAGACTCGAAGGCCGTAAGCACAATGTCTTTAGCCAGATTGGGGAAACACTTTGGGTTCTTTCAGGGTCATATAAGTTGTCTGTTTTAAGTATGTTCCTACCCCGTGCGGAACAATTCAGTGATGATGGTGGGAAAACATGGCGTAGTGCGTATGGGAAACGACTTCGTGCATACCCAGCTGAGCAACAGGTTTTGGTCAAACGAGATGAGTTTGCCGACGAGGTAGACCAATTGGAACAGGTGGTTGAGAAATTAGCTCTTTCACCTGAGACTCGCAGGGCCTTTGTTGTACTAACCTATCCACCCGTAGATCATTATCCAGGAATTGATGTCGTATGTAATGTAGCCCTTCATTTCCTCATACGTAATGGAAAGCTCCACATGTCTATCCACAACCGTTCGAATGACGCTATTTGGGGATTCAGTGGAATAAACTTTTTTGAGTTTACGGTTCTGCAAGAAGTGCTTGTTAGTATTTTGAACAACGAGTACAACCTTGATATTGAGGTTGGGTCTTATGTTCACAACAGTATGTCCTTCCACATTTATTCCAGACACTATGAGCGAATGGAAGGGATACTGGACAACAATGGTATTATTGCTCCGTTCTTACCTGAACATCATTTTCCTTTTGAGGTGTCTGCTTTATCTGAAATGGATAATACGTTGGGATATTGGACTGATGCTGTGCTTCATTTCAGTAATAAGAAATCTGATGGGGAATCCCTCACAGATAAGGAATTAGGTGAGTTCATACAAGAGTTCATGGAAAACATCCCCCGAGAAGGAACACTAAATGTTTATGCTGGGGCCACGCTTCTTTATTTAGCTAAGAAACATGGGTTGTTGGGAGGTGAACTTATTGCATCTTTTGAAGTATGGTACGGCTATTTTGAAGAGGCTTGCCGAGTGCATAATGTCAAACCAAAAGAAACCCATTTCTTTAAACAGATTGAGAAAAAATTGACTGATTGAAAGTTTATCTTTCGAAGTAACGGTCATATAAACTGAGTTCAGATGCTCAGACAATTATTAACAAAATAAGTGATTTAAGATCATGGCAGTTAAAAGATATAAACCCGATATGAACAAAGCCAAGGAGGTTGCTTCAAACCCAACTTCCAATTATGGTGGTGGGAGCGACTTTAAGTGGTTCTACACCCATAAGTTTGGTGAATATAAACTAAGAATTCTCCCACCATGGGATGAGAAAGGACTTATTGGCCTTGTGGTTGGTAAGCATTACTCAATCCCCTCTGAAGAAAGTGGGAACGTAGAGAAGCATACTTGCATTGAACGGACACACCCTGATATGGGAGCCGACTGTCCAATTTGTGAAGTGTTGCGGAAGTTCCGTGATGCTGGAATGGATGTTGGCAAGTATGAAGTACGCAACAAAGCGTATATGAACGCTATCCTGTTTGATGCTCCGAAAGAATTTTGGGAATCAGACGATGACCTTAGTCCAGGAGATGTTGTTATTTTCAATCACCCAACGACAACGTACGATTGGGTATACCAGCAGATTGCTGATCCTGATGTGGGTGACATTACCGACCCTGAAAATGGGTTCAATATTAAGATCACCCGTAAGAACGTAAATGGCAATACTCGATACGATCGCAAGATTGTACCGAATGCCACTTCAATTGCAGACTCGGAAGAGGAGCTTGCAAAAATACTTGACGAGATGGCTGATCTCAGTAGTATTTGGTCTAAGCCTGATGACCAACAGTTCGAGAAAATCAAGGCAGGAGCAAACCGTCTTGATAAAATGTTGGGTAAACGAATCAGCAGGGCACAGGAGTCTCTATCCTCTCCAGGACAAGAGGCCGAAGAGGTTGCGGGAACGACCCCATCTAAACCAAGTGCTCCTAAAAAGCCACCAGCACCGTCTGCGGAAGACGACATCAAAGTTTGGTATACACTGGATGTTGAAGAAGACCCCAAAGAAGGGACCGTTGGTGATGTGAAGTCAGCTATTGTTGATGGAGCCGACCATGAAGAAGTGTTTGTCATGCCACATGACCAATCTTCAGGTTGGGTAACCGCAAAAGAGTGGGGGATTCCTTCCACTGAACAACTAAATTCATAACTTATTATGAGTATTTCAGAACAAAAATTAGACCAAATACGAGAAGAGCTTACTGACGCAGGAGTTGCTCGGGCAAAGGCCGAAGCCAATTATCAGGTTGTAATGGCCAAGCTCCGAATGATATCCAGCGGTGAAACAACTGTTTCTTTAGGTAAGCAGAACTTAGTCACTGGGGATGATAGTGTTTTGGATACGGAAGAGGCAAAGGAGACCGAGAAATCGGCTCCTAAGCCATCCAAACCAAAAACACCAAGTAAACCCCCGAAACCAGAAACTAAATCTTCTGGGGACCAACCTGCGAAGCCTGAGAAGCCTTCTAAACCAAAGAGCCCACCCAAACCTGAAAAGAAAGCGGAACAATCAGGGGGGATTACCTTTGATAAGTATTCCAGCGATCTATTAGCACGGGAAGCTAAGGATAAAATCCGTGAATTAACGGAAGAAGATGATGCGGAAGCAAAAATCTTTGCCTTTATCCGTGGGAAAGACGAAGTCGAAGACCGAACAACGGTTTTAGGTGTCGCAGAAACCCATATTGGGGAAGATAAAGTGGCTGAACTAAAAGACCTCGATCCAAAAGGAGATACGGAAGAAGAACCTGAAGAGGAAAAAGAGGAGAAGCCTTCTAAGCCGAAGCCCCCACCAAAACCTTCTAAGCCAAAATCTCCACCAAAGCCGAAGAAGGAAACAAAAGAGGATGTCGATGAAACTATTGATGACATCAAAAATGAAGACGAAGACGATGAGGACGATGGGCAACCAGCGGACTTGAAGGTAGAACTACCAGACGGTGTAGATCGCCCAGAAGGAGCTCCATCTTGCTTTGGTAATTCTGATGTTTATGATCAGGACTCCCACAAGTGTATGGTTTGTGTCTTTGACTTCGAATGTGAAAAAGCACAAGAAGCTATAGCAGGAGAATAATGGGTAGGAAAAAGTTCGTCAATGAACTGATTAGCTCAGTCAACAAATCCAAATCATCAGAAGCTAAGTCTCACTTGGCCTCTGATGACCTTGGGTATGACTTAGACTTGAAAGATGCGGTGTCCACTGGAATACCAATTTTGGATTTCTATATGGGTGGAGGCCTTTATCCTGGAAGAGTTTATGAGTTATTTGGTGAAGAGTCACATGGTAAATCTACATTGTCTTACCATTGGATGGCAAGCCTTGAACAAGATTGGGATGGAGTCACTATCCTTGCGGAGAGTGAATCTGCTTTAGACAAAGAACGGGCACATCTCATTGGGGCTGACCCGAATAACATTATTACGTTTATCCCAGAGCACGTAGAAGATGCGTTCAAGACTATTGGGCAGTATCTTTCCAAGATTAAAAAGAGCCAACAGAAGAACAAAGAACGATTTCCCGTTGGAATATTTTGGGATACTATTGCGGCAGCACCCACTTCCACTGAGGTAGAACATGCCGAGGGAGAAGGAGATAAATGGGGTGGTGGCCACGCAGAGAAACCAAGGCTCATACGAGAGTGGCTCCGTTCGGTTACCAAAGTGTTACCTGATTCTAATTCTTTTATTGTGTTAGTGAACCAAGTTTACGAGAAGACAGGGGGATATGGCAAACAGTTAGTTTCTCCAGGAGGCCGAGGAATACGGCACCATACGTCTGCAAGAGTTTTTGTGAGTCGTAAGAATGCGATCATAAACGAAGACTCACAAGTAGTTGGGTTCACTGTAGAGGTGAAGATAATAAAGTGTAAACAAGCACCCACGGATGGTAAAACATTTAAAGTGGATTTATACTTCGCTTCAGGTTACGACCCGTTATCATCAATTGTTCACTATGTGGTAGATCACAAATTAGTAGATGTGACAGGCAACGGATGGATTACGGCCTATGTGGGGGACGATGAAATTAAAGCCCATGGGGTCCCTAAGTTCACACAAGAGGTAAAGAACAACGAACGACTCAAGAAGGGATTAGAGTTTACGGCTGCTTCACATATAGCCCAAACTTCCCCTGTGATACGCAAGCGGTTCTATAATTATCTTGCAGACCTTGCTAAAGAAGTCGGAGCTAAGCCCCCATTGGAGGAGAAGTGGGATGTTTATGCTCGAGAGTTCAAGTTCTACATGTCCAAACAGAAAGATCGGTTCATTGCAATAGATGATTGCTTGGACTTTGTTCTGTCCAAACGGAAAGAAATTGAAGAGAATGACTTTACACTCGCCCAAAGGAATAAGTTTTTAGAAAAACATTTTAATTCTGAAGAATAAACCGTAAATTTTATTTCCAAGTAATGAGATCACTTCCTCCGAATGAATGTGATCAATCGACGAGAAATCCTCCTTCCCTTTGGGTTGGGGGATTTTCTTTTTTATGAAAGTTGCGTTCCTGTTTTAACGGTCATAACCCCAAAGCCAACTTTAAACTGAACTTTTAATGGGAATTTCCTTAGTTATCGATGGGGATCATGCAGTCCACCGAAATCTTCACTTACCTAATCTTCGGGGACTAAGAACAAAAACAGGTTACCCAACAGGGGTTATATTTGGGGTGATGAACATCCTAAAGAATTTAGTCACCAATAAATTTGACAAACCAATCGACCAAGTGTTCTTTTTGTTAGGTAAGGGGCGTGGAAACTGGAGACGGGAGGTATATGAAGACTACAAAAAGAAAGACCAAGAAGATATTGACAAGTGGTATTCCGTTCCAGAGGGTGAAGAATTCAGTTACAACGAACAGTATGAGAGGGGCCGTTATGCATTAGAGAAACACCTCCCTGATTTAGGGATAAGGGTGGTCTCAGTTAAAAATCATGAAGCGGATGACATCTCGTATCTCATATCCAAAAAGCTGTTGGCAAAGGGGCAAGAAACCATTGCAGTGAGTGGGGATGGGGATTGGCTCCAGTTAGTAAATGATCCTGGAATACCTGTCTATCGCCCAATGAAAGACGAACTCATCACGGAAAAGAATTTTGTTGACCATACAGGACTTCCACCTGAAGCAATGGTGTTGCACCTTAGTGTTCTTGGGGGCCACGACAATATACCCCAAGTTCAATATAGGTTTGGAGAAGGGAGCTCCATGAAAATGATTGAGGCTATTGATGAATATACCCCCAAGGCCGTCAAAGAATGGGCAAAGCAACAGTCCGCAAAGACCTACAAGGGGTTGGCTGAGGATGAGAAAATTAAACAGCTTAGAACGAATATTAAGTTGGTAGACTTTAGTAAAATTCCATTTACGGATGAAGTAGACAAACTGATAGAAGAGGAAATGAGGAGAGACGTTTCCTTCAACAAAGAAAAGGCCGAACTATTTATAAAGAAGTATGAACTTTCACGGTTCGCAAGTATACTTGGCCGACAAACATTTAAAGTACTCAGATAGTTATGAAAATACTTTGGTATACAGACACCCATTTTGGATTATCAGGGGCCTTTAGTCGCCCTTCGTCCAGTGGGTATACAACCCGATTGGATGAGACACTGGAACTACATCAATGGATTACTAAAAAGGTGAAAGAGTATGACCCTGATCTTGTAGTCAATGGGGGCGACATATTTAAGCCACAAGTCGTTATGCATGGGATGGAAGTATCGGCTGCATCTCGTGGAACGGCTCGGGTAGTGAAGGCTTCAAAGATGCATTTGACACTTTTAGGGAACCACGATTATATCAGTCGTGACACCAAGGTAACTTCTATTGATTGGTTAGACGAACTCCCCAACAGTAAGGTTATTCGACAGATTGATTTTATGGAAGCGGATGATGGTAAGTCTTTGATCATTTTTTGCCCGTATCTTTGGGAGTATAGTTGGGCTATTAAGAAAATTGAGACCATTATTGAGGATGCAGGGGGATTAGATACGTATGATAACCTGTATTTCTTTGGCCATGCGGAAGTTGGGGGTGCATTGAACACCGTTTCGGTTGACTTAGGGAGTGGAGAAGAAAAAGAACACTACTCTAACAATCAGAACTCGATACCACCTGAATGGTTGTCCAATTTATTTCATTATGCATTTAATGGGCACCACCACATACCACAGGAACCTGAGCCTAATGTGTTTTTATCTGGTTCTGTCCAGCAGTTTACGGTGACTGAGTACGCCACGGAAGAAATGGCCAGAGGAATTTATATTTTGGATACGGAAAGCAAAGACCTCGAGTTTATCGAAAACAAAATAAGCCCTAAAATTGTTCGGGTGGAAAATAACCTTGATAAATTGGAAGAAATAGATTCGAACTCTTACGTGATGTTTTACTACAAGCCCAAGGAGTTCGATAAAGAGGAACTGATACCTAATTTTAAGAGGTTCAAGGGGTTTCAACTCAAACAAATTAGTCCTGACAAGTTTCGACCAATTACCAGTGTCGATTTCAAGAGTAAAGATGAGGACAACACGGGTATTTATCAAGAATACTTAGGCACTGTTGCCTTTGAAGATGAAAATCTGGAGAAACAGGTCGAGAAGAAAGGCCTTGAAATTATAAAAGAAGCTGAGGACAACATATAATATGATTACGTTCGAACGAGTCGACATAAAAAACTTTAATTCCATTGGACTGATTGAAAATTTTATATTCACGGATGGTATACACGCTGTGAAGGGATTAAATTTAGATGAGGAAAAGTCTAAGTCCAATGGGTCGGGTAAAAGTTCCTTTTTTGATGCTATCACTTGGTGCCTTTACGGTAAAACACCGAATGGTAAGACAGCGGATGCTGTGGTCAATCGAGTGGTTAACAAAAATTGTTATGTGAAGCTATACTTTTCCATAAATGATATTCAATATCGAATTGAGCGGTACAGGAAGCACGACGACGAAGGTGATGGGATTAAAGTATACATCAACGAGCAGGATAAAACAATCCACCCACCATCCAAAAACCAAGCAACTATTGATGATATTATACAGGTTCCGTTCGACCTGTTTACCAGTTCTTTTATTATAGCGCAGGGCCTGAATAGTCGGTTCACAGCCTTGACAGATTTCCAGCGTAAAGAGACCATTGAAGACATACGGAACAACAAAGTATGGGATAAGTCTCGGGAACTGAACAAGATTAAGCTCAAGGAAATAAAAGAGCAAATAAGTGAATGTAAATTACAAGTTGCAAAGAAGGGAGAAGTCGCAGAGTCCTACCAAGAACAACTACGGGATTTAAAGGATGAACTCCGAGAACTCATGGAACAGAAGTCCACAACGGAAGAGTCTTCTGACACCGTAGAGTTGAAAAAGGAAGTGGAATCATTAGCGGAACAAGTTGATGCGTTAGAGTCTGAAATTGCCGATCTAAGCGACGAACGTAACGAGGCTGATGAAAGCCTCAGTTCAACCAACAAAGAGTTGTTGAGTATCCCCCAGCAGATCGAGACGAAGCGTAATGAGATAGACAAGTACCAAGATGTCCTAAAACTGGATGAGTTGAAGGCTGAGCAAGAGAAATTGGAAGGGGACTTAAAAGATTTAAAAGCAGAACTTGGAATAGCGGACGATAAGGAAGCGGTCCAAGAATCAGAAGAAAAGGTTGCGGAATTAAAAGGGGGCTTGGAGTCCGTGGCTAAAAAAGGTAAATACCTGAACGACACGCTCAATAATTTGGAGAACAAAATATCCCAAGTTAATAATCAAAGGGACTCTTCAAAGGAAAAAATTGAATTTTATGAGCACTATTTTGAAGAAGACCACGACGTAGAGGAGTGCCCAACCTGTGGGCACATCCCTGAGGAGAAGTCAGAAGAAAAAATGAGGGAGAAATATGACCAACAGGTTAAACTCCAAAAAGATCACGAAGATGCACTGGAAGAGTTAAAAGAAAAGAGAGAAGATATCTCTTCCCAGTTGAGTGAAACCCTCGAAAAATCTGAGGGTATAAAGGATCAGATTGAAAAGGTGAACGAGACAATAAATGAATTAAAGAAAGATATTTCTCAAAAGGAACGGGAAACTAATCAGTTTGAAGGTCAAATAAAAAGCACAAAAGATAAGGCCGACCAAATTAAACAAGAAATAATTGAGCTTGGGATTGATGAGGATGAGTTATCTCAAGTACGGGGTCTTATTGAGGAGAAAAAGGGAGAGATAGAACACCTTAGAGAACAAAATAAGGAATTAAGCAGTAAAGCCGAAGAGTTCAAGAAGGAAAAGGATAGGTTAGCATCTTTGAAGAAGAGTAAAGAGGAAGAACGGGTCGCAGTGCTGGATAAATATAAAAAGAAGATGGAGGAGTTAGAAAAACACAAGGAGCTATTATCTTCACTTACTACTAAAATAGATGTTAAGAAGAAAGATGTGACCAATATAGCTGGAAACCGTAAAGAGGTTATTGAGGAAAAAGAACAAGCTATAGAAGACAAAAAAGACCTCGAAGAAAAACTTCCTGTTTACGAGAACCTTGATAAGATATTTAGTCCTAAAGGAATTCGTGCCCATATTATTTCTAAAGATATTGGGTATATTAATCAACGTCTCGATTTTTATTCTAAGCACTTTTTCAGTGACATGTATGTTCAACTTGATCCAGGTATTGACGAGGAAGGGAATGTTAGTAAAATTGATATCCCTGTGTCAACTACAATGAACTTTGAAAAGACATACGAAGATTGTTCAGGTGGGGAGAAACGAAGAATAGACATCTGTATCCAGTTAGCTATCTTTGATCTAATCCTTTCCATTAGTTCAGTCACAACAAACTTGTTGGTGTTGGATGAAGTCTTTGAAGGCCTTGATTCCGAAGGGGTGAAGGCCGTGATGGATGTTATCCACACAAAATCTGAAGAAGGAACTTGTATTTATGTCATCTCTCACTTACCTAACCTTGGGGAACACGTGGAAGATGAAGTTGTCTTTGTTAAGAAAGACGGAACCACCGAGATTGGTGAAAGTATTGGTAACATTTAATTAATTTAGGTTATGCCTGTAGAAGAAAAGAAAGATATTTTTAAGGAACTCAGTGAAGTCTCACAAATAAAGATAGAGGAGACCATTGTTGAAGAAGAGGATAAATTATCAGAGCATTATATACACGATGAACGGTATTCGCTATATAAAGTGATGTCTTCTTCCAACAAAGCTCGCAAACGGAGACTTAGTAGAGGCCGTTCGGGGGTAAAACAGACTCAGATACTCGAAGAAAAAGCTGGGGCAACTCGGGAAGAAATAATGGAAGAGATTTCTCGTGATCCTTTTGCCGATTCGTTGGGCATAAAAGAGTTCACAGTAGAAGAATTTGAAGACTACACCCGTAGGCTTCTGGAATATTACCGAGATGGGAAATTGGAGTATTTTGTTTGTGATCTTGAGACGCAACAGTTAGAATGGTACCATCCTAAAGGAGACCTTGTTGGGTTTGCGTTGGCAGACCCCGTTGAACGGACAGGATACTTTATTGGTACAAAGCACCCCGACTTAGACCGAACGGAAGAAGAGGTTCAGCGAGTTTATAGATGCATAGAGAAGCTCCACCGAACCATTCCAGTGGCTAACCACAATATTATTTTTGATATATGCTGGTTATGTGAAAAGACTCGGTTAGAACCAAGAGACATCACAATTAAATCGGACACAATGTATCAATGTGGCCTTGTTATTGGACGTGACCAATTGAATCCTGGAGAACGAATGAGCCTGAAGCATATGGCGAAAAGGGTTCTGGGGTTAGACTTTAAGTGGGGCAAGCTCATTGACGAAGCGTTCAAGTCTATCCGATTAACGATAAACAGGGTGTTTTGGAATATTAATTACGACCTTATATCTATTTATGCTTGTTTCGATGGTATCATTACGTTGATGCTTTACGAAAAGATGGATGAACGAGTGAAAGAAGATGGTATGGAGTATGTCCACGAGCTCATGATGGACGCAATAACTGTTTTTGCGGAGATTGAACGAACGGGGGTGGCAGTGGATGATGAACTCCGTAAGAAATTACTCACAGATTACCGTAAAAAGATGGAGCAAGTCCGCAAGGCCTTTGATTCTCTGCCTATGGTCAAGAAATACAACGAGGATCATGAGCGGAACGCAAGTATAGGGAGTGATGATAACCTCAGAGAGCTATTTTTTACTCCCAAATACTTCTGCTTAGAGCCAATCGAGTATACAGACAGTGGTGCTGCCTCCACAAATGCGGATGTCTTAAAAGAGATATCTGATGCCAAGTCGCCCGACTTTAGGCAGGAGCGGAAGACTGCAGATTTAGTATTGAGGTACCGTTCGGTACGGAAGTTGGAGTCAACTTATCTTGCTCCCGTCAAAGACCAAATGAAGGACGGAATGTTCCTACCTGACTACAACCTTATTGGGGCACGAAGTGGTCGTATTTCAAGTTACTTCCACACCATTCCAAAAGGTAATGACATTAAAAGGATATTTCGGTCTCGGTTCTATGAGGAAGGGGGTCTGATATTCTCAGGTGACTATTCCCAGTTAGAAGTTCGAGTGATTGCTGGGATTAGTGGGGATGAACGACTGAAAGAAGCCTATATTAATGGCTATGATGTTCACAGGTATACAGCATCCATTGTTTTCGATAAGCCAATGGAGAAAGTCAGTTCAGGAGAACGGTCATATGCTAAGACCGTAGTGTTCGGTATCCTTTATGGTAAAACAATTTATACGTTATCCCAAGATTTAGGTATAAGCAAAGAAGAAGCACAAGAGTTGTTGGACTTTTTCTTTAAAGGGTTCCCTAAAATTAAAGAATGGGTTGATGAACAGCATGAACGAGTGAAACGGGATGGATACATTGTGACTCCTTGGGGCCGTCGTCGGTATGTGCCGTGGATTAATTTACCTAAAGACGATTGGAGATATGGCAAGGCCTTACGGATAAGCCAAAACTCACCAATACAAGGGGCTGCGAGTGATATTACGTTATCTGCGACCGTAAGAATGCAGAATGAGGTCTACAAAAGAAACCTCCGTAGTGATATCATAGGTACAGTTCATGACAGTATCGAAAGTGACACCCACCCGACAGAGTTGTTTGACATGATTGACATTATGCAGTACCATTCGGAAGAGTACTGCAACAACCACCCTGATTTTGACTTTATGAACGGGGTTCCACTTAAATTTGATTATGAAATAGGAACAAGTTGGGGTGGGGCCGTTGACATAGAAGGGTTCGTGACCGACCACCACTGGAAAATTGCTGGTCAAGAATTGGATATAAAAGAACTTGAACAGCAACTCAGTAAAACATACAAGGTGGAACTCCTAAATTGGGAGAAAGATAAAGCGGATACCGATAACATATTTAGAACCATTGATCCAGGAGATAAATATCACCTTGAATTAAAAGTTTCGTGATAAATTAAACGGTCATTATTAAAGTTAAAATATTATACAGATGCGTAGAAAAGGTTTATTTATAGTACTCGAAGGGATTGACAATATAGGGAAAACTGCGACCCGTGATATGTTAGTATCACGGTTTCAGATGGAAGATATACCTGTTGAGGGTATTGAGTTTCCTTATAAGGGGTTCCATAACCTTCGAAAGATATCAAAGGACAAAAATTCAACTCACTACGAACGGCTATTAGCCCATGCGTTGTCTCATTCGATGACGTACCCTATCATTGACAAGCACATAAATGAAGGTAAAGTGGTTATACTGGACCGTTACTGGTACAGTAATTTAGCTTATGCCCCTACGTTTGCTGGGATACCCTACGATTATATACGTGACCTCGAAGGGACAAAGCTACAGCCCATCACCCCAGACTTAGTTGTTTATCTCCACTCTGATGGTATTTATCCTACGTTCCATGATAGGGAAAAAATTACTTCAGACAAAGACGATGCCTTTGATTCAGCAGACACCCAACTTCGAAGCCAATTACTCCGAGCTTATGAGCAGGTAGTAGAACGGGAATGGGAAGCGAACGGAAGTTTACATTTTATGACCCATAATGTAGATGATTTTACTACACTGAAAGATTCTGTGCTTTGTCTGGAAGGGGGTATTGATGAACTATTTAAACGGAAGATTAATAAGTTACAAACTCAGCACCGTAAAGGCCTGATTGAATGAACATAGTTAACGAAGGGAAATGGTGTCGAGTTGAACATGCCTCCCGAGAAGAAATAGAGTCTATTGCCAAATGTCTCACCTTTTTTGAAGATGAGGATGTTTATGATATAGACATAGATTTGGATGAGGAGTTGGAGCTTACATGGGAGGACAAGTTAGATCACTTTGTCTTCCTTCAGCAAGTGAATGGTAAATTTAAGTTTTTGTCTGGGTTGTTGCCTTATTTTAAGGATCACTATAGTGGTCAGTTTACGGTTCAGACTGAATATACTGCTCCTGTAAGGTGGAAAGTAGAAATACCTGAAGACTATTTAGACGGGATTACATTTCGAGGGTATCAGAAGCACGCAGTAGAGAAGTCGTTATATTTTCGCAAGGGTATCCTCCACATACCAACCCGAGGAGGTAAGACGGAAGTGATGATAGGGATAGCAAAATACTATCTGGAAAATATAAATCCTTCTGGTAAAATTTTGTTTGTTGAACCTGATGGTCACCTAATGGGCCAGACCTATAAACGGTGTCTCAAAAGAGGCTTAAAAGATGTAGGTAGGCTTGGGGACGGTCATCGAGAGTTGGACCACTCAGTGCTTATTTGTATAGTTAACAGCCTATATAATATTGTCAAAGACCCAAGCCATAAAGACTTTAATGCGATACAAGAGACTACAGCTATAATTGTTGATGAAGTTCATCACTTGGGGTCTCCATCTATGGCACAAGCTCCTATAGTCATTCCAGATATTGAACTGTTCATTGGAGTAAGTGGTAGTCCGTTCAATGACGAAGCGGACCCACATACTAATCCAAGAGATGTGGCTATCATTGGTTTGTTGCACCAAGTGATCATGAAGGTGTCCCCAAGATACCTGATGAACAAAGGGTATATAGGGGAGCCACATGTATTTATTATGGGGTATGGGGGTGGGGGTTACCCAAGGTACTTTGTAAAGAACTATAACAAAGTTTACAATAAGTTCTTGTTATGGCATTCAGGCCGTAACGCTATGATAACGCAAATAGCAGAACTGTTTAACGATTATGAATTCAACTTACTAATTTTAGTCACACGAATAGACCATGGAAAGTTTCTTCTTAAGCGAATTAATTCATTTTCTCCTAACGCACTCTTCGCATTCGGAGGGGGTAATGTTATTAGACATTATGGGGGTGTACTCCCAGATGATCTTTCCGATGATGAATGGGATTGGTATGCGGATAAAGAGGATAAGAAAAAAGGCAATAAATATATTGGACTTAAAGGGGATCAGGGAAAACTCATTGATGAACATTTTGAAGGAGACGAACCCAACATATTGATAGGGAGTACCGTCTTTGATGAAGGGGTTGACCTCCCAACGGTGGATGCCTTGATTATAGCTGGTGGGCAGGGCCGTTCTGATGTAAAGAACATTCAACGTCCTGCCAGAGCATTAACCCGAAATGACGGTCGAAACTATGTGTATATCATAGATTTTTGGGACGACAGGCATAAATATTTAAAGAAACATTCTAAACTCAGAATAGATGCCTATAAGAAAAACCAGTACTACATCCACACAGGGGGTGTGGATGAACTTGAAGAGAGTATAAAGGAAACAGTTAGAATTGAAAATGAAATTAGGAAAGGAAAGAAGTAGATGTCAGAAGACGAACAAAAGCAAAAAATGCAGTTTGATTATTCGTTTGATTTTCAGAAAAAGATTTTAGCTTTATTAGTGAGGGACTTTAAGTTCCTAACAGAGTACGGTTACAATATTATAAACCCAAAATATTTTGACTCGTTCTATCACCAGTTTATCTGTAAAAACATTATTAAATATTTTACGGAGCATGGTGAAGCACCTGACCAAGTAAATCTTGAGTCTTTGGTAGTGGACTCAGCAAAGAAAACTCGTACGGATGATGAAGCTCTGAACAATATGTTGGATGAGATTTATGAGATATTCAACATGGAGTTGAACAGTATGGGATTTGTTAAGGATAAAGTCCTGAAGTTCGTGAAACGGCAGAACCTCATACGTGGTCTTGACCAATTGGGTGGCCTACTGGATTCAGATGATGACTATGACAAGGCTGTATCAATAATTGAGAAGGCCGTTCACGTAGGTCATTCAAATGACTTAGGGATGAATTTTGCTAAGAGCTACAAAGAACTGCCTAAACTTTACGGGGAAGAATATGGTATCGGGAACCTTGTGAAGTCAGGCCTTCCGACGTTGGATCGGTTCATGGGTGGAGGGTTCTACAATGACTTTCTTTACGTTATCTCAGGGCCTCCTGGACGGGGGAAAACTTCTTTGATGTCAGCGATGGCTGCTAATTGTATGATACGTGGTAACGGGGTGTTTTATTATACATTCGAGGTTCCTGCAGTGGAAATTATGTTTAAGGTTATCTGTGCGATTACTAAACTGAGCCACGATGAAGTCATTAGTGGCGAGGATAGTTTATTTGAAGATAAGATCAAAATATTTGACAAGTATTCCAAGCAACTGCAGATCAAAAAATATGGAGGTAGAACAATAAGCACCCATGGAATTCGGAGCCACCTCTCCAGAACCCGAACGGTCGAAGGGATAAAACCATCTATCATATTTGTAGACTATGCGGATTATATACTCCCGACTTCAGGGGAATCTGATTCATCCTATTATGATCGAGGAAACACCTACCAAGACCTTCTAAACCTTGCCGAAGAGTACAACTGCCCTGTGGTCACAGCAAGCCAACCTAAAGTGGCTGCTTGGGAGAAAGACACTATTGAAGAGGCTGACCTTGCCGAGAGTAGTAAGAAGGCTCAGTTAGCCAGAGGGATCATTACAATAAACCAAACTGCAGCTGAGGAAGAGGAAAATTATATGAGGCTTTATACGGCCAAAATGTCTAAAGGAGTGAAGAGCAGATCAGTAAAAATAAGTGTTGACTTAGGTAGGTGTCAGTTCAGAGAATTGAAGCAGGTAAATTAAAGTAAAGAAATTTTTGGAACGGTCAATAACCCAGAACGATGAAAACAAATAAACAATCACATATGTCCGTAAGTAACGTAAAGACCACAATGGATACGTTGGATAGACTGGCTAAAGAATCTGGGGATGAAAAGAACGGCCTTGAGATATTGGAGGACACAGCTTCTATACTTCTTGATGTATCGACTTCATTTCGTATACTGAAGTTCCACATCAAGTGCAAAATAAAGGCCTTCTTTCACATTCAGTGGTATAAATTCAAACAACTTTTCACTAACTAATTATGTCAAGACTTAACAAATTTGATTCACCATTTAAAGACTTACTCCAAGCTCGAAAACTAAACCGTTTGGAACGGTATCAGTTGGAAAATACAATCACTTCAAATAATGTGTCTGGACATACCCATTGGGTGTTGATCCTTTCACTGATTATTAAAGATCAGATTGAACCTTATATTAAGAAAACATACCACAGGTCTATCAGCTATAAAGTATTGGTGGAGATGGCGACGTTTCATGATCTTGGGGAATGTGTGACAGGGGACATGGACTATATTGCTAAAAAGGCTGGAGTCCTTGACACCAAAGGCGAAGCCGAGTTTATCTGGAATCGGTTTCATTCCAGTGATATTTTCTCTAAATATTTGGACTCCATCATGGTAGACCAAATAGAAGAGGGTGAGTGGGATTGGGAAAAGAATATTGTAAAATGTGCTGATATGTTAGAGCACCTCATATACTGTTACGAGGAACAAGAACTCTTTGGCAACCGTTCAATGTTTGAGCCGTTGACTAAGGGGGTTGAAGTAGTCCGAGATCAGTTTAAAGAAGTCTATATGCAAAGTGATATTGTTCAAGAAATTACGGACAGATGTGAACTCGCATTAAAGACAAACCCGTTATCATGAACCACTCTGATTATGAAAAGTATTTCATCCATTTTCTTGGAACCTTCGGTAGCGGTAAGACTACCTTAGCTCGATCAATAGGAAGCCATCTGGGGGTTGAATACAATCCTGGAGAGTTAGTCCATAGTGACCCAGATGAACGAATACTTTTATTGGGAAAATGTTCCAACAGCGGAGAGTATCATGGTATGGATGGGGCAAGTATCAAACAGATTGAACGGTTTCAGTTGATAGAAGACCATTGGAATGACCCTCACAAGCTTATCATAGTTGATGGGAGTATGATCATTTACTGGGCATCGTTCTTCGCTAAGTACCAAGATTTGTCCGATGAACGATTGGTATGGGGTATGTTGTTGAACGTACCAAATGAAGTGATCAGAAAGCGTTTCAAAGAACGTTCGGGAAGGGAATGGTCTGAGAAACGAAGTAAGAACGTAGACCAAAAAAGGAATAGCTCGAATACAACATTTAACAAGGCCTTGTCAGTTGACAAGTACCGCATGGAAAGTGTTAAGCACTATAGCAAAGAACATTTTGATCATATTATTGGGAAGATACAACGGATGACAGGCCTTGATTTAGAAGGTTGCACAATAAAATAAATGAAGAAAAAAGTCTTTTTACATCTTTTTGGTACTCACGGCAGCGGTAAGACTACTGCTGCAGCATCTATAGGGAAACATTTAGGGGTAGATTTCGATCCTGGAGGTTTGGTCCACTCCAACCCAGAAGAAACTTGCCTATTGTTAGGTAAGAAAAGCGGTAAAGGTAAGTATCTTGGTATGGATGGGGCAAAGATCAAACAGATTGAACGGTTTCAGTTGATAGAAGACCACTGGGATTCTCCGCATGAACTTATAATTGTAGACGGGGCGATGTTGATTACGTGGTCTTCCTTCTTTTCACGATATGTCGAACTACCTGAGAGCAGATTAGTTTGGGGTGTATGGCTTATGGTACCTAATCGTATAGTTAAAGAACGATTTAAAGACAGATCAGGACGACCATGGACTGAAAAAAGAGAAAAGAATGTTGACTCCAAACGTAATAGTTCTGTTTATGTGTTCGGTAAAGCCAAAGAAATACCCCAGTATAGAATAGAGCGAATGAAACATTACACAGAGGAACACTTTCAATTTTTAACCCAAAAGATCACAAGACTCACAGGCCTTGATTTGGATGGGTGTAAATTAACAAATACATAAAATGAATATTGACTATAAACAGTTTGACCCTGTTGACGAGATCGGTGGGTATGCACAAGAACTGGTAGACTGGTTGGACTTTGATCCCGATTATGAGCCCATAAATCACTTCGCTAAGAACGATGCAGACCGTATATGGGTGAGTTACCTATTCGCAAGTTTTGATAGCATTGCGACAGCCTCAGTAGTTTTCCAGCAATTCCCTGAGTGGCCTGACGACGAGTATGAAATGGGGGAGATCAATGATTGGTTTTATGATAAGGCTTCTGACCTTTACGTAGGGAAGGAGCGGAAGAGATTGAAATATAATTTCATGGACATGCTCCACAGTTTTAACCATCATCGTGGAGACCTTACTCCCAAGGAGTTTCTTGATCAGTTTATGACAGAAGACCCCGAAGAGTCTTATGATGAAATGGATGACGCTCTGGAAAAGGTGAAGTATCTTGGTCCCTTAACTCGATACGATTTCATGGAACTACTCCAGCGACAAGCTAACTATGATATTATCCCAACGCATATGGGGACAATACGTAGTGGTTGTCTTGGCCCTGTAAAAGCCAGCAATATGGTTTTGGAGATGCTGCAACTACCTGTGATTGAAAACCACAAACTATTGCATGAAAGAGCTTGCGTCTTCAGTGACATTATACAAACCTATAGACCTAACCTTGACCATGCGCTTATAGAGACTACACTTTGTAAGTATCAAAAGTTGGTGGGGCAACGGTACTATACAGGGGCCGAAATTGATGAAATGCTTGGGGAGATGATTTTATTGGAAAACAGGGGATTTGATATGGGGCCGTTGTTTGAAGCTCGAGCAAATGTATTTGACCCACAAACATTAACAGAACACCAAACAGATGACAGGGAATTTTTACTCAGTCTAAAGAAATATGGAGGTGAAGAATTTGCTCCTGTCACAGAATTCAACACCAGATATAGAGGAATTAAATGAGAACAGAAGAGATAAAACATATCACAAGACGAGTCCGAAAAAACATCAAAGAGATTCTTGAGCTCACAGATAAAGATGTTATTCAAGACTATACGGTAAGTGATTTTAAAGAGGTTGTTGTCATAGTTGGTAGTAGTCGGGGAGGTACAAGTTTGTTCTTTGATACCCTTCGGCACCACCCTGACTTTTCTTCTCCTGATGGGGAACACGGGAAATACTATACACTGAACGATATGATGTATCCGTTCTTAGACAGTGATTCCCTTCCAGAGGACGCTCCTATACCTGAGGAACTTACTCAATTCATGTTACTGGATGTAGGGAGAACTTCGATTGGGGGCACAGATGAAGAACATTTTATTGATAATTTCATTAGTCGACTCCCGATGCAGTTCTATTATATGAACTTTGACTATCAGGGCATAAAGGAAGAGTACCTCAGAAAGTCCGCAAACTTTACGGAAGTAGTTGACAGGGCTGGGATCATGAAAAGGTATTATGATCTTAAGAGCGTAGGGATTGAACCTGACACTGTATTCAATCCGTTGACTGAGTTTTATATCTCCGAGACTCCGTTTATATTCCCCCATCGGTATAAAAGAAAGTTGGAGGAAAAAGATTTTTCAGAGTCTAAACTTCTTCTTAAGACCAGTGTTGATGCTTATAGGATGGGGTGGGTTGATAAATTATTCCCTAACAGTAAAGTAAAGTATATTCATCTCACAAGGAACCCTGCTGCGTCAATGAACGGCCTTATCGACGGGTGGTTGACCAATAGGGGGTTCTTTACGTACAAGATACCTGACATGGATATTATGGGGTACCCAAGAAAAGATTTATGGAACTATGACCTGCCACCTAACTGGAAGAATTTGTTGACGGAAGATTTAACAACTGTAGTTTGGAGCCAATGGGCTCAGGCCCACCGTCATATCATGGATTATTCAGGACCTAACAAAGTTCTGAAGGTAAAGTTCGAAGACTTCCTTTATAATCGGGAAGAAACAATCGGAAAAGTTACGGACTATGTTGGTGTAGACGCCAATGCTCCATTGTTCACAGAGAAAACAAAGGCACTAAACAAAGTAATGACTACGGATGAACCCCGTAAATATCGTTGGAGAGACCGTGGTAAAATGATAATTGAAAACATCAAGAACCTCGACGAAGGGTTCGTTGAGAAGCTTGGTTACGAAATGAATGAAGGAAATGAAGGATTCCAAGAATGGTACTAAACTACGACAAACCATACGAACTAAATGAAGCTCTAATTATATTACCCCAAGCCCGTAAAATAAAGATGCCGTTCAAGGTAAACTTTAAAGAACCAGTTGACTTGATCGACGTAGTTATGGAATTGGAAAACTATGCGAATATACTCAGTAATTTGGGGGTGAATGTAAAGTTGATGAAGTGTCCTTACAAAAGGTTACCTAACGTGATGTTTGCCAGTGACAATGTCCTATCACACGGTGGGATTATTTATTTACCAGCTATGGCAGGGATACGCAAAGAGGAGCCTAAATGGTTATACAGGCGGTTGGAGAATTCTGTTCTCTTGCCTGAGAGTGTGAACTTTGAAAGTAGTGATCTATTAGTTCTGGATGAAGTGTTGTTGTTAGGAATAAAGAATAGGACATCGACCGCAATAATAGAAACCCTCATGGAACTATACCCCAAACGGGAGATAAAGTTCATTGAGGTTCCTGACGGAATTCAACACTTGATGGGAGTTGTCAGGCCACTTGGCCCAGATCGAGTCATGGTCAGAGAGAAACTCCTCACTCAGACGGATATAGATGTTCTTTCCAGCTGTTATGAAACAGTAGTCAAGATACCTGAAACGAACGAGATAAGGGAGAAGTTGGCCTTCAATTTTGTCCCGATAAAAGAAAATGAAGTCATCATACCTGACGATGTACCAGCCTTTGAAGAGTTCCTAAACAACTTCAAAGTGAAGACTCACAAAACAAGTATAACCAATCTGCGTAAGGCTGATGGAGGGTTAGCTTGTGCTACAGGACGGTTAGCATAAATGGGGTTCGAACGAAACATAACGGAGACTTCGACAGGTGAAATAAGGATGAACTGTCCCTTTTGCGAGGACAGGCTTACCAACAAACCTCCTGAAGACCGAGCGGACAGGAACCAACATCTTTACATAAACCCTAAGAAGAACCTCTACTTCTGTCATAGGTGTGAAGCCAAAGGCAAAGCGGAGTCGCTGGATCATTACCTCCACGATATCGTATCAGACCGAGATCATTGGGACATTATTGAGCGGTCCAAAAAACAGACAGGAATACAGAAGCATGATAGGACCTATTTTGATCCCGATCAGTTAGGAACGGCTCCCGTACAAGGAGCACCATCTTGGTCATACCTCACAAAAGAACGGAACTTGGGGTCAGAGGATATACGGTATTATGACCTCCGTAGTGGAAAGGAATCTCTCAGAGGCCGTATCGTTGTGCCAGTGTATGATGATGAGGGTTATTGCATTTACTACAGTGCTCGAACCTATACAGGCCGTAACCCAAAGTATAAGAACCCTAAGATTAATAAGAAGAACGTGATATTTAATCTCCATGCAGTCGACACAGATTATGTCATTGTATGTGAAGGTGTATTCAGTGCTATTCATGCAGGTCGTTCAGCTATAGCGGTGCTGGGGAAGTTTATTAGTGAGTGGCAGTTTCATGCAATCGCCCGAAGGTTCAAGAAAATATATTTGGCACTGGATGGGGATGTTCTTCAAAAGGATAAAGAACTGCCTGAAGGCAAGAAGAAAGTCCCAATGATCGTAAATAAATTTCAACGATTAGGATGTGAAGTTGGGGTGGTCAAACTCCCTCCAGATAAAGACCCTGAGGACGTTGGCAGAGAAGAGTTTAATCGGTTGTTAGGGCAAACCAAAATGGAGTCTAAAGTATCCCCAAAAACTTTCAGACCAAAAATAGATTCTCGAAGGTTTTATTCTTGATCCCATTTCCCTTGTTGCGGTAAGGGATTGCTGTTTGTTTTTCTCTAAGGTTCTTTGTAACTTTGCGTAAGTCATCTAAGGTTCTTTGTAACTTTGCGTAAGTCATCAATAACAACCAACATTCGGATGAGAACAATGTTATTTGGAAAGCCAGCTTATCACACAATAGATCAGTTCAACTGGAACAAGAGTTTCAAAATCTTTACAGCGGAAGACTCTGATCTTCAAGGCTCTATTCACTGTAACCGCATCACTATTCAGAACACGAAAACTGGAAACACCAAAACTTTTGAACACGTAAAGGATGACCTTAGGGGAGACGACCTTATGGGCCGTCGTTACTCTTGCGGAGACCTTTCACTTCTTATCATTAACGACTAATTCGGAGGAATCATGAACTTATTTAGAGAACTTGACACACAGGAACAGGAAGACTTCAAACAGTGGGCTCGAGATAACTACACTCCAGGAGACGAAATCAGTTCGATTTGGCACCCTGTTGTACGAGCCGAGTGCGAACGTATGAATGCAGAACAGGAGGCCTCATGAAACGCAAGGGAATTAGGTTTAGACGAGCGAAGCACTTAGGCTATAGGATGGCCAAGGAAGGAGACACATATACTAACGGAGAACAGATTGATGACAACTACTGTGTAATCGTTAGGATAGAAGAATGTGAGACCTATGAGAAAGAGGGTCGTTTGTATTACGAGCCAAAAGACGCACCCTCAGTTGACCTCACAGGCCACAGCCGTACCAATATGGTTTACGGAACTCGAAGAACCTACCGTAACAAAAGGTACGATACCCGTTCGGTATACTGGGTGGAAGACGGGATAGTTTACCGTGGGTCTATTCCAGTAGAGATGACCCCCGAAGACCAACCTGAAACAGCTTGGTATGATGTTCAGGGCCGTCGTTACGAAGCCAAGATACGTGCGGTACCTTTGGAAGACGCAAGACTCTTAGTCAGTGAATCTAACCGAATTATTGACAAGGAAGATGTGGTTCTTATTTCACGGCCTGATCGCAGTGGAGAGGAAAGTACCTATACTGTTTATGAACTTAAAAGTAACAATTGATATGCTACTCACCGTAAAACGACTCAGAGAAAAGCTCAAAGAATTTGATGACGATAAGCCTGTGGGGTTTGTTGATCCTTATGGGAAGTTCCATCCAATTTCTGTGAGCGATGTGTACATGGCCACGGGGCACTTTTCCATAACGGAACCCGACAGGCACTGGAGTGAACTAGTAACTACAACAAAACCCAAACGTGTGTGTCATCTGAATGTCCCGCAGGTTGGGGTGCCAAGAGGAGAGTTTAGTTTACTGAAGAAGGAGAAGGATGAAGATTGAAGTTTGTGTCCCAGAAGACTTTACAGAAGAACAGGTAATAGACTTTGCAGAATTTGTAAGTGAACGGAAAGGATGGTCAATACGCTCGGATGAGGATGAGGACTGTGAACCAGAACGGTGCGAAGAATCAGAAGGGTTCGTTCATATCACCCTTTTCACCAGCTAAAATACTGTTGCAAGACTTTCATTCTAAAGTCTTTCGATGTTTGTTTATTACCTAAATAATTAAAATTTTTATTGCAACTCATTACTTAAAATAACAACAATTCAATTCGGAGGAAACATGCTAACTCAAGCAAAAGACAATAAGATTCAAGATTTGATTGATCGCAATATGGGACTAATTGTTAAGCTAAGCAATAAGGTATCGAATGCGGTTATGACCAGTCAAGACGCTCAACAAGAACTTATTCTGAAGCTCTTAGGAAAGCTGGATCGTGACCCACAAACCCTTGATAAACCGATTGTTCAGCAAGACAAAATAACTTACAAAGTCTTATTAGACTACCATGTAGACCTTATCCGCTTTTATTCCAGACGGCCTGACACATCAAAATATTGCCCTAATTTCTCCACTTCTGGAGTAGAATATGGCACGGAAGATGATGCGAATTATGACATGTCAGTAGAAGACATCGATCATACGGCCCCGATGTTCTCTTGCAATGAGATGGAACACCCCGAGAAAAAAGTGTCAGAGGATTTATATTTTAGGGAACTAATAGCTCGTGCGAAAGAGTTCGAAGAATCTTATCCAGGAATAACAGAGTTCATAAAACAAGCTCTTGACCCCTCAGAAGAAGTCCTCGAGCAGTACGAGACCTACCGTAAAGGGAAGAAGTATTCACGCCACCCCGAACGGAACTACATCCCTCCTTATACTCTTATTAAGTTTCTGGGTATATCGGAAAGTAGACTACGTAGATTCCATATTGTGATTTCGAAAATATTGAGCAATCTGGAGATTTCCAGAGCAAGCGAAATTTACAAACGATTATCATATAGCTAATGGAACTTAGAGAGTTGCGCAAAGTTGACGTTGACTATGAGTATATCAACCACACGTTCTCACTTTATTGTGACTGGTTGGATACAGGGGATGAATCTGTTTATCGACAAATGGCAACTGAGGCCGTTCCGTTGGTTAATATTTTCTTATCCGTAGCTATCCGTAGACACAACCTCAAAGGAAGCGAATCAACATTTGATGAGCTTTATTCTTATGCGTACTCCACGTTCCTTGAAACAGTCCGCAAAAAGAAAGAGTACCCTGAGCCCAATGCATTTTATGCCTACATGAAGACTCGTGTTAGCTATGCGACTTTCAGCTATTATATGGAAGAGCATGTGCAGAGCGATGAGCTTGTAAGCGAAGAGGTGGTGGAGTTTAGCCAACTACCTCTGGGGTATGGGGTGGATGTTAGTTCTATTTCTGAACGACACCTTAAAAGCTATATGCGCTATTTCTTCAGTTGTTACAATGAAAAGGAAAAAGATATATTTAAGTATATTATTCTTTATTTCCAGCGGAACCGAGATGAGATTACACCCAGCCTTTTGGAAGTGAAATTTCAGTTAGCTGAAGATCGTGCAAAGCAACTGGTGGAACGGGGGAGAATTTTATTTAGAACCATATTGTTTTTCTGTCTTAGAGAAGGCCAAGAACCACACCAATATATCAACAAAAGAGGAGACACGATCATGGTCAGTAAGTATTTCTTAACACTATTAACAATAGAAGACAAGTACCCTCATTTAACAGAGCTTTATTCTTTGTTAGGTGACCAGACTCATGACGTAATGAAGATACTTGGGGGTGAGAAAGTAAAGTTCCCAAGCCCCGAGGAACTCAAGAAAACAAACAAAGAAGTGAGTGCTGTAATGGATTTTTTGGAAAATCCTGTTCGGGAACGGTTAGACGAAATTTCAGAAAAGAATAACATCGACAGGCGAAGACTAAATTACATCCTCAAGTCCTACAAAAAGAAGTTCAAAGACGTACCTTTTTTAGGCGAGGAATTAAAAGCAGTAGACGAGGTTTACAGTTAAATGGCAGAAAAGGAAAAGATTGATAGAGGGCATTATTCGTATGACGGATATGACATCATTAAAGACACTGACCGAACGGGAAACCCGTGGGAAATTTTTAAGAATTACCAACAGGTTACCGAAGTAAAGGTTACTGAGAAACAACGGCTGAAAGATTGTATAGAGTTCCTGGATGATTATGAGGAGCCAAATTTTGATGCGGAAGAACAAAAGATAGACACCACCAAGGGGTCTCCAGTATTTGTTGTCACAGACGACTTTTTAGACCAAATGGAAGATATGGATGATCCTGAGTATCAGGAGTCCAAAGCTCTTTTTAAGGAGATTGTCAAGGATGAACAACACAGGGTACGGATTATATTCTTGGCTCTAATCCGTAGGAAAATAAAAAAGCTGGAACAGATGGATATGCTCACCACCCGAGTTGAAGAACTGGTGGAAGCAAATATTGATCGATACTCTCCAGAACAACTTATTGAGTTCTATGAGGTGATCTCAAAGAGGCTCAATCAGGAATCAGAAGAAATAGGAAAAATTGTAAATAGTCTATAACATGAAGAAGAAAGATTTTGTAAAGAAAATACAAGAAGTACTGAAGCAAAAAACAGGTAACCGACCAACATTTATCGAAGCCCGAGACTGTTTAGACGCAGTTGTTGAGTCCATGGAGCAATCCTTATCAGAGGGCAAGGCCATTCGCTTCAGAGGGTTTGGGAGATTTGAGTTCCGTAAACGAGAGGGATTCACCCGAACCACTCATGTAAAAGCTGGGGAGAAGGTTCCCGAAGGGTATGAAACAAAAGTAGACCCTCATGTTGTGGCCTATTTTAAGCCGTCCAACCGTCTGAATGAACGGCTCACTGAAAAGTTAGGTCCAATTCTTTTTGATGAATAAGAGGAAGAATTGGAAGTTTAACTATGTGGCTAACGGTCTTAAAGTATCATGAACATATTCGCATTACATTCCAGCCCAAAGATCACAGCCCAGTGGCACGTTGACAAGCATGTGGTCAAGATGATACTTGAGACAACTCAGTTACTCACAAATTGTTATTATAAGTCCTGTGAGTTGGTTGGGTCTGAACAGACCGAAGAAGAAATTATTGAAGATGTGTTCACAGGGTTTCCACGAGAACGGCCTTACAAACCGACTCACATGAATCACCCTTGTACACTATGGGCTGCCGATTGTAAAGAAAATTGGGAGTGGTTGTTAAGGTTAGGTCAGGAGCTCTGTCAGGAATATACGTTCCGATATGGCAAGCAGCATGCTTGTTCTCCTTTATTACAGTGGATGAGTCACCATCATCCCGTTCTTCCCGAGTCCCTAACTGGGTCAACCACTCCCTTTGTTTGTGTTATGCCAGATAAGTATAAACTCACTGAGAGTCCTATACGTAATTATAGGCTTTATTATACGTTTGGGAAGACTGAAATTCATTCATGGAAAGATAGGGAAATACCTTTTTTCATAAATTCATACAGGACTGTTTATAATGTTGTATAAAGAAATAAATTTTGATGACTACCGATGCCGAAACATTTTTGTATCGGCCCTGATGAAGCGTATCCCCGATGCTAAGGTGCATCATAAGTCACATACAAGTTACCAGAGGGTATATATTGAGTTACCTGAAGACCCTATGGCAGAGGAGAACCTGAAAGAAGTCAAAGAAATTTTTAATGAACGTCGGGAACAATTTCTGGAAGAGGTTGGAGGGTTATTGGATGCCCTGATGGAGCACACCCCTATTGAGAAGGAAGACCTAAGTGGGGAAGACTATGTGAAATTAAATTTCCCGTCTCCGTATGGGTTCCTATTCCTAAGACACATACTGCTACGCAAGGGGATAGATTTAAAGGGACATCTAACCGCAAGCACAGCCATAGTTGGGGTTTATGATGAGGACGAGTTTAACGACAAATATTGGAAGAAAGAATTTAAGACCAAAACAGAGCGTCTTGAACAAAAGATAGATCATATCGCAAAACAATACATGGAGGAAGACACCAATGACAAAGACTGAAAAAATGCTAAACTTAGATTTAGACTGTCAAATAAAAGAATATTCCAAACGGAATAACAAAAAGAAGATATTTATACTTGCCCCGAAAGAACTGGATTTCCCGTCCGTTGTTTTACACCCAAGTGTGGAAGACAACACGGAGTTGTTGAGTAAAATGGATTCTATATTTGCGGAACGGCACTCCCCAAATGAGAATACAATTTTTGATGTCACCGAACGGTCAGTAACGTATTCATTCAGCCTTCCAGATTTGTTGAAGATATTAGGCCGTAACCCGTCTGTATCTTCAGCAGGTAGACTGGAAGACTTATTCACAACACCCGAACCCGAACAGATAAACGGATGAAAGAATACAAGTCCATCTTTAAAGCCTTTACAGCGTACTGTTATAAGAACGTAGATTCTTTGAAGTGGAAGTCTTTTCGGAATGATAAGAAGCAGTATAGATATTTCCGAACCAAGTTGAAAGATTTGAATATCATCGTAGGGCTGAATCTTACGATGAACACCTATTTTCTTTCAATTAAGGGTCTGGGGGATATAGGCAACAAGAAGCACCGACTCCTTTTCCCCAGTAAGTTGCAAAGATTATTTATAACGCTATTAAAAATTGAAAAAAGAGATCGCTATGAGCAAACAAAAGAACAACAGTAACGACAAAAAAGTTGTGGGTCTTAACGAGAAAAAATTTGTGCTTATTGTTGGCCCTGTTGTTGACGAGGATGGGGAGGACATAGGGAATTATGCCCGTTTTGCTGGGGTAAGGAAAGTACGGTTACTCAGTAAGAAAGGCAGCAAAGTTCGGTTTGATATGGATAAGGCCTTAAAGGATTTTAACACCACTAACGAGTTGACTATAAAAGATGCCCCCTCTAACATTTCTTCTTTTACAGCACTCAAGTTTGGTAAGGCAAAAACCAAAGAAGAACAACTGAACATTATCATGCATGAATGGGTTAGTAATTTAATACTTGAAGAAGGCATGAAATATGTTGGAATGGTCAATGGGGATTCGCAAACACTACCGTTGGGCGATATACCACATAAATTAACTTTTAATACGGAGCAATAGTATGCCACGAGATCAAGAATACGGAAGTTCATTTGACAATGTAGTTCGAAGTGTCTTCCTGAGTAGTCCAAATAAAGAGGCCCTCAAAAAATTAGACAACATTATAAATGACACAAGTTTCGAACTGAGGGAAATCCTAGCGGACATCGCTCTTTTCCCAGCTAATAGTTCACACATTACCCATATTGGGTACAATCCAATGTATGAAGTTCTTGAAATAAAATTTAAGAACAACCCAAACTCTTTTCGATACAAAGGGGTTGGGCAAGATTTTTGGAACGATTTTGTGAGTGCTCAGAGTTTTGGTAAATATTTTCATAAGCACATAAAGAACGGGGGGTTCGAGTTTCTTGAGCTTCCAACGGATGTAAATCAAGTAACTACCAACGAACTATGAAGAACGAACAACTACCAAATTATGAAAACTTAGACGGGATGCTTTATACGCTGGTCACAGATGAGAATGATCAGCCTGTGAAATATGACCAAATGGTGGATCGATTATCCAAAAAGCGGACTAAAAGAATACTGATGGACGAGAAGTGTGACACCCCTGTGAAGTATCAGTTTGGTCATAGTGGTCGGTATGGATTTATTTCTGTGAAAGATTTTCTTGTTAAAGGTCAGTTAGCTCACTATGCGATGATTGTTAATACTCAGTCAGAGGAATCCTATGTGGTTCATCCTGACCTTGCTAAGAAGGCGGTAGCGGTAGAGAAGGAAGTATTATCTGAGCAACAAGAAAATGTAGATGTGTTTGAAATAAAAGACATCTTACTTCCCCAGATTCAGGTGGAGATAAATATTAAAGAATATTATGTATGGTGAAAGATAATCCCAAATCAAAAGTGCAACCAGCAGTTATTGAGCGGTTTTAATTGTTGACAAAGAATCTGAGGAGATGTCTTTAAGCGCACTCATAACGGCAGTTTGGGATACTGAATTACCAATACCAATGTTTGATGGAAGACCTGAAGATGCGGATAAGAAGTTAGTAGGTCATATTATTTACTTGGAACTAAAGGAAGAAAAAGATGGAACCCATGTAGTGACAGGAGGGTTCACGAAGGGCCTAATGAAAAAGAATAACACCCATGGTGATGTATAAAAGACATATAGCCAAGACAATTACATGGCGTGTCGTAGGGACACTTGATACAATGTTGTTAGGGTGGCTTGTCACTGGGGAATTAAAATACGGCCTTGCTATCGGGGGGTTGGAGCTTATAACTAAAATGGTCCTATACTTTTTCCATGAACGAGTGTGGTATAAACTATCTAATTTTGGAGTAGACAAAAATGAGTGATTCCCATTTAACAGGTGATGCCAAAGAATATTTTGAAAAGATTGAAGAGATGTTAGATTCATGGGACTATGAGTTCGCAGAGGAAACATTGATGAGTATAGGGGAATGGGTTGAAGAAAACAACCACATTACCGAGAAGCAAAAGAAGGCTGTGGATAATATAGAGGAAAGCATACGCTAACTAAAAGTCATACTTTTAACTAAACGGTCACTAAGTCTATGAATGAATTAGAATGGAAAGAGATACCCGAAGACAATAAGTATGCAAACAAAGAAGTTAATCTTGCACCATCTGACGCTATACTAAAGTTCACTCACCAAAAGAAAACAAACCCAAATATATTAAGGGTTGATATCTATGATAGGGAGTACCGTTGCGTGATGGAAGTAAATGTAAAAATAATGGAACTGGACAAGAAAGGGTTCTTCAACCATATGCTTGTTTTATTCCAACAATGTAAAAAAGAAACAAATGGATAAAATGTTGTTCAAAAATGATTGGTTAGAAGTCACAAAATCTTTTGGGCTTGCGTACAAATTTCGTAAAGCTGGATATTTTGACGAGAGGCCATCGTTACAGTTTTACCTAACTCCCCTGCTTTCCGTTATAGTTATGGCTCCAGTTGGCCTAATGTATGGCTTACCGTGGTGGTATTGGGTTGTTACCCTTGGGGTATTTCTTTTTGGATACATACAGGTCTTTCTTAAGCTCCCGTTCCACACAGGGATGGTGGAGTTTGAACCTCCAGTATGGGGGATTTATTACTATTCAAGAGCACTATGGATTTGTAAAGGGCGGGATACTTCATCACACTATATGCCTTGGGACATGAAACATTATAGACGTTCCATTCTAAAGGAGGATGGAGACTGGTTGCATATTTATGCTGGGGAACGATCTGATTATACTATGGGGGAGTTGGAAGAAATTAGGTGGGAAGAAGAACACCCCTATTTTTATAAATTAAAGAACGGAGAAGTCCAAGAAACTATTGCTTCAATCCATGTAGAAGAACGGGAATGGAGATGGAGAATGTTTTATAAAGTATCTATCCCTTGGTTCCGTAAGATTAAAAAAGTTGTTGAAGTGTCCTTCCATGATGCTATTGGAGAAGGGGTCAACACATTTAAAGGGGGTGTCGTAGGTACTGGAGAGGAAATGTTGGATGGGGAAGAACCGTTCGATACCTTAAAGAGAATGGAAGCAAACAGAGAATTCAGAAGATAATTATGTTAGTACGCAAAATAATACGATCACTCAAAAAGAAATTTCCAAACCATCGTGTAGAGTTCAAGCTGGAACAGAGCAGGGTGAAGTCAGACAGCCCAGTCCTCTTGTCAGGGATAACACGATATCAGTTGATACTGAATGAACAACCGACCGAACTATATCTTGATGAGGATGAGGTCATGGCCCTTGGAAAAAAACATTCTGAAAGCAGGGCCGAAAAAATTGCGGTGCGTGCTGCAAGTAAAAGGATAGTAGAGTTAATAAAAACACAAACCAATAAACATTGACATGATAATTTGCGTAGATTTTGACGGAACTATTGTCACGCACGACTACCCCAACATTGGTAAGCCCGTACCAGATGCATTGCGTGTCCTTCAAGAACTTAGAAGGGCTGACCATAAAATTATTCTGTTCACGATGCGGTCTGGAAAAAATTTGAAAGAAGCTGAGAGGTATCTCCAGAATAATGGGGTTCAGATTTATGGAGTGAATAGAAATCCAACGCAAAGAAGTTGGACACAATCCCCAAAGGCATATGGGCATCTTTACATTGATGATGCTGCTCTTGGGATTCCGTTGATAGAAGATGAAGAGTTTAGTGAACGGCCTTTTGTAAACTGGTCGGAAGTACGCAAATTATTGAAAAGAAAGGGTAATATCATTTAACCCAGAAAACGACCAACCCTTACCCCTAATGTGGTTTAGTTCGTCTCTTAGACGCTAAATTTCGGATCGGGTTGCATGGGTCTGAGTGGGGATTCATTAAAATAGGCTTTATATGGCTGAATTAAAGAAATTAGAGGAACTTCGGGAACTTTTGGAAGAAGCACCTACGGTTGCATTTTACAAATGTCCGAACGGACTTTATGCAATAAGATCAAATACACCTGATGTAGCAGAGTTTCCGTTGTCGTGTCGGGAAGAGCTTACAGATTTTGAACAGCAAGAATTTAATCACGTTAATGAATTAAGGATACACCGAATACGAAGTCGGGATGAGGTATACAGATGACAAAACCAACATTAAAAGCTCCATTGAATGCAGGGCAAACTGTAACTATTCGAAACAAAGGCCGTTACACACCACATGAACTTGCGGTGGCATTTGATGAAAAGACCCCAATAAAGTTTTTTGGTATGGAGTGTATTATAGTAGACCTACAACAACTATTTTTTGACGAAGACTACGAACTAAAAATAAAGGCCAATAAATAAACCTAACATTATGAGTGAACAAAACCAAGTACCACAATCAGAAGATCAAGTATATTCTAACAAACAACTCATGGAATCCCCTGAGATTAAAAAAGTTGCGGAGAAGGTAATAGCGGATAAGAAGATGGAGTTTGGCCCAGCGGAAATTGGATACATGCTGGTCTACCCTAACATTAGTAGGAAGCGTGCTGCAAAAACTATAAAGGCGAGTGCTGAAGTCAGATTTTATTCTGGGAACCATTATATTATTCAGGTTTCGGGGGAGCTTTGGGATATGTTGGACGAGAAAACAAAAGAGATATTAATCTTTCACGAACTGATGCAGGTGGAACCCGTGTTTAAATCTCGAAGTGGGCAATGGAAAATGCAGTTACGGAAGCCTGATTTCTCAGACTTTTACACAATCAATGACAAGCATGGCAACGAGTGGTACAAGACCATCCAAGCCACTGTGTCCAGTTTATATGACCTTGACCCTCGTCAGGAGAGCAAAGTCAAGACCTAAATTGAGTTTTAGCAAGCTTGTTACATAAGGTGTTTAGCTAAAATTCAGTTTTAAAAAATAGCACAATAATAATTTAATAGGAACGAAGAATGGAAGCAGTATACCGAAATTCAATAGCAGACCACGGAGCAACCCTGATATCACATATTGCTCTTGTGGACGAAACAGGAACTTAAATTACAGGTGGTAGCCCTGCGTATGCAAGACAGCCAGTTACATGGACAACTGCATCTGATGGTACTATCAGACCTGATGCAGATTTAACTTTTGACATTCCTGCAGGTGTTACTGTAGGCGGTTGGAAGGGCTATGATGCTCTTACCGCAGGTACAGAACATGGAGGGGCTACACTCACCAATGAATCTTTTGCTTCTCAAGGGGAGTATACCTTATTGGCTGCGTCAACTGGTATCAACCATACAGCAGCATAATTAATCACAGGCTATTTTAGTAACGAAGGTTAGCCTATCAATTCAAAACTATAACTATTATGCCTAATATTAATTTAACCAAATACTCCCAGTCTGGGATGTTCGTAGTATTTGTTAATGGGGAAGAAGTTTCATCCCATTCTGAAGAGAAAGAAGCTGTCGAGAACGCAGTGAACGCAAAGTTCGATAACCCCAATGCAGAAGTTTATTACCAAATAGACTCAAAGATAAAGGTAGATGTGTCTGGGGTTTCTGCTCCGCAACCAGAGCCTGAGTCTGATGTAGCCGTAGAAAGCATTCAGTTAGTTGGGCAAGACTTTGTTGAAGGGGATGACATCACGGTTCAGATGGTTGTCCAGAACATTGGAGAAACAGACCTTGGTTCGTTCTCTTACACACTGAGGCTTGGGACAGACCTACAAATTGAGGGGTCTATAGATTCATTAGTTGTCGGGGATCAAGTCGTCTTAGAACACACGTTTCTATCAGTACCTGCTGGGGAACACGTTGTTGAAGGGATAGCCGATAGTAACAATGCTATTGCGGAACCGATCACAACTAACAACAAAAAGGCTATTATGCTCACCGTAGCGGAAGCCTCAACCCCAACTCCAGAGCCTGAGCCTGTTGGAGATTTCTTGACCGTTTCAGATGGAAAGTTAATGTCTAATGGGGCTGAGTTTAGGTTCAATGGAACAAATGCATACTACTTACCAAACTATCAGATCATAGACGAATGAGTAGTAGACCGAGCAGTTGATGCTTTTGTCCAAGGGAGAGTCAAACTAATTAGGACATGGGGATTCTATGATGGAGGAGTAATTTATGAGAATGACAACCCAATCCAGCCGCCCCCAACACAGTATAATGAGGAATCTCTTAAGGCCTTGGACCAAGTTATTGCAAAAGGAAAGAACCTCGGTATGCGGTTTGTGATCCTGTTCGTTAATTATTGGGACGAACTTGGAGGTATTTCTAAGTATGTTGAGTGGGCAACAGGCACTGCGGACAGAAACATGAATATGTTTATAAATAACCAAGACTGCCAAGACACGTTCAAGGCTTATATTGAGACGCTTCTGAACCGTGTGAATACGGTCACAGGGATCGCTTATAAAGATGAACCTGCAATAGCTATGTGGGAAATAGGCAATGAGCTTAGGAACCCAAACGGAACCGCAGAAGAACTACGGGACTGGTACCAAGAGAGGGCTCAGTTCATTAAAGGGATTGATGCGAATCATCTTGTGGCGACAGGAGAAGAAGGGTATGACGACTCAAGTTTAGGAACGTGGAACTCAGAAGGTAAGTTTATCAATGATAAATACTCTTCTGAGGATTATACAAACTCTTATGTCCTCAGGGCGAATCAGGGAACATCCTTTATTCTTAACACTCAGATACCTGAGATTGATGTGGCCACGTGCCATTGGTACCCAACGGTGTTTGGATTTGGAACAACCATTGATGACCCGTTCTTAGCATCCCAAAAAGCGTTTGTACTTGATCACCAGAATATAGCCCAAGCAGAAGGTAAACCAATGTTTATTGGAGAGTATGGGTTTGTAGGTCATGGGGACGCACGAGTTCTCCAGTGTTACAGTGAACTATATTTGTTGATTGAAAACAATGGAATAGCAGGAAGCCTGTTATGGCAACTTGCTGCCGATTGGGTTAAATGCTGGGAATACGGGGGTAATGTTTGTTACCCTGCAGGACGAGAGGATATTGAATTGTTCGAGGCCTTTAAACTACACTCCGAAAGTATGTAAGCCCTAACTTGTGAGTAGTCTAAATGTAGACAAAACAGATGCGTTGTATACAGACCTTGCTGTCTTCATTCCAGGAGATGAGACTTCAGGGTCTGTTCTTGAAGATATATCTGAATCAGGTAACCAACACAATGCAACCCTCGGGTCTACAGGGACTACATTCACAACTTTAAACGGTAAGAACTCTATTCAGGTAGTTGGAGACGGTACTAATCAAATAACAATCCC
>Ga0136591_1000098_pt1 | contig 41248 bp, 51 predicted proteins | sample AntRauMFilla3767_FD_104929 | JGI IMG/M metagenome (GOLD analysis project Ga0136591, IMG submission 104929) | Saline lake microbial communities from Rauer Islands, Antarctica - Metagenome Filla 3 #767 | ecosystem: Environmental > Aquatic > Non-marine Saline and Alkaline > Saline | place...
ACCCGCTCGGGGGCCCCGTCGGCGAACACGACCACCGGGAGCGTCGGACGCTCCGCCCGGAGGCTCGTGACCAGCCCCGGCAGCTCGAACGCCAGGCTGACGACGCAGTCGACGTCGTCGACCGAGTCGACCGCTGCCCCGCCGGCCGCCGTCCTGACGGTCGGCCCCCCCTCGACCGCGTCGAGACCCGCCGCCGTCTCTGCCACCCGTTCCTCGTCGTCCCCGCAGACGAGGACGGTGTCACCGCGATTCATGCCTAACTGGTTAGCCAGTCTGGCACATGAATGTGCGGGTCAGGCGCCGCGCCGGGGTCGCGTCTGCGCTCGCTCACTCATGCACTGCCCGGTGTCTCGCTGGGACGTTATATATAACTATAGTTATATTCACATCGAGCGTAACACTAGCATGGCATGGCGCGTAGTGGCATCGTTATTCGGAGAGCGGTCGTGCAGGTGAGTAGTCGGCTCGGTAGCTGGTGCCAGATACCTGTCTCCGTCTACGCCGACACCGACGGTGGGCTACGCCACGCCTCGTGGCTGGAACTGTTCCTGGACCTCGTGTTCGTCGTCGCCGTCGCGGAACTCGGCGCGATGCTCCACGAGGACCTGACGCTCGCGGGCCTCGTCGAGTTCGTCGCGCTCTTTGCCATCGTCTGGTGGATATGGCTGAGCCTCAGCTACTTCGCCGACGTGTTCGACACGGAGGACCCGGTGTCCGTCGCCATGATAGTCGCCTCGATGTTCGGGCTCATCTTCCTCTCGGGCACCGTCGGCGGCGCGTTTCACGGCGGCTCTCTGGCCTTTGCCGTCGCAGTCCTGCTCCTCAGGGGCTACCTCACTGTAGCGCACGTCCGGGCCCGCCACCTCCGGCGGCAGGTCGACGCCGGCGAGCGGCGGTTCCTAAAGTACTGGATCGGCCTCGAGATATTCGTGACCGGCGTCTGGGCCCTCTCGCTGTTCGTCCCCGAACCCGGGCGGTACGGGCTCTGGCTGGCGTCGCTGGTCATCAGTGTCGCCGGAATCACCACTATCTACCTGAACTTCCGGCGGGTTCTCGGCCCGGAGGCCAGCCACTGTAGCGAGCGCTTCGGACTGTTCACTATCCTCGTCCTCGGCGAGACAGTCCTCGCCGTCGCACTGGGCACCTCCGTCGCGGCTGTTACCCCCGGGGCGGTGCTGGTCAGTGCCCTCGCGTTCGCCGTCGTCGTCATGGTCTGGTGGTTCTACTTCTACCGCTACGACGAGCGCATCTACGGGCGGCTCCTGTACGTGCAGAACGAACACTGGAAGCGCCTGCGACCGCGCGGCATCACCTACGTCTACGCACACGTGCTCGTCCACGCCGGCATCGTCGTCACCGGGGTCGGTATCGCCGTCACCCTCGAGAGCGCCTTCTCCGGGCACGCCCTCCCGCCGGGCGGGCGGCTGACACTCACGCTCGGCCTGGCGGCGTTCCTCGCCGGGACGGGTCTCGCCCAGTGGATGACCCTCCCCGAGATGGACGGCCGCGTCGGGGCGGCGCGGCTGAGCCTGGTCGGGTTCTGTGTCCTGCTGGCCGTCGGCGGCGGGACGCTCTCCCCGACCCTTCTGCTCGCTATCGTCGCGCTGGCCACGTTTGCGCTCCTGTGTTTCGAGGGAGTTACGCACGACGGCGTCCCGGCTCCGGCTCCTGGTCGGAGCCTCTCGGAGGGGAGCTCGTGAGCCTCGCTTCGTGGGCCGGGTCCAGCTTGACGGGGTCGCTCACGGTGTCCACCGAGACCGGCGAGAGCCTGCGCCACGCGACGTGGCTGGAGCTGTTCTTCGACCTCGTCTTCATCGTGGCACTCGCGGAGCTCGGGGCCTCGCTGCACGACAGCCTCGGCGTCGCCGGCTTCGTCCGGTTCGCGGCCCTGTTCGCCGTCGTCTGGTGGGTGTGGCTCGCCGTGAGCTACTACGCCGACACCTACGCGACGGACGACCTGCTCTCGCGGCTCTTCGTCGTCGTCGCGATGTTCCTGGTCATCCTCCTCTCGCGGACCATCCCGGACGCGCTCGCTGGGGGCTCGCTCGCCTTCGCGGCGAGCGTGTTCGCGCTCCGGGTGCTCCTGACGCTGGGGCACCTCCGGGCGCTCTACATGCGGTCCGAGGCCCGCCAGTTCGTCCAGTACTGGGTCGGGCTGGAGGTGCTGGTGACGGCCGTCTGGGGGCTCTCGCTGCTGGTCCCGCCGCCCGGGCGATACGGGCTCTGGGTCGCATCCGTTAGCCTCGGCACCGCCGGGCTCGCGGTCGTCTACCTCGGGTTCGACACCATCGAGACGCAGGTCTCGCACTTCTCGGAGCGGCTGGGACTGTTCACCATCCTCGTCCTCGGCGAGACGGTGCTGGGCGTCTCCTACGGCACGTCTTTCGTCGCGCTGGGCGCGTGGGCCGTGTTCGTCGGCGCGCTCGCCTTCGCCATCGTCGTCGCCGTCTGGTGGCTCTACTTCGATCGCTTCGACGAACAGGCCGTCAGTTGGTCGCCGCCGGACGAGGACGACCGGTGGCTCGAGGCGCGCCAGCGGGTCATCGTCAACATCTACAGCCACTACCTCGTCCACGGGGGTATCGTCGCGATGGGCGTCGGGCTGGCCGTGGCCGTCGAGGCGTCTCTGGCGGCCCACGCGCTGCCCGCCGGCACGCCCCTCGTGCTCTACACCGGCCTCGCCGCGCTGCTCGTGGGCGTCGCACTCAGCCACCGCACGTCCCCATCGTCGCTCGGCGCTCGCCCGGTCCTCGCGCGATGCGTGCTAGCGGCCGTGTTCCTGGCACTCGCGGCCGGCTGGCAGCCGCGCTCGCCGGTCGTCGTCGTCGGGGCGGCCGTCTGCCTGCTCTGTGCCCTCGTCGCCGTCGAAACGGGGCGGCGGGCCGTCACAGCGCCAGTTCCCGGCTGACTCCGAGGGCCGGACCCGAGCGAGCCGGCCGCAGAAAATGTCAGCAATCTATAACTACTTGCCGCGTTTCGGTTCGGGCACCGGGGACGATATGAAAGAGACGCTCACGATGTGGCGGGACTCGCGGATGATTGCGCTGACCGCCGTCATCGCCGCGGTGTACATGACCGCCCTCATCCCGTTCAAGGGACTCGTCATCGTCCCCGGCTTCACCGAGGTCCGGCCGGCGAACGTCCTGCCCGTCACCTTTGGCCTGCTGTTCGGGCCTGCAGCGGCCTGGGGCGCCGCAATCGGGAACCTGCTCAGCGACGCCTTCGGGGGGACCCTCTCGTGGGGGAGCGTCTTCGGGTTCCTCGGGAACTTCTTCAGCGCGTTCGTCGCGTACAAGCTCTGGGGAAACCTCGGCCCGCTCTCGGCCGGCGAGCGCCCCACCATGACGTCAGCCTCCCAGCTCGGCGAGTTCGTCGTCGTCTCGTTCGTCTCCGCCGCGGGCACCGCCGCGATAATCGCCTGGGGGCTCGACCTGCTGGGCCTGTTTCCCTTCTCGGTTTTCGCCCTCATCGTCACGGTCAACAACTTCCTCGCGGCCGCCGTCATCGGGCCGCCGCTCCTGTATGTCCTCTATCCGCGGATGGAAGCGGCCGGGCTCCGCTACGCTGATTTCCTGCAGGACCAGCAACTACCGGCGGTGCCGTCCGAGCGTCGCCGCGTCTCCGCCATCGGGCTCGGGGCCGTCGCCGTGGGCTGGCTGGTCGGTGGCGTGCTCATCGGTGTCGCTATTCAGGGTATCCCCTTCGGCGTCCCCGCCAGTGGTATCGACCCCGGTACCGGTGGCTCGACGCTCCAGGCGGCCGTCGGCACCGTCGCCTTCGTCGCCCTGCTGGGGTTCGGTCTCCTCTCTGGGCGCTGGTTCCCGTTCGACGCCGGTTCGAACGACCAGACCAGCGCGGGGCGGAACGACTAGCATCTGCGCAGGCTCACCCGCTCGATGCGCCGGGCGTCGTTTGCAAGCTCTCGACTACGCCGTTGAGCTGGGCCAGTTCGCCTACCTCCCTGACGACCGTCGTCGTCAGCGCTCGAATCCGCGCTCGGGGCGTCGCCGCCCCATCGAAGCTGTAGAACTCGAACGTCGGCGCGGCGTGGCCGGCGCCGGCCTCGCTCGCCGGCCTCGCGGTGAGGTGCCGAGCTAGCGGCGAGAGTAGCCCCGACATGACCGTATAGAGGTCACGCACCAGCGCGTCTTTGGTCTCCCTGTCGCTCGTCGCGTATAGCTCGTCCATGAGCACGTACATATAGCTGTAGGCCGCGTTGCACAGGTCCGAGACGGGCCGAAGCTCCGGCCTGAAATCCGCCGTCGTCGGATTCGTCGGCACCGGTCGCACCTCGCCGAGCCGGAAGGTGCCGTCGGCTATCTTCTTGAACTTGTAGTAGTGGGTCATCTCCTGGTGGCTGGGGTCCGCCCAGTGTTCGTCGCGCACCCCCTCGCCCTGGTGGACGACCGTCTCGACCGCGCGACGGGCGCTGTCGAGGTCCTCGACCGGATGTAACCCCCCGCTGTCTTCCTCGTCGAACTCGATTGGCACGTAGTAGCCCGGATGCAGCAGCTGTCGGTCCACGCGGGGGCGCTCGAACAGCGACTCCCTGTCGTCGAGCCGCTCCAGTGCCTCCTCGACGGCCAGATAGAACTGGCTGATGGTCTCGTAGTCGTCGTCCTGCGGGAGGCCATCGACCGGCCGTGGGTTCTCGATAGGGAGACAGACCCGCTCGATGAACTCGGGGCTGCAGGGTTCGAGGTCGATACGAATCGGCGGGTCGTGATGTGGGAGGTCCATCGGATACGACGGCAGCACGTCCTCGCGGTAGAACCGGGGCGTCCCACCGACCGCGACCAGGAGGTTGGCGGCAAGCGCCGCGTGGAGCATCTCTTCGACGACCACGCTCCGGATGAGTTTGTACGAGTCGGCGTCCCGGTCGGCGATGGAGTACATCGCGTACAGATACGGAGGTATCGTCGACAGTTCGACCTGAACGGCCCACTGGAGGTGTTCCTGCAGGCTCTCTCTCGTCTCGATAGACATAGTTGGATAATTGACACTATGTCCCATCAAGCTACCGCCCGCACGGCTCACTCGTCGTCGGTCGAGAAGCCGACTTCCGCGTGGCTCCCGTCACAGAACGGCTTGTTCCCCGACGCGCCACAGCGACACAGCGAGGCGTCCTCGCCTCTGTAACTCGTGCCGTCCGTCCCCTCGATCTCGAACGAGCCTTCGACGTGGAGCGGGCCGTTCGCCGTGGGTGTTACCGAGAGCTGACCGTCCGGTGGGGCGTCGGAATCGTCGGCCGCACCGACCGACCCCGACGCCTCGAACTCGATGTCGGCGTGTGTGTTGTCACAGAGCGGTTTGTTCCCCGAGGCGCCACAGCGACAGAAGGCGACGCGTGTGTCCGAAAGCAGTTCCGTGTCGTCCTCGTCGACGATATCGATGTCACCGCGAGCGTACAGCGGCCCGTCGGGCACGACGTCGATGGTGTTCTCGTCGGGCGTCGTCTCCTCCCAGCCGCCGTCGTTGCGCTCGAACTGCAACGCGCCCGTCGGACACCGCGTTATGACTTCGGCGACGCCGTCCGCGTCGGCCTCGTCCGGGTCTATCCACGGGTGCTCGTCAGGGTCGAACACTCCCGGGAGACCGTCGACACACTCTCGGGCGTGGATGCACCGCTCCCCGTCCCAGGTCACGCTGATGTCCTCGCCGTCGTACTCGTGGATATCTCTCTCCATACGCTGACATGAGTGTGTGGTACGATAGCTCTTTTCGTGTTGTCGGCCCGACATCTGCCAGTGCTCGACGCCGCCGAGGTGTTTCAGGGCGTGTCAGGCACTACGCCGAAGAAGTCTGGCGCGCATCCGCGGGTGGCAGCCGGCACAGAGCCACTCCTCGCGCCGGTAGGTCATCGTCTCCGTCGGCCGACGGTGCTTCCATACGTGGCCGACCGCCTCGTCGCAGTTGTCACAGTTTTCCATGGGTGTATGACCACGTGTGACATTATCTGGCATAAGTTTCACGTCTAGGTCTGTTTAATCGATAATAACTGTCGATACGTACAATTTCTGTCCGGAAGTGAGCGAAACCGACGGTTTCGCGAACAACGCGAGACGAAGTCTCCCGGTGATTGAACCCGATGCCAGACCTCGCTTCGCTCGCGCTGCATCTTCTGTGCTTCAATTCCCTCGAAGTTGCATTTGCTGCTCGCGGTTCGCTCGCAGCAAAATGCGCCGTCCGGGAGTGAGCGAACGCGTAGCGTTCGCGAACATCGGACGGCAAACGACCGCAGGGAGTGCGCCGTCCGGGAATTGAACCCGGGCTCTAGCCTTGGGAAGGCTATGTCCTACCACTGGACCAACGGCGCTCACTTCGTTCGCCCCGCGACTCGCAATCACTCCGCGATTGCTCACCAACGGCGCACGGCACTCACTTCGTTCGCTTGTGCGCCGTGCATCGCGATTCCTGCGGAATCGCTCAACAACGGCGCTTGGTCGAAACGTCACACGGCGCGCACTTGAACGTAGCGTTTTCCTCGATGTGGACGCTGGCACCGAACACGGTCCGGCTGGTGGACGCGCGTCCGAAAATACCGCACCGATAGGTGGGTATTTGTCTCGTGCGCCCGATATTCGAGTATGGCAGACGCCGACACCGTCATGCGGGCGACGGATCCGCTCGACCTCACCTTCTCCGAGGCCGAACTCGAGGCGCACCGCGAGCACATCACCGCGTTCATCGAGGGACAGCTCGACGCGGCGGGGGTCGACCGCGCGGTGCTTGGGCTGTCCGGCGGTATCGACAGCACGCTCGTCTCCCATCTCGCCGTCGAGGCGCTGGGTCGGGACGCCGTTCACGGGCTGGTGATGCCGAGCGAAGTCAACCGCCCCGACAACATGAGCGACGCAGAGCGAGTCGCGAACGACCTGCTGGGCATCGAGTACGACGTCATCGAAATCAACCCCCTCGTGGACGCCTTCTTGACTGCCTACCCCGAGGCCGAGGGCGACCAGCTCGCCGTGGGGAACCTCCGGGTGCGCTGTCGCGCCGTCCTGAACTATCTCGTCGGCAACCACGAGGACGCCCTCGTCCTGGGGACCGGCAACCGCAGCGAGGCGCTGGTGGGCTACTACACGAAGTACGGCGACGGCGCCGTCGACTGTCACCCTATCGCCGGGCTGTACAAACAGCAGGTGCGCCAGCTGGCCAAACACGTCGGCGTCCCGGACGACCTCGCGGAGAAGACCGCCAGCGCCGAGATGTGGTCGGGTCAGACCGACGCCGGAGAGATGGGGATGACCTACGACACGCTCGACTCCGTCCTCGCGCTCCATATCGACGGCGGCGTGCCCAAAGACGCCACCGCCGACCACATCGGCGTCCCGCCCAGCGTCGTCGACCAGGTCCGGGAGATGTACGAGAGCAGCGCGCACAAGCGCGCGATGCCGCCCGGACCAGACCCGCTTTACTGAGCCTGAGTTACCGGGTTTGGATAGGCGGATACTGCTGCTAGCAGTGGTCGCTACTAGCGCTGCAGACAGCCAGAAAGCCCCCGAGCTAAACGAAGGCGGGCGAAGCAAGGACCACAGCGAACGGCGTGAGCGAGGACCGCAGCGAGCCCCCCGAGTTTAGCCCAGCGGGGCTTTCTGGCTGGTAGCAACGCTATCGACACGGATTGCTAGCGGGGCTTTCCGGCTCTCACACCCAGTGAGACCGATATCGACAATCCCTGCTAGCGCCACCGTACTTTATCAGCCAGCCGTCCGACGCTCCGGTATGTCACACCGCGCGAACTACGCTCGCTGTTCGTTCCAGCAACATCTCGGTCCGTCTGCCGACTCGCTCGACGTGGCGTGGGCGGAGTTCTCCGGGGACAGCACCGACCAGGTCACGTTTACCGTCCCGACCGACGCGCCGGTCGAGCCGTACGTCGAGATGCAGGTGTACGACGTCGGGGAGTTCAGCCACGACATCCTCGTCAACGGGACCGAGTTGACCGGCTTCGACATCGCGCCCGGCGAGGGCTGGCAGTACTGGATGGACACCATCGCCGACACGCAGCTCCAGCAAGGGGGGAACACCCTCCAGTTCAGGCGCGACCGAAGCACCGACGACGCCTTCGTCGTCGGAGCGGCCGTCGTCCACTGGAAGGAACCGGTCGAATAGGTACTTAAAGAACTGTCACTGGGGCCACTGTCCTGTGCGATACTGTCACATGGGCGGGCAGTAGTTCGGCTGCAGTGGGGTGGTTTCGGGGCTCGTATCGTCGCTCCGACCGTCTGCCAGCACGACCCCGAACCCCATACTTTTATATAGAACCACAGACAATCAATCAGTTGATTATGAGCCAGCGCCAGATGCAGGGCCAGCCGATGATCATCCTGGGAGAGGACTCCCAGCGGATGAAAGACAAGTCTGCACAGGAACACAACATCTCGGCCGCCCGGGCGGTCGCCGAGTCCGTTCGCTCGACACTCGGTCCCAAGGGGATGGACAAGATGCTCGTCTCCTCGATGGGCGACGTAACCGTCACGAACGACGGCGTCACCATCCTCACGGAGATGGACATCGACAACCCGACGGCCTCGATGATCGTCGAGGTCGCCGAGACCCAGGAGGACGAGGCCGGTGACGGCACCACCTCCGCCGTCGCCATCGCGGGCGAACTCCTGAAGAACGCCGAGGACCTGCTGGAGCAGGACATCCACCCGACGGCCATCATCAAGGGGTTCAACCTGGCCGCGACCGAGGCCAAGGCCGCCATCGAGGACATCTCGACCGAAGTCGACCCCGACGACGAGGCGCTCCTCCGGAAGGTCGCCGAGACCTCGATGACCGGCAAGGGCGCCGAGCTCAACAAGGAGCTGCTCGCGGGGATTATCGTCGACGCGGTCAACGCCGTCACCGTCGAGACCGAGGACGGCGAGCACGTCGTCGACCTCGAGTACCTCAACATCGAGACCCAGACCGGCAGCGCCGCCGGCAGCTCCGAGCTGCTCGAGGGCGCCGTCGTCGACAAGGACCCGGTCCACGAGGAGATGCCGACCGCGGTCGACGACGCCAAGGTCATGCTGATGGACACCGCCATCGAGCTCGAAGAGACCGAGGTCGACGCCCAGCTCTCCGTCGACGACCCGAGCCAGCTCCAGAACTTCCTCGACAAGGAAGAACAGCAGCTCAAGGACCTCGTCGACAAGGTCGAGGCCACCGGCGCCAACGTCCTGTTCTGTCAGAAGAACATCGACGACATGGCCCAGCACTACCTCGCACAGAAGGGTATCCTCGCCATCAAGCGGACCAAGAAGTCCGACATCGAGTTCCTGAAAGAGGTCCTGGGCGCCAACGTCGTCTCCGACCTCGATTCGGCCAGCGAGGCCGACCTCGGTCACGGTTCGATCACCCGTGACGAGGCCGAGGGGCTGTTCTACGTCGAGGGCTCCAACGAGGACGCCCACGGCGTCACCCTCCTCCTGCGTGGCTCGACCGACCACGTCGTCGACGAGCTCGAACGCGGCGTCCAGGACGCGCTGGACGTCGTCGCCGCCACCGTCACCCAGGGTCAGGTTCTGGGCGGCGGCGGTGCCCCCGAGGTCGAGGTCGCCGCGCGACTGCGCGACTTCGCCGACGGTGTCGAGGGCCGCGAGCAGCTCGCCGTCGAGGCCTTCGCCGACGCACTGGAGATTATCCCGCGCACGCTCGCCAACAACGCCGGGCTGGACTCCATCGACACGCTCGTCGACCTGCGCGCCGCCCACGAGGACGGTCAGGTCAGCGCCGGCCTGAACGTCTTCTCCGGCGACGTCGAGGACACGCTCGAGACCGGCGTCGTCGAGCCGTCACACGCCAAGCGACAGGCCATCTCCTCGGCTGCCGAGGCCGCGAACCTCGTGCTCAAGATCGACGACATCATCGCCGCGGGCGACCTCTCGACCTCCGGTGACGGGGACGAGGGCGGCCCCGGCGGCCCAGGCGGCGCCCCCGGCGGGATGGGCGGCGGCATGGGCGGCATGATGTAAACCCACTTTTTGCAACTCCTTCGGGCGCTTCGCGCCCTCAGTGAGCGTGGCGGCGAAGCCGCCACGTCGTTCGGTTGCGGGCCTGCGGCCCGCAACCAGTGCAAAAACTTGGGGAAAAATCGCGGCGTGCTCCTTTCGCGCGGCGAAGCCGCGCGGCAGTCCGCGCGCCGCGACTGAACCGGCGCGCTGCGCGCGCCGGATGCCTTGTGACCGCTGCTTTGCTATTTTTAGACGGCTGTTGAGTTCGAGTTTGCGGGACCGAATCCGCTGCTCGGTAAGTGTGCGTATTTATCCACAGTCCGGTCCCGAAATTCGGCTATTCCCGGGCTCTCGAATTGCGATAATCAAAGTCGTGGTACAGACAACATCGATGGTTTTTGAAAGTTCCTGTTCTCCACCAATCACTGCTTGAACGTCATATTCACCTTCGCCAACGACATCGGAGGTGGCCAGATTATCGTCGCCTGCAACAACGAATGTGTCCTCGTACACAGCTGATGCTGTTTCAGTATCGGTAATTTCGACAGATACGCGATGTTGGGTTGTCTGATGGTTGTAAATGTGTAGTCCTGCTCGGTCACTCTCCAGCATTGAGCACCCTGCGATAGCTGTCACCGCTCCGATTCCAGCAATACAGCTTAGAAATTCTCGACGTGACCGAGACTCTCGCATTGGTCAAGTTTTCCGCCTCTTTTGATAAGTGCGTTCCCTGTACTGACCACTGACGGCTCGTTCTGAACGCAAATTAGTGATGCTGACTTGCGTCCCGTACAGAGCAGCGGCGACTGACACAGACCCCAATCTGAAGCACGTCAGACTCCCAGCTGAGGTCGCGGTCCCCGAATCCGCCTGCTCGGAACTTAAGTGCAATCGCACCCCACACTAGCCCATGCAGACGCTGTTGCTCGGTCCCGACGACGTGCGCGAGCATGCGGACCTCCCGTCGGTCGTCGACGCCGTCGCGGCCGCCTTCGCGGCCGACGCCCGGGGCGACACCATCATGCCCGCGAAGTCCTACATCGACCTCCCCGCCTACAACGGCGACTTCCGGTCGATGCCGGCGTACGTCCACGCCGACGAGTGGGACGCCGCCGCGGTGAAGTGGGTCAACGTCCACCCGGACAACCCCGCCGACCACGACCTGCCCACGGTGCTCGGCACGCTCATCTATTCGGACCCCGAGACCGCCTTTCCGCTCGCGGTGATGGACGGGACGAACCTGACGCGCCTGCGGACGGGCGCTGCGGCCGCCGTCGCCACCGACCACCTCGCCGTTCCCGATGCGTCCTCGCTGGGGCTCGTGGGAGCCGGCGTCCAGTCCTATACGCAACTGGAGGCTATCGCCGCGGTGCGAGACATCGAGCGGGTTGTCATCGCCGACCAGAACGCCGAGAAACAGCAGGCGTTCGTCGACCACTTCGCCGAGCGGTTCGACGCCCGGGCCGGGAGCATCGAAGACGCCGCGGCGTGTGACGTACTCTCGACGATAACCCCCGTCGAGTCGCCCATCGTCGACCGGTCGTGGCTGGGCGAACACACCCACGTCAACGCCATCGGGGCCGACGCCGCCGGGAAGCACGAACACGACGACCAGACGCTGCTGGACGCCACGCTCGTCATCGACGACTACGAGCAGTGCACCCACTCGGGTGAGATTAACGTCCCGTGGAGCGAGGGCGTCCTCTCTGACGACGACATCTACGGCGAACTCGGCGCTATCGTCGCTGGCGAGCTTCCGGGCCGGGAGTCCAGCGACGGCATCACACTCTTCGACTCGACGGGGCTGGCGATTCAGGACGTGGCGGCGGCTCACGTCGCCTACGAGAACGCCCGCGCGGCCGGCGAGGGTACCGACTTCTCACTGGTCGGGACCGAGACGAGCTAGCTCGGGGTCAGCGCCTCGGTCACCTTCGAGATGAGCCAGACGATGAGGATGAACGGGGCCAGTGGGAAGAGCAGGACGAGCAGACCGAGGAACATCCCCCAGCCGATGGAGTCCATGCCCTGGTTCGGGCGCGTTCTCGAGGACGGTGTTACCGTCCGGAGCGGTTTCGGCAGAACGGAGCCACCGGTCTCGTCGGCGTCTTCTGACATAGTTCTCGATACGTCGGCTCGACGAATAAACATATCTCCGGCCCCTACCGGGGCGACAGCGCGTCGCTGGCTCGCGAGATGAGCCAGACGACCAGAAGCAGGGGGAGGACGGGGAGCAACAGGACGAGCAGCCCCAGGAATATCAGCCAGCCGATGGCGTCCATCTGGGCGTCGGGGTGCGTTCCCGACGGCGGCGTCACCGTTCGGAGTGGCTCCGGGAGCCGCGAATCGTCGCCGTCGTCGGCGTCACTCATACTCGTTGATAGGTTCGCGACGAGGATAAGCCCTGTCCGCTGTGCCCGGCCATCGGTTCCCGGCGGCTTGCCCGCTGAAGGGAAAGCTATAGCAACGTCGGTGTCCGACCCACTATCATGACTACGACCGGCGAGGAACGCGAGCGGGCCTTCGACCACAGTGAGGTCGAGCCCCGCTGGCAGTCGGCCTGGGACGAGGCCGACGTGTTCCGCATCGACGACGACGCCACGGACCCCGAGTACGTGCTGGCGATGTTCCCATACACCTCGGGGCAACTGCACATGGGCCACGTCCGGAACTACACCATCACGGACGCCTTCGCTCGCTTCGAGCGGATGCGCGGGGAGGACGTGCTCCACCCGATGGGGTGGGATTCGTTCGGGCTGCCCGCCGAGAACGCCGCCGAGGAACGGGACACCAATCCGCGGGACTGGACGATGCAGTGTATCGACCAGATGCGCGACCAGTTCGTCGAGATGGGCTTCGGTTACGACTGGGAGCGCGAAATAGCGACCTGCGAACCCGAATACTACCAGTGGAACCAGTGGCTGTTCAAACAGTTTCGCGAGGCCGGCCTGGTCGAGCGCCAGGGCGCAGAGCTGAACTGGTGTCCCTCCTGTGAGACCGTGCTGGCCGACGAACAGGTAGAGGGCGAGGCCGAACTCTGCTGGCGCTGTGACACCCCTATCGAGCACCGCGAGATGGACCAGTGGTTCCTGACCATCACCGACTACGCCGAGGAACTGCTCGAAGCGCTGGACGATTTGGAGGGGTGGCCCAACAACGTCCGGGAGATGCAGCGCAACTGGATCGGCCAGCAAGAGGGCGCCAGCGTCGCCTTCGACGTGGGCGAGTACGGCGCGGTGGACATCTTCACCACGCGACTGGACACCATCCACGGTGCGACCTACTTCTCGCTGGCGCCGGGCCACCCCGTGGCTCAGCAGATTGCCGAGGAGAACGACGACGTCCAGGAGTACGTCGAGATGGCCGCGGACGCCGACGAGGACGACCTCGAGGTCACCTCGGGCGTGTTCACCGGCGAGTACGCGACGAACCCGGCGACGGGTGAGGAGATACCGGTCTACGTCGCCGACTACGTCCTGACCGACGTGGGGACGGGCGCGCTGTACGCCGTCCCGGCCCACGACGACCGCGACCACGAGTTCGCCGAGCACCACGACATCGAAATCCAGCAGGTCGTCGAACCCGCTCCTGAGGCCGACGTCGACCCCGACGACGTCGACGTGCAGGAGGCGGCCTACACCGAGGACGGGCTGCTGGTCAACAGCGGCGAGTTCGACGGACTCACGAGCGCGGAAGCGCGCGAGCGGTTCGTCGAGGTCTTCGACGGCGAGCACCGCACCGAGTACAACCTGCGGGACTGGGGCATCTCCCGACAGCGCTACTGGGGCACGCCCATCCCGATGATTCACTGTGCGGACTGTGGCTACGTCGAGGTCCCCGACGAGGACCTCCCCGTCGAACTGCCGGAGTTCGTCCACACCACCGGGAATCCCCTCGACGCCGCCGAGGAGTGGAAGCACGTCGACTGTCCGGACTGTGGCGCCGACGCGGTGCGAGAGACCGACACGATGGACACCTTCGTCGACTCCTCGTGGTACTTCCTGCGGTACGTCTCGCCGGACCTCGAAGACGCCCCGTTCGACACCGAGCGGGCCACGGACTGGCTCCCCGTCGACCGCTACGTCGGCGGCATCGAACACGCCGTGATGCACCTGCTGTACGCCCGCTTCTTCACGAAGGTGCTCGACGACGTCGACCTGCTGGCGGGCGTTCGGGAGCCGTTCGTCAACCTCACCAACCAGGGGATGGTGCTGGGCGAGAACGGCAACAAGATGTCAAAGAGCCGGGACAACGGCGTCTCGCCCCAGCGCATCATCGACGAGTACGGCGCCGACACCGCCCGGCTGTTCATCATGGAGGCCGCCCAGCCCGAGAAGGAGTTCGCCTGGAGCCCCGAGGGCGTCCAGTCCTCGCATAGCTTCCTGCAGAACGTCTACCGGCTGACCGACGAGTTCGCCGACGGCGAAATCGAGTTCGGGACGGAGGGAGAGATCGCAGCGTACGTCACCCGCGAAATCGACGCCACGGCCGCTCGCGCCACCGAGGAGTACGAGAAGTTCCGCTTCAACCACGCCCTGCAGGCCGTGCGCGAACTGGTCTCCCTGCTGCGGCGCTACCGAGAGGCCACCGACCCCGACGCCGAGACGTTCGAGCGCGGGCTGGTGACCGCCGCGAAGCTGCTGGCGCCGGTCGCGCCCCACGTCGGCGAGGCGCTGTGGGAGCGCCTGGACGGCGAGGGGCTTATCGCCGAGGCCGCCTGGCCGAGCGCCGACGCGCCCGTCGACTACGACACCGAGCGCCGCCTCGTCGAGAACACCCGCGAGGACGTCCGGGACATCATCGAGACGGTCGGCATCGAAGACCCCGAGACCATCACCCTCGCGGTTGCGCCCGACTGGAAACACGACGTCGTGGACATCGCTCGCGAGGCCGACAACGTCGTCCCCGCCGTGATGCAAAACGAGGAGCTGCAACGGTACGGCGAGGCCGCCGCCGACTTCGCGAAGACGCTGGCGGGCCGGGCAAACATCGACGAACACCTGTCGCCTGAACGCGAACTCGCGGCCCTCGAACGCGCGGCGTGGCTCGTAGACCGGGAGTTCGGTGCCGAGGTCGTCGTCCAGTCGGCCGACGACGCCGACGACAGCCTCGCGTCGAAGGCCGAACCGGGCCGCCCGGCTATCGACATCGCCGAGTAACTGCGGGGCACCTCGCCGTCCGCCGGTCACGGGGGCCGAGTCCTATCCGTCAGCCTTTATTTCGCCGCTCCGTCGAGTAGTAGATATGACCATCGAGAGTGCAGGGAATTCGACGGTGCAAGGGGGGCTCACGACAGACCGGAAACACGTTCTCGTCGCCTCCGCGGTGCTGTTTTTCGTCTCGCTCGGTGTGTTGATTCCCGCGCTCGGTATCGTCCTGGGCTGGATATTCACCATCGCCGGTGGTATCGCCGGTGGTATCACCATCGGTGCGCTCCGCCGGCGCGGCGGGCGAGACGGCGCGAAGTACGGCGCCATCGTCGGTGTCGTCGGGGGGCTCGCGTCGTCGATAGTCGGCGTGGTCGTCGGGACCATCACGAACTTCCTTCTCGCGCCCGATGCGGGTCTGGGATTTCTGTTCGTCGCGGCCTTCGGGTTCGTCTCGGGGATGTTGTTCAAGATGACCGGGGCCGCTGTCGCCGGCGCGCTGACCGGTGCGGTGCTCGCGTCGTAGGCTGTCGTGCTACTCTTCGAGCAACCCCGTCTCGCCGAGGTCCCGGAGCACGTCCGTCGCGTGGCCGTCCGGACGCACGCCCTCGTACAGTCCGACGACCTGATTGTGGGCGATGACGAACGTCGTCCGTCTGGCGTGGCCCTCGACCAGTTCCACGCCGAACGCGTCGGCGACGTTGCCGTCGGGGTCGGCCAGCAAGTCGAAGGAGATGCCCTCGTGCTCGGCGAACGCGCGGTGGCTCTCGACGTCGTCCGTCGAGACGCCGTACACCGAGACGCCGTACTCCTCGTAGCGCTCGATTTCGTCCTCGAACTGGCCGGCTTCGGTCGCACAGCCCGGCGTGTCGTCTTTCGGGTAGAAGTACAGCACCGTCGGCGTCGCGAAGTCGGGGCGGACCACGTCGCCGTGCTGGTTCTCGGCGACGACGTCGGGGACGCTATCGCCGGGTTCGAGCGCCATCTCAGTTCACCGGAATGGACGTGCCGTCGTCGTCGGCGGTGGCCTTCGGCAGTGTGACCGTCAGGACGCCGTCGTCGTAGGCGGCGCTCGTCTCGCTTTCCGTGACGGGCTCCGGGAGGCTGACTGTCCGGGAGAGTGACTGCTGACGGCGCTCGCGCTGGACGAACTCCACGTCGGTCAGCTCGCTCTCCTCGGTGTGCTCTGCGCTGATCGTCAGGGTGTGCCCCTCGGCCAGCTGGACGTCGATGTCGTCGCTGTCGTAGCCCGGGAGGTCGGCCCGGACCACGAAGCTATCGCCCTGATCGACGACGTCGGTCGGGACGGTCCCGGCGGCGACGCCGAACTGGTCGCCCAGCACGTCGACGGCGCGCTCTATCTCCGATAGGGGGTCGCGGTCGCTCATGGGCAGGCGTACACGCTCGCGGGACTTAAGCGCTAGATCCGTACCTGCCGGCACCGAGGGGCGCTCAGTCGATGACGGTCTCGGTGTCGTACGAGCCCAGATGCCGGACCCAGCCGTTCTCGGCCAGTTCTTCGATATCGGCCAGCGCCTCCTGACACCGTTCCTCGTAGAGGCCGGCCGCGGCGTCGAGGTGGAAGACGTAGTCGCCCAGCCGTTCGCCGCTCGGTCGGGATTCGATGCGGGTGAGGTTGATGTCGCGGTCGGCAAAGGCTTCCAGCAGTTCGAGCAGGAGACCGGGGTAGTCGGCGTTCGGGTAGATGATGAAGGAGGTCTTCCCGCCGCCCTCGGCGCGTTCACTGGCCGGTGCGACCGCGACGAAGCGGGTCGCGTTCGAGGACTGGTCCTGGATGTCCTCGGCGAGCAGGTCCAGGCCGTCGCCGGCGTTGTCCGGGTGGCCGATGGCGGCGACGTCGGGGTCCTCGCGGGCGCGTTCGACGCCGCGAGCGGTGGAGGCGACGGCTTCGACGTCGACGCCGGGGTAGTGCTCCTCGAGCCAGCCGCGACACTGCGCCAGCGCCTGGGCGTGGCTGGCGACGAGCGAGAAGGCGTCGTCCTGTGCCAGCAGCGCGTGACGGATGGGGGTGATTATCTCGCGGACGACGGCGACGTCGTACTCGGTGAACGCGTCCAGAGACTCCGTGACGGAGCCCTCGATGCTGTTCTCGACGGGGACGACGCCGCGGTCGGCCCTGCCCTCCGCGACGGCCTCGACGATGGCAGTCATCGATTCGGCAAAGTCGATGTCGCCGTCGTCGGCCACGGCGCGGGCGGCCCGGTGGGAGTACGTTCCGGACGGCCCTAGCGTGATAGTCGTCATGTGGGGCGGTACTCCGCTCGGGGACAAAAGGACGGTGGTCGTTAGTTCAGCGTCGCCAGCTCGTCGTCGCTGAGTTCGATGTCGGCTGCGGCGACGTTCTGTGCCAGGTGCTCGAGGCTCGCGGTCCCCGGAATCGGCAGGGTTACTTCGGAGGACCCGAGCAGCCACGCCAGCGCGACCTGGTGGGGCGTGGCCTCGTGCCGGGCGGCGATGTCGTGGATACCGTCGACGTCGTCGACCGCCCCGGCCGCCAGCGGGAACCACGGGATGAAGCCGATGCCGTAGTCCTCGCAGGCGGAAAGCACGGCCTGTGCGTCCCGGTTGGCGACGTTGTACTGGTTCTGGACCGTCGCTATCTCGACGATGTCGCGGGCCCGGTCGAGCTGGTCGACGCTGACGTTCGAGAGGCCCACGTGCTCGACGAGCCCGGCGTCTTTCAGCTCCGCCAGCGCGTGGACGGAGTCCTCGAAGGGGGTGTCGGGGTCCGGGCGGTGGAGCTGATAGAGGTCGATGGTGTCGACGCCCAGACGGTCCCGCGAGCAGAGGTAGGCGTTGCGCAGATAGTCGGGGTCGCCGTGGGGGAGCCAGTCGGTGTCGGTGTTGCGCAACAGGCCGCCCTTGGTCGCGACGACGAGATCCTCGCGCCCGACGTCCAGTGTCTCGCCCAGCAGCCGTTCGGAGACGCCGGGGCCGTACGAATCGGCCGTGTCGATGAAGTCCACGCCCAGGTCGACGACGCGCCGGAGCACCTCGCGAGCGTTGTCGACGTCGTCCGGTTCGCCGATGACGCCCTCGCCCGTGATACGCATCGCGCCAAAGCCCAGTCGGTTCACCGTCAGGTCGCCGCCGATGTCGAAGGTGTCGCCTGTCATCGCCCCAGCGTAGGTCCCTGGGCCTGAAATGCGGCCGGGTCGCGGGCACGCCGTTCCCCGCTCCAGTTCGCGATGTCTCGCTACTCCCCGCGCCGACGGGCCTGTGCCAGCCGGACCGAGAGGTAGCCGCCGGCGTAGAAGAGGACGACGCTGGCGACGAAGGCCACCAGCGAGACGGCGACGACCGGGAGCCCCATTCCGGAGGCAACGAACGGGTTGGCCCCCGCGGTCCCGACGTAGGCGCCGACCGCCGTGCCGCCACCCAGCCCCACCGCGAAGACGCAGACGGTAAGCAGGATGGCCAGCCCGCCGGTGCCCAGGCCGACGTACCGCGCGAAGTCCTCGACGTCGAGCACCGTGTGGGCCTGGGACTCGGTCAGGGGCTCCCGGCGCACGCGGTACAGCGCCGTCCCGACAAGCAGCGTCGCGCCCAGCAGTTCCAGTAGCCCGCCGAAGACGCCAAGCAGCAGGACTTTCGGCGAGGCGACGGCGGGGTCTGTCGCGGGGAGGTAGCCCGCGACGCTCGCCGGGAAGAGCCCGTACATCGGTAGCAGCGCGACCAGCAATCCCAGCAGCGCGCTCTGGAGCATCAGTGTGCGCGGAACCGACTGTCGGAGGAACGCGTGGCGCTGGTATCGAACTTTCTCGTACGTGCTACCCGAGCAAATGGCGCTCGCGATGTGGTCGTCGGTCGGGGGGTCGGTAGTGATATATTTGTGCGGTTCTGGCGGTGATTTTCCAGACGAGAATATAATCTTTGTGTCTGGTCCGAAACCTGCCGTCGTAGGCGCTATCCGGTGGATTCGCGGTGGTATTCGGCTGGTGACTACCTGGTGTGAATCGCCGCACCGCGGGCGGCTTTGGCGGCCTCGTGGACGGCCTCGGACAGCGTGGGATGGGTGTGGACGGTCCCGGCGATATCTTCGAGTCGTGCGCCCAGTTCGATGCCGAGCCCGACCTCGGCGATTAGCTCGGAGGCCTCGGGGCCGACTATCTGTGCGCCCAGCAGGAACTCCGTGTCGGCGTCTGCGACGATGCGGACGAACCCCTCGCGCTCGTTCAGCGTGAGCGCTCGGCCGTTCGCACGGAGGGGCATCTGGCCGACCACGGGAGAAAAGCCCGCCTCGCTCGCTTCGGCCTCGGTCAGCCCCACCGTGCCGATCTCGGGGTCGGTAAAGACCGCCGCGGGAATCGCCTGGTGGTCCAGTGCCGCGGGCTCGCCCGCCGCGACTTCGGCGGCCACCTCGCCCTCGGCCATCGCCTTGTGGGCCAGCATCGGCTCGCCGGCCACGTCACCGACCGCGAAGACGCCGTCGAGGTCGGTCGCTGCCCGCTCGTCGGTCGCCAGGAAGCCGCTCTCGTCGGGGTCGAGGTCGACGTTCTCGAGGCCCAGCGTGTCCGTCACTGGCTCCCGACCGACGGCGACGAGACACCTGTCGGCGTGGTACTCCTCGACCCCCTCGTCTTCGTCGGTCGTCGCCACGCGGATGCGCCCGTCGTCGAGCGTCTCCCAGCTATCCGCCGCTTCGCCGAACGCGAAGTCGATACCCAGCGAGTCGGCCCGGTCGCGGACGATATCGGCCACGTCGTCCTCGTAGCCCGGCAGGACGTCGTCTAACATCTCCACGACGGTCACGTCTGCACCGAGCTTCGCGAACACCGTCGACAGCTCCATCCCGATGTAACCCGCCCCGACGACGAGCAGTTCGTCGGGCACCGTCTCCAGCGCCAGCGCCTCGCGCGAGGAGAGGATCTGCTCGCCGTCGAACTCGAAGCCCGGGACCTCGATAGGGCGACTGCCCGTGGCGACGATAGCGTGCTCGAAGGCGATGGTTTCGGAGCCCTGCCCCTCGCCCCCGTGAGCCACCCGAACCGTCCCCTCGTCGACGAACTCGGCGGTCCCCTCGACGAGGTTGACGCCCGCGGACTTACAGAGCGACTCGACGCCGCGGGTCAGCCGGGTGACCACGCCGTCCTTCCAGTCGGTCATCGCCGCCATGTCGACGGCCGGGTCCGCGAAGACGCCCATATCCTCGGCCTCGCGGGCGTCGTGGGCGATGTCGCTCGCCGAGATGAGCGCCTTCGAGGGGATACAGCCGTGGTTCAGACAGGTCCCGCCGTAGGCGTCCCGTTCGACCAGCGTCGTATCGAGGCCGAGTTGCGCACCGCGGATGGCGGCGACGTAGCCGCCCGGACCCCCGCCGATGACTAACAGTTCGGTTCCCGTCGTAACGTCTCCGACGACCATACGCGACCCTCGGCGGCCGCTCGTATAAAAGGGCCGAGCTAGGAATTGTGGGTGTCTGTGTTGGATATCTGACTGCGACTGCGAACGGCCAGAAAGCCCCGCTAGCATCGACTGTGAATCACACCGCGAACAGCCAGAAAGCCCCGGCGGGCTACGGTCCCGCGACTCGCTGTCGTTCGAAAGACGGCTGCGCCGTCTTTCGTGATGACGAGAGAGCGGAGCTCTCTCGAACCACGGTCCTCGGTCGCGTCGCTCCCTGCGGTCCTTGCTGCGTCGGGGTTCCCGTAGCCCGCCGGGGCTTTCTGGCTGTCAATCTCTCCATTCCTGACACTCCCAGTCTCCTCTCACAGCGTTCCTAGCCGACACACTCAAGCCCGTAATCCGGCTACACCGGACCATGAACGTCACCGTCGAGGTGGCCGGCGAGGACACCCACGAACTCGACGTCGCCGAGGACGCCACCTACGCCGACCTGCTCGCGCCGCTGGACCTCTCGCCCCACGCCGTGTCGGTGATGGTCGACGAGCGGACGGTGCCGACGAACCAGCCCGTCGAGAGCGAGCACGTCCGCGTGGTGCGACTCATCAAGGGCGGCTGAGCAGCGTCGCGGACCTCAGCTGAGGGTGTCGAGAAATCCCGCCCACCGCTTGTGGTCCTCGATAGCGGCCGTCCGGGCCGTCTCGCCGTAGTCTGGCTGTCGGATGTTCTCCAGCGCGTTCAGCGCCCGGTCGATACCGACGATCTCGTCGGCCAGCGTCCCCGCCGTCTCGCGGTCCAGGGGGTCGGACTCGAGGCGCTCCAGCCGACCGGCGCGCTCGCTTCGCAGCGTCTGCTTGGCGTTCGCGAGCAGCTCCCGGTGTTCGGGCGGGACGCCCGGCACTTTCCGGGTCTCGATGACGAACTCCGCAAGCGGGAGTTCCTCGTCGCCGACGGTGACCGTCTCGGGGAGCGAGGCACCGACGGTCGCACCTTGCCGGTTGACCCGCCGCAGGAGTTTCTCTCGGGCCGCGTCGTCCATACGGTGACGTGGTCGGCGCGACTGAAAAACCTGCATCTCTGGAGCCCGCGTCGCGGGCTGTCCGGCCCGGGTCACCACGCGGTAACCCCCCGTTTTTGCCGGTCGAGCCGCTATGGCTCCTATGTCCATCGAGGCTCCCGACTTCTCCCTGCCCAACGTCGGGCCGGGGCCGGACCCGCTGTCGCTGTCGGCGCTCGCCGCCGACCACGACTTCGCCCTGCTACTCTTCCAGCGGGACCACTACTGCACGAACTGCCGCCAGCAGGTCCAGACCGTCGCGGACCGGTACGACGAGTTCGCCCGACGGGAGACGGAGGTCGTCTCCATCGTCCCCGAGCCACCGGAGAAGGTCCGCGAGTGGCAGGACAGCTACGACCTCCCCTATCCGCTCGTGGCCGACCCCGAGACGGAGGCCGGCGACGCCTACGACCAGCCCGTTCGATTCGGCTTTCTGGGCGACTGGAGCGACTTCCTGGGGCGGATGCCCGAGGCGGTCCTTATCGACCTGCGCGAGTCGCCCGAGATCGTCTGGCAGTATCGGAGCACGTCCACGTTCGACCGGCCCAGCGTCGACGACCTCCTGTCGGCCATCGACGACGCTCGCGGAGCGTAGGGATGCCCCCAATCCGTGCGGCGACGGTTCGGGACCTCCCCGACGTGATGAACGTCCTCGACGGCGCGGTGCTCGAAGCGGACGCCGCGACCGTTCGTGACCGCATCGCCGACGACGACGTGCTGGTGGCGGTCGCCGAGGCTGATTCTGACCGGGTGCTCGGCGCACTCGTCCTGGACGGCGACCACATCGACGCCGTGGCGGTCCGGCGCCGTCGCCGGGACCAGGGTATCGGGACGGCGCTGGTCGAGGCGGCAATCGAGCGCCGGGACCGCCTGACTGCGGCGTTCGACGTCGACCTGCGATCGTTCTACGAGGGGCTGGGATTCGCCGTCGAGCCGGTCGACGAGCCCGGGCGGCTGTGGGGTGAGTGGTCGGCACCGGTAAGGCCCGACTAGTTCGTCCGGCCCGAGAGCACCTCCGGTCGTAGTTCGTACAGCCGTAGCTCCACTTCGTCGTGGGCCTCGTCGAAGATTCGGATGGGCGCGAACTGCTCGTTGATGTACTGGACGTCGTAGGCCGGATGCGAGCGTGGCACCCGCTCGACGGGGCCACGCGCGATGACGCTCCAGCCGACTTCCTCCTCGGGGCCGGCCGTCTCCTCGGCCTCGAAGACGACGTAGGTCGCCGTCTCGGTGGTCTCGATGAAGTCGGCCTTTCGGTTGCCGGGCGTCTCGCCCAGCCGGAAGAAGATGGTCCCGTCCTCGTAGTGGTGATACAGCGGGACGGCGTAGCTGTCGTCGCCGTCGGCCAGCGAGAGGACGCCGTGGCCGACGTCGCGCAGGCACGCCTCGATCTCCGTCTCGGACAGCGCCCGGGTGTAGGCGAATCGGACGTCGGGGTCCATGGGAGACCCACGCACGCCACCGGATTAAATCAATTGAATGACACGTCCGGTCGGTGGCTCACCCCAGCAGGTACCGCATCCAGGGGTACCGCTCGGTGAGAGGGACGCCGCCGACCTCGTAGCGCTCGATGTACTGGTCAAGGCCCATGATGCGGCCCGCGCCGAAGGCGGCCACCGAGAGGAAGACGAGCATGTACGCGAAGTCCCCGTTGATGTAGCCGTGAGCGACGTCCCAGTTCCCCAGGTAGAACAGCAGCATCATGAACGCGCCCCAGAACGCCGCCAGCCGGGTGAGCGCGCCGACGATGAGCCCCAGCCCGATGAGCACCTCGCCCCACGGGACCGCGACGTTCACGAACTCGACGAAGGCCGCGGAGTTGCCCATCGCGGTGAACAGGCCGGCCGCGGGGCTCCCGTTGGCCTGCGGGGCGTTCGTGAGGTAGCCCGCGGCGCTGAAACTCCCGGAGAGCACTTTGTCGAACCCGCTCTGGAAGAACGCCACGCCCATCATTATCCGGAGGGCGAGGATGAACCAGACGGAAAGCGTGTGGAGTCTACCTTCGGCGGTGAACCCGCCGACGCTGCTTCGTAGGGATACTTCCTGTGACGACATACGAGAATATACCACTAACTAGCCGGTAAGTACGTAGCACTGTTCCCGTACGCTGGGAAACAGGTCGCGGGCGGACGGAATAAAGCCGGCCGCCTACACCAGCGGTTTCACGAGGTCGCGACCGGCGTCGAGCAGCTCCTCGACGCGGTCGGCGCTGCCGGCTTCGGCGTAGATGCGCAGTTTGGGCTCGGTGCCGGAGGGGCGCATCAGCAGCCACGTGCCGTCTTCCAGACGGACCTTGAACCCGTCGACGGTGTTGATGCCGTCGACGGCGACGCCGGCGACGGATTCGGGCAGTTCGGTTTCGAGGTCCGAGAGGACCGGTCCCTTCCGGTTGTCGGGGCATTCGACGCTGATGCGGGACTGGTGGATTTCGCCGTAGGCCTCGATGAGGTCGTCGACGCGGGCGTCCAGCGATTTCTCGGACTCGGCGGCAGCGGCGACCAGCGCCAGCATGACGCCGTCCTTGTTCCGGAGGTGGTCGGTCAGGCCGAACCCGCCCGACTCCTCGCCGCCGAAGAGGGCGTCGTGGTCGCGCATCGCCTCGGCGACCCACTTGAAGCCGACGGCGGTCTCGTGGACGTTCTGGTCGTGGGCCTCGGCGACGCGGTCGACGATAGAGGACGTCGAGACCGTCCGGACGACGTCGCCCTCGCGCGTCTCCAGCAGGTAGTCGTACATCGCCGCGAGGAAGAGGTTCGGGTCGAGAAAGCCCCGCTCGGGCGTGACGATACCGAGGCGGTCGGCGTCGCCGTCGTTGACGAAGCCGATGTCGGCCTCGCCCCCGGTGACGTCCTCGATGAGTTCGCCGACCTTCCCGGCGGTGGGTTCGGGCGAGCCGCCGCCAAAGTCGGGGTCGAGGTAGTCACGCATCGCGGTGACGTCGGCGCCCGCCCGCGCGAGCAGCTCGTCGGTGACGCCGCGGCCGCTACCGTACATGGCGTCGTAGGCGACGGTGAGCCCGTCGAGGTCGGCGCCGACGTAGTCGATGGCGTGGTCGGCGTAGTCGGCGACGAGGTCCCGCTCGGTGACCTCGCCGTGTTCGTCCTCGGGCAGACTCTCCGGCTCCGCGAGGTTGCGTTCGACCTCCTCGGTGAGGTCCGGCATCGCCGGCGCGCCCTCGTCGGGGATGAACTTCACGCCGTTGTACTCGGGCGGGTTGTGGCTCGCGGTAATCTGGAGCGCCCCGTCCAGCCCCTGTTCCTTGGCCGTCCAGGCGACGATCGGTGTCGGTGTGTCGCGCTCGGGCAGGACAACGTCGAACCCGTTCGCACAGAACACCCGCGCGAGCTCCTCGGCGAACCCCCGCGAGGTCTCCCGGGCGTCGTAGCCGACGACGACGGTCCCGTCTTTGCCGCGGTCGCGAAACGTCGTCGCGAGGGCCTGCCCGACGATGCGAACCCGGGGTTCGGTGAACACGTCGAGGGTCGCTCGCCAGCCGTCCGTCCCGAAACTTATCGCTGCGGCATCGTCTTCGTCCATAATCGGAACCTCTCAGGGAGGTCCCAAAAAGTCACCCCATGCTTCAGCGGCCGAACCCGGCTTCGGCACCGCTCCAGGGCTCGCTATCGTTCTCCGGCTCGCTACTGCTCACCGTTCCGTCGAGGATCGTCGCTGTCGCTGGGGCCCTCGCCGTCTCCGACCAGCTGCTCCTTCTGGGCTCGCGAGAGCTGTTTTATCTCGTACTCGCGGGACATCGCCGCGGATTTGGACTCGAAGCGCTCGACGTGGACGAGTTCCACTGGCGTCCGGCCGCGAGTGTACTTCGCGCCGTCGCCGGCGTCGTGTTCACCCAGTCGGCGCTGTACGTCGGTCGTGTAGCCGGTGTAAAAGCTTCCGTCACTACACCGCAGCACGTAGGCGTAGTGGACAGGGCTCCGCGTGGTGGTCATCGCACGATGCGGGTGGCCCAGTGGGCCTCATACGGGTTGTTGTAGCCATTTATCGGTATGCGCCGACCGGTGTCGGCGCCATCCGTAAATAATCTACAACGTTCCGTATCACGCCTGATGGGCGCGCTCTTTCGACACCTCGGCGATGCCAGCGTTCGCCGAGCAGTTCGGGCAGGCCCTGATGTGTCCGTACTCGTCCGCGAACACACGGGCGAACTGGTCTGAGACGTGCGCGCCGCAGTGATTGCATTCGGGCATCGTGTTCGTCGGCGACACCACCGCCGACATACAAACAGAGGTGCTCTAGTCCTATATTGCTTTACCCAAATGGTTTGGTATCCGTCCGCGGTGACATCTCTTCGACCCCTCATTCGCCAGCCCGTGCCGTCGCGACCTGTCTGGCGACGAGCCCCGCCTGCGTGCCGGCGGTAAAGCCCGCGTCGACGTTGACGACCGACAGCGCCGTACAGGACTGGAGCATCCCCGAGAGGGCGGCCTCGCCCTCGCCGCCGTGACCGTAGCCCGTCGAGACCGGCAGACCGATGACGGGCGTATCGACCAGTCCGGCGACGACGGTGGGCAGGGCGCCCTCCCGACCGGCGGCGACGACGAGGACGTCCAGCTCCCGCAGGCGGTCCACGGCGTCGATGGTCCGGGCGAGGCTGGCGACGCCCACGTCGTCGATTCTGGTCACCTCGGCGCCCATCTCGCGGGCTATCATGGCCGCCTCGCCCGCCGGGACGGCGTCGGAGGTCCCGGCCGTGACGACGCCGACGCGGGCGTCGAGGGTGGGCCGCTCGAACCCGGGGACGGTGGCCACGAGCCAGCTCGCCCGCTCGTCCCACCGGACAGTGGCCTCGGGGGCGCTCTCGGCCAGTTCGCGCCGGACGGCCGCCGCGCCGGCCGCGTCGATGCGGGTGACGATCGCTCGGCCGGTCGTCTCGACGGCCGTCGCCGCGAGGTCACCTATCTCTTCGGCCGTCTTCGCACTCGCCAGCACCGCCTCGGGGACCCCCGAGCGGTCCTCGCGGGCCGCGTCGAAGCGACCGGCGCCGGTCGTCGCGTAGCCGGCGAGTTCCGACTCGGCCTCGGCGGGGGTGAGCTCCCCGGCCGCGACCGATTCCAGTATCTCACGCATATCGCACTCTCCGGGGGCCGCCTACTCCTATCCGTCGGTCTGTCGGGAAGTTGTGGCCCGGGAATCGCCGACGGCAGTTCGGACCTGGCGGGCCACGGTACCCATGTAGGCGATAGCGCGCGCGAGACGGCTGGAGAGGGAGAATACTCCTCCTATATCAACTATTTGGCCAGCCGCCCCCGCGATAGCGGAAAAATGAGCCTTATTTATATGGGTGCTGATGCGCGAAACCGTCTCAAACCCCCGTCAGTCCCGGCGAGAGCGACCCCGATGGGGAAAGTATTTAAACAATCCCTTCGCACAGCGCAGTGTATGGCAGACCTAATCGTCAAAGCCGCCGTGAAGGAAGAGCTCGATGACATGAACGTTGCGTCGGACTTCTACGATGCACTCGACGCGGAAGTCGAGGAGCTGCTCGCCGACGCCGCTCGACGAGCTGACGCCAACGACCGAAAGACAGTCCAGCCGCGAGACCTGTAAGGTCGCTTCCACCCGTTTTTCTTTCAGCGACGTCCCGTAGCGACAGCGCCGTTCGGCGACGGCGTCACTCCTGCTCTGCGGTTGGCTGTCGGGGCGCGGAGCGCCTCGCTCTCACCGCATCCCCACGAGGTCACTCACTTCGTTCGTGACCTCGCCCGTCAGAGCTCCCGGACCGCTACACCGTCCTCGCTCCCGACGTGGACCGCGTCGGCCAGCCCGACGAAGAGGCCGTGTTCGACGACGCCGGGCAGGCTCGCCAGCGCCCGCCCCAGCGCCGCCGGGTCGTCGATGTCGCCGAACGCGCAGTCGAGCACGAGGTTCCCGTTGTCGGTGACGACGGGGCCGTCCTTGCGCTCGGCCCGCCGCAGCGTCGGCTCGCCACCCAGTTCACGAACGCTCTCGGCGACCGTCCTCCGGGCCGCCGACAGCACCTCGACCGGAACCGGATGCGAGAGCGTCTCGGCTTCCTTCGTCGGGTCCGCGACGACGAGGAAGCGGTCGGCGCTCGCGTCCACGATCTTCTCGCGGGCGTGGGCCGCTCCGCCGCCCTTTATCAGATCCCCGCCGGCCACCTCGTCGGCGCCGTCGATGGCCAGGTCCACGCTCACCTCGTCCAGTTCCGACAGCGGGATGCCGGCCTCGCGGGCCAGTTCCCGGGACTGGAAGGAGGTCGGCACGCCCACGATATCGAGTCCGGCGTCGACCTGCCGGCCGATGGCCCGGATGGCGTGGGCCGTCGTTGACCCGGTGCCCAGGCCGACGACCATCCCGTCCTCGACCGCCTCGGCCGCCGACTCCCCGGCCGCGCGTTTCGCCGCGTCTGAGCCGCCCTGTTTCATGTCCGGACTTGCAGCGGTGGCGGACAAAACGTTTGTTCTCCCGGGCCGTGGGAACTCGTCCCACGTCGGTAGGCTTTTTTCGGCCCCCGACGCCCTCACGGTATGACACTCTTCGGAACGAGCGGTATCAGAGGGCCGGTCGGCGAGACGGTGACGGCCGAGCTGGCGCTGTCGGTCGGTCGAGCGCTAGGCGTCGACTGTTCTCGCGTCGTCGTCGGTCGGGACCCGCGTGCGAGCGGCGAGTTCCTCCAGTCGGCGCTGGTCGCGGGACTGCGCGAGAGCGGCACGGACGTCGTCGACGTGGGCGTCGCGGCGACGCCGACGGTCGCCCGGTCGGTAGGGTGGCGCGACGCCGACGCCGGCGTCTCGATTACGGCGAGTCACAATCCGCCCGAGGACAACGGGCTGAAGCTCTGGCAACCCTCCGGGCAGGCCTTCGATAGCGAGGGGCAGGCCCGCATCGAAGAGCGCATCGAATCGGGCGCGTTCGAGCCGGCCGCCTGGGACGGCGCCGGCAGCACCGAGACGTGGGACGCCCGCAGTCGCCACGCCGACGCCATCCGGGCCGAACTCGACCGCGAGTCGATGGACAGCCACGTTATCGTCGACGTGGGCAACGGCGCCGGCGGGGTCACCGTCGACGTCCTGCAATCGATTGGCTCGCACGTCGAGACGCTCAACGCCCAGCCCGACGGCGCGTTCCCGGGCCGACCCAGCGAGCCCACGGCCGAGAACTGCACGTCGCTGTCGACGCTCGTCGGCGAGGGTGAGGCCGACATCGGCATCGCCCACGACGGCGACGCCGACCGGATGCGGGCGGTGGCCGGCGACGGCACCTACCTCACCGGCGACGTCACGCTCGCGCTCTTTGCCCGCGCGGCCGCCGAGCCCGGCCAGCGGGTCGCCGTTCCGGTCGATACGAGCCTGGCGGTCGCGGACTACCTCGCCGAGATAGACGTGGGCGTGGAGTATACGCCGGTCGGTGACGTCTACGTCGCCGAGGCGGCCGAGGCCCCCGACGTGGCCTTCGGCGGGGAGCCAAGCGGCGCGTGGATATGGCCGGCCCACACGCTCTGTCCGGACGGCCCGCTCGCGGCCTGTACCATCGCCGCGCTCGACGCCGACCGCCCCCTCGAAGCGCGCATCGCCGAGGTGCCGACCTACCCCATCCGCCGGGACAGCGTCGAGGTCGAGGCGAAAGGCACAGTGATGGACCGGGTCCGCGAGCAGGTGCTCGAGGAGTACGACGACGTGACGACGCTTGACGGCGTGCGGGTGGACCTGGGCGACGCGTGGTTCCTGTTGCGCGCCAGTGGCACCCAGTCGCTCGTCCGTGTGACCGCCGAGGCCCGCGAGGACGCCCGCGCCGACGAGGTCCTGGCGACGGCGCGGGAGTGTCTGGCCGTCGCTCGCGAGTGAAACGGACCGTGGTAGATGTGTCGTCCCGTGACCGACCCAGTCACGGGAACCGAACGACTATCTGCGCGTCGACCGGGCCTCTCGGATGTCGGCCCCGTCGCGTATCTTATCCTCACACTGCGGACAGACTCGTGGTTTCTCCACGCCGTTGGGCGTGAAGACCCGCGCGTATGCGGCAGTTACGAAATTCTCACAGTTCTGGCATTCCGGCATACACCCTGATAGACGGAGTATACCGTCTTAATTGTGGTGTCGTGGTACCGTGTACCACGCGCGTTCAGAAATCGCTGGTCACACTGTCGTCTTCACCCAGTTCCACCACGCCGTCGAAGAGGTCGCGGAACTTCGCGACGGTGTCGTCGTCGTGGACGCCCTGCGCGAGGTGGAACATCCCGACGGCGTCGTACTCGGAGAGGAGTTCGAGGATGTCGCCGACGGCCGACAGGGCCTGTGCCTCGTCGGCGTAGTAGATGAGCTCGGTCACCGAGTCGAAGCTCACGCGCAGTTTGCCGTCGTGGTCCTGCAGGAACTGTTCGGTCTCCTCGACGATGCCTTCGAGGTCGTCGGGCGCGGAGACGTAGCGGACCTGGTCGGACTGACGGCGGGTGTACCCCCGCTCGACCGACAGCGTATCGAGGATGGTCGCGCGCTCCTCGTCGACCTCGTAGTACTCCAGTTTCTGTTTGACCTCGCGAGCGGTGGTCCGCGTCGAGATGACCAGCATCGCGTCGGTGTCGGTCGAGAGGAAATCGGTGTCGAGACGGTCGGTCGCACCGGTACTGGGATGGACCAGCAGGATTCCGGTGCCACCCTCGACGGTGTCCGGCGTGTTGTCGATGGCCAGCGTGTACTCCATGTGCCGCAAAGGGCGGGGCGACGGGCATTAACTTTTGCGAGGGGCGCGTCGGCAGTCTCAGAACACGCTGTCGGCGGTCGCCGCGCCGACGACGCTGAAGATAGCGCCCACGGCGACGGCTTTGAGCGTCGTCAACGCGACCGAAAGCTGCGTGGGATTGGGGAGGATACCGCCCTCGACGAGGAACGCCTCGGGCGCGGTAAAGACCGTCGCCAGCACGGCCACGGAGCCGAAGGCGACGACCATCAGCGAGACGAACCGGATGGGGATGCCGGCCACCTCGGCCTCGCGCTCTATGTCCCGGTCGTCGTCGGCCTTGTACAGCGCGCCGTAGCCGATGGCGAAGACGATAGCGACCACGGCGGCCGCGTGGTACCACGACATATTCGCCGCCAGCACCCACACCTCCTCGGTGACGACGAACGGGCCGGCCAGCAGGAACCCGCCGACGACCTGCTGGGCGGTGTCGGCGACGCGGTAGCGACGACGGCGGGACATACCCACCGGTCGACCGGCCTGTGTATAACAGCCACGGACTCGCTCGCTTACGCGGTGGCGGTCCGGGTTACTGACCGACAAAAACAAATGTCCGGTTACTGTAACTATGGGTGTGAAAATAGAAGTCGACGAGCCATTCGGCTTCTCCCTCGTGGTCAGTGTTGTCACCGTACTGGTGGCCGGCTACACCGTCGGTGCCGTGACAGCCGGTGCGAATCCCACGGACTACTTGCTGTTACTGTCTGCGCTCCTGGGCAGCCTTGTCGCGGTGAAGGAGGCCCGGCTTCCCCAGTAATATCGAGTCGAAGGGCGTTTTGCCACCGGCCACCCAGTCCGGGTATGAGCGTCAGCGACGAGTTCGACGACTGGGCCGCCCGCGGGAAGGACCGCGGGATGGAAGACCGCCACTGGCACACCGCCAAACACGTCCTCGCGCGGATGCCCGTCGAGGCCGGTGACACGGTGCTGGACCTGGGTTCGGGCAGCGGCTACGCCGGCCGTGCGCTGAAAGAGACCGCCGACGCCGGTCGGGCCTACGGTATCGACGCCTCGCCGGCGATGGCCGCAAACGCCCGCTCCTACACCGACGACGGCGACGTCGGCTTTCTGGTGGGCGACTTCGAACACCTCCCCTTCGAGACCGACAGCGTCGACCACTGCTTCTCCATGGAGGCCTTCTACTACGCCAGCGACCCCGACGCCGTCCTCGAGGAGGTGGCCCGCGTGCTTCGCCCGGGTGGCACCTTCCACTGCGCCGTGAACTACTACGAGGAGAACGTCCACTCCCACGCCTGGGACGAGCTGGTCGAGGTGCCGATGACCCGCTGGAGCGGGGCCCAGTACCGCGAGGCCTTCCGCGAGGCCGGGCTGGCCGTCGCCGTCCAGGACAACGTCCCCGACCGCGAGATAGAGATTCCACCGGCGAGTGAGTTCCCCACCGAGGACTGGGAGACCCGCGAAGCGATGGTCGAGCGCTATCGGGAGTTCGGGACGCTCGTCACCGTCGGCGTCGCGCCCTGACCGTTATGGTGCGGTCGTCTGCCACTGCCTGACTGTTGGCAGTCGTATCTGCCTGCCTACACACGACTGCTGGCGGGCGGAGGAACCCTTTTGGTAACCACTCGACAAGGTATCCCGTGCCGACTCGCCAGCGAACGTACGTCATCGCGGGCCTGCTCGCCCTGCTGGTAACGCTCTCGATGGTGTTGCTGTCGAGCGTGCTGGCGACCGTCTTCTTCGCGATAACCGTCGCCTACGTCCTCTTCCCGCTCTCGGAGTGGTTCGTCGACCGGGGGCTCTCGAAGCGTATCGCGGCCGCCGTCTCGACGGCTATCGCCTTCGTCGCCGGCTCGCTCGTCCTCGTCCCGCTGGTCGCCGTGCTGTATCGCCGCCGGCGTGACCTCTTCTCGTTCTTCCAGCGGCTCCCCGACGAGGTCGTCGTCGCCGTGGGGGAGTTCAGCTACAGCATCGACATCCAGTCGTGGCTCGTGACCGCCCGCGACGCCCTCGGGGCCGTGGCGGTGCAGTTCGCGAGCGAGACGCCGATCCTCGCCCTGAAGGGCGTCCTCTTCACCATCCTCGTCTACGCGCTGCTCTGGCAGCCCGGCGCCCCGGGGAACGTCGTCTACCGGACCGTCCCGACGCCGTACCACGACATCGTCGAGCGGTTTCACAGGCGCCTGCGGTCGACGCTGTACGCCATCTACGTTCTGCAGGCCGCGACGGCGTTTGGCACCTTTCTGATGGCCTGGGTGCTGTTCGCCGTGCTCGGCTACAACGGCGCGTTCGCGCTGGCGGTCGTCGCCGGCGTCCTCCAGTTCGTCCCCGTCGTCGGGCCGAGCGTCGTCGTCCTCGCCATCGCCGCGTCCGAGGCAATCGCCGGCGACGCCGTCGGCGCGGTCGTCATCACCGTGCTCGGACTCGGGCTCGTCGGCTTCCTGCCCGACGCGGTCATCCGCCCGCGGCTGGCCCGCTACACGACGGGGATGCCGGCCAGCCTCTACTTCGTCGGCTTCACCGGCGGCGTGCTCTCGCTGGGGATCATCGGCTTCATCGCCGGCCCGGTGATAATCGCGTTGCTGGTCGAGGCGGTGGAACTGCTGGCCGCGGAGAACGGGCCGACCGGGTCAGAGCCAGCGGAGTGAGCGATTCGGCGACCTAGGTGTCGGGGTGGCCGGATTCGAGCGGCCGGTCCTGGGCCTCCCACTCGGTGAGACTGCCCTCGTAGAACTCCACGTCCGAAAAGCCCAGGTGCCGGAGGACGACGTAGGTGTGGCTGATGCGCCGGGCGGTGTTACAGTAGAGGACGACGCGTTTCTCGGGGACGATACCGGCCGATTCGAGGACCGCGAGCGCGTCTTCCCGGGGGAGTAGCCCCCGGGTCTCGTCGTCGACGAGCTCGCGCCAGTCCAGCAGGACGGCGCCGGGGATGTGGCCCTCGGTATACTCGGACTCGTCACGGGTGTCGACGAGGACGGCGTCGGGGTCGTCGCTGGCGGCGGCGACCCGGTCGGCGTCGACCAGCGGCGTCGACTCGGGCGGGGCGACGCTGTAGTCGGCCGCCCCGACGTCGGCCGCCTCGCCGCTGGTCGACTGGGCGAGTTGCCAGCTGGAGAAGTCACCGTCAAGCAGGTGCAGTTTCTCGGGGTCGTGGCCCAGCAGCTCCGCCGTCACCAGGAAGCGAGCGGCGAAGACGCCGTGGTGGTCGTCGTAGGCGACAATTTCGCTGTCGGCGCTGATACCGGCCGGGCCCAGCAGCGACGCCCACTCGCCGTCGCTCGGCAACATCCCCTCGCTGTCGCCCGACCCGGTCCGGAAGCGGTCGAACGGAATCGAGACCGCACCGGGCAGGTGGGCCATCGCGTCGTACTCCCAGCCGTCCCGCACGTCGACGACGGCCAGGCGGTCGAGGTTCTCGGCCACCCAGTCGGCGGAGACGATATCGGTCATTACCGGCCGTTCCGCCTCCGGCCGCTTGAAAACTCCCATCGCAGCCGGTCGAAGATGGGGGCAACTGTTGCCGGCTCTATCTCGGGGCCGCCCGACGGCCCCCGTCACGCCTGCCAGTTCAGGGGACGCAGGTGGGTAACGTTGACACACACCACTCCTGTTGTAGAGGCAACATATGCCGTCACAGGGGAGGAGTGGCCGTCCATGCCGACACTCGTGGTAATATATGGCTGGTAGGCTAACGGTTCAACGCATTATGACTGAATACGCCAACGACGTGCTCGTCTCGGCCGACTGGGCCAGCGAGCACTTAGCGGAGTTCCAGGACGACGACTCCGACCTCCGGCTGGTCGAAGTCGACGTCGACACGGAAGCCTACGACGAGGCCCACGCGCCCGGTGCCATCGGCTTCAACTGGGAGACAGACCTGCAGGACCAGACCACCCGCGACATCCTCTCGAAAGACGAGTTCGAGGAGACGATGGGCGAGGCCGGCATCAGCGAGGACGACACCGTCGTGCTGTACGGTGACAACTCCAACTGGTTCGCCGCCTACACCTACTGGCAGTTCAAGTACTACGGCCACGACGACGTGAAGCTGCTCGACGGCGGCCGCGAGTACTGGCTCGAGAACGACTACGAGACGACCGACGAGGTCACGGACTTCTCCGCGCGAGAGTACACCGCCTCCGGCCCGCGCGAGTCCATCCGCGCCTACCGCGACGACGTCGAGAACGCCGTCGACAAGGAGCTGCCGCTGGTCGACGTCCGCTCGCCCGAGGAGTTCTCCGGCGAGATCCTCGCACCGCCCGGACTCCAGGAGACCGCCCAGCGCGGCGGCCACGTCCCCGGCGCAGAGAACATCTCGTGGGCCGCCGTCACGAACGACGACGGCACCTTCAAGAGCTACGACGAACTGGAGGAGCTCTACGGCGAGTACGGCATCGACGGCGACTCCACGACCGTCGCCTACTGCCGCATCGGCGAGCGTTCGTCCGTCGCGTGGTTCGCCCTGCACGAGCTGCTGGGCTACGAGGACACCATCAACTACGACGGCTCCTGGACCGAGTGGGGCAACCTCGTCGGCGCGCCCATCGAGAAAGGGAACTAGGTCGTTCTAACCGAGTCGATTTTTTCGCGTGCCGACTGGGTAGCGACGCCTGTACCGGTATCTGATTGCGTCTCAGCAACGTTCTACAGCCAGAAAGCCCCCGACCGCTCGGGTCGCGCGCCTCGCTGCGCGCGTTCGCTTCGCTCACGTGCTTGCGTCGTCGGGGTTCCCGTAGCCACTCGGGGCTTTCTGGCTGTTCACACTCTGCTCGGTTACAGGACCAGCGTCGGCTGTTGTTAGCCGTAGATTCAAGGCCGTAGCACGCTACACAGAGGTGTGGACCGACAGGAACTCGAACGCGTACTGTCCGAGACGTTCGACGAGGCGGGGGCGGCCGCGGTGGTGGCGCGACAGGCGGGTGACATGGCCGATGGGGGCCAGTTCGACGCGGACTTCGGCGGCGAACTCACCGTCGAGACGGTCGTCGACAACCTGCAAGACGCCCCCGACGAGTACTCGCTTGCCGAGCGGTGGAACTGGTGGCTGGGGGCGCTGGACCTCTCACACGGCGGGTACACACGCTTTAGCGTCCGCCCGGACGTGGATACGCAGTCCTAGGCGGGTCACGTCCGCGAAAAACCGAGTGCCAGCCTCAGAATACTGAGAGCCCGTGGGCCTCTCGTGCGTGGTCGAGGAGGTCCTCCGTCGTCTCGAATTCCTCGCCGCATGTGCACGTGTGGTACGTGGTCGGGGTTTGCTGGCGTGTTGCCATAGCGACCACACCTTGTTCGCCAATCATAATAATTGTTTATGTAGTTGTGTTACCACGCCACAAAAGCGGTGTCACCACGCCCCACGACCACCGCCGAAATATTGGCAACTCAACACTTTTGCGGGCGCGGCGCGTCGTCGGACGCATGGTATCTCGCACTCGCTCGCTCCTCGCTGGACTCGGGGCCGGACTCGCCCTGTGGGCCGCGTGGGGGCTCTACGTCCGCCGGACGACGGGGCGTGTCCCCTTCGAGACCGTCGACGAACTCGACGGCGTGGAGATTCGTCAGTACCCGGGGACCGTCCTCGCCGAGACGACGGCGCCGACGGGCCGCGAGGCCTTCGAGCGGCTCTTTGGCTACATCAGTGGCGCCAACGAGGGAGACCGGGACATCGCGATGACCGCACCGGTGCGGACCGACGGCGCGACGGTGGGGATGACTGCGCCGGTCCGGACCGAGAGCGGCGACGACCGCGTGACGATGGCGTTCTGGCTCCCGGCCGACTACACGCCCGAGACCGCGCCGCTGCCGACCGACCCGCGCGTCAGTCTGGTCGTCGAACCGCCCCGGATCGTGGCCGTTCGGTCGTTTGGCTGGTACGCGACGTCGGGCCGTGCCGCTCACGAACGCGAGCAGCTGCGCGAGACCCTGTCGAGTCACGATATCGACGCGCTCGGTGACCCGGTCGTCCTCCAGTACGACGACCCGTGGACGCCGCCGTTCATGCGCCACAACGAGGTCGCAGTCGACGTCGACGGGGCCACGCTTCCCGACCAGTCTGAGTAGGGCCGACCGCTCTCACCGTCTGTCACGGACATTTAACCCCAATGAGATTATGTTGGTTGAACTCTAATGGCCACTACTATCGGGTCCCCCAACATGACGGAAAAAGAGTCGCAGTCGGCCTACCGTGAGCGGGTGTACGAGGCGTTCGCCGACCGGAGCCAGCCGTTCGAGGCCGCCGTCGGTACGGGCGCACCGCTCACCGTGGTGACGGCCGTGACCTCTCCCGATTCAGAGCTCCTGGCGGGTGATACCGCCACCGTCACCGCGACCGTCGAGAACCGCGGTGAGATCGCTGCCGAACGGACGGTCAACCTGACTGCGAACGGTGCGACGGTGACTTCGGAGGCGGTCGCGCTCCCAGCGGGCGAGACGGTCGAGATACCGCTCACGTTCCAGCCTCAGGCTGGCGAGTACGACCTCGCCGTGGATGGTGTCCAGAGCCGCTCGCTCACCGTCGTGGGAGCGCCGACACCCACTGCTACCGAGCCGGCAGCGGAGCGCCAGACGGACACCGGCACGACGGCGGCGGAGAGAGATGCCGAGGCGTCAAGTGGCCCCCTCGGCACCCTGCTACTCGTCCTCGTCGTGGCAGGTGCGGCCGGAAGCCTGCTGTGGTGGTCTCGAACCAGCTGATGTGGCGACGTACACCCGCCCCAACGCGGGGACGGCTGCGCCGATTCGACGTTCGAACGCGCTGAGGCGGTCGACTCTCGCTATCCGTCCTGCTGTTTCAGCCACTCGTCGAGCAGGTCTCGAACGGCGGCGTCGCGGTTGTCCCGGTGGTCCGCGAAGGCCTTGTCGTCGACTGCCTCCAGCAACGCCTCGTCCAGTTCGACGTCGACTGTCTCGAGGTCGAGGAACGCTTCGTCCATGGGTTTTGGGCAGGAGCCGGCCGGATAAATACCCTCGTCAGACGGCCGTCCCCCGCGCGTGTGACAACCCCGGCGACCGGGGGCCGAAACCCACTCCCCGCTTGCGGTCCAGCCATCGGTATGGAGCGCGCCCACCTCGACTTCGACCGCTACTTCGAGGTCGTTATGGAGACCGCGGAGGCACAGGCCGCCGAGATGACCGTCGACCCCGGCCGCAGCGTCGGGGGGCCGGAGAACTACCACGCCGAGAGCGACCAGTGGCTGTTCGTCGTCTCGGGGACGGGCGTCGCCACCGTCGACGGCGACGAGGAGCGCCTCACCGCGGGGGACCTGCTCCGCATCGAGGCCGGCGAGCGCCACGGTATCGAAAACGACGGCGACGAGGCCCTGAAGACGGTGAACTTCTACACGCCGCCCAGATAGATTCCGTAGCTCGCCTCCGAGGGGCCTCGCGCCTCGCTCTGACTGTCTCACCTCGAGGTGGTTCCCTCCGTTCGGACCCTCGCTACTGCTCTCCGGCTCACTTCGTTCGCCGCCGTCGGGCGGCACTGCCGCCCGACTGCTTGCGGGACCTCCGGTCCCGCCCCGCGTCGCGTTTCGAGGAACCTCGCGGTGCTCGATTCCTCGCTATGCCACCCCGGCCTGTTCGTCCATCGGGTCCCGGATGTCGCCCACGACGGCCTCCAGCGCGTCGGTGACGGTCAACAGTCCGAGCACCTCGCCGTCTTCCAGCACCACGGCCAGCTCCTGACTCTCGGCCTGAAACCGGTCGATGGCGTCGCTGACGCTCGTGTCGGCCGACATCGTCATCGGGGGCGCGGCGACGGCTTCGAGGTCTACCCCGGCCAGCAGGTCGCCCTCGCCTGCCGTTTCGGTCGCCGCCCGGAGCAGTTCCGGGACGTAGACGATGCCCAGCAGCTCGTCGCTGGTCTCGCCGATGAGGGGGTAGCGAGTGTGTGGCGTCTCGGCGACCTTGCGGGCGTTCTCCGCGTCGCTGTCTTCCGTCGAGAGCGCGACGACGTCCTCGGCGGGCACCATCACGTCACGGACCTGCTGGTCGCCGGCGTGCAGCGCCGCCAGCACCTCCTCCCGGCGTTCCTCCGAGAGGTCACCCTCTTCGAGCGTCGCGTTGAGCTTGGTGCGCAGGTCCGCCCGGCTCTCGATGACGTCCTCCTCGGTTTCGAGCCAGGCGCCGGACATCTCGACGCCGAAGATGCCCAGCGTCCACTTCGCGACGCTGTCGCCGATGGAGATAAGCGGCGAGATGAGTTTCGCGAACCAGTACAGCGGCGTCGCGCCGTACCGACAGACGAAGCGGGAGCGCTCCACCCCGAGGTAGGTCGGCGTCTGCTCGCCGTGGGTGAGGTGGACGAGGTTGATGATGGCGAAGGCGATGGCGGCACCGAGACCGATGCCGGCCAGCCGCGACCCCGCGAAGGTCGGCTCGAACAGCGCGGCCAGGGCCGGCTCGGCGACGATACCGACGGCGATGGAGGAAGCCGTGATACCGACCTGGCAGCTCGTCAGGTAGATCTCCAGGTCGCCCGTCATCTCCCAGGCCCGCTCCAGTGCCGGGTTCCCCTCGCCGACGAACTCCGACTCGGTGAACTGCCGTGCCCGGGTCAGCGCGAACTCGATGGCGACGAAGAAGCCGTTGGCGAGGATGAGCGCGAGCCCGGCGAGCAGCCGCAGCGCTATCTCGACTGGTTGCATAGGCTGGGCGGGCGTTCCGCGTCGTCACCTGAAAACCTGATGGTCCCGCTACTGGAACTCGTACTCGACGCCGGTCAGCTCCTCGGAGACGGTCCAGAGTCGCGCTGCGTCGCCCTCGTCCCGCGAGGCGGCGTTCGATTCCTGGAACTCCGGCGACCCGCGCATCCGCATGAACCCGGCGGGACCGACGTACTCGCCACCGGTCACCGCGTCGCTGGTGGCGGCGTACAGCATCGGCAGGGCTCCGCGCTCGGCCGACTGGCCCAACAGCCTGTTGGCGACTTTCATCGCGCTCATCCGCACGCTCGAGCCCATCTCCCGCGGGCCGCGGAACTGCAGTTCCGTGTCGGCGTAGCCCGGGTGACAGGCGACGCTGACGATGTCTTCGTCGTGGTCGTCCAGCCGGCGCTGGAGCTCGTAGGCAAAGAGGAGGTTCGCCAGCTTCGAGCGGCCGTAGGCCGACCACTTGCCGTACTCGCGCTCCGACTGCAGGTCGTCGAAATCCATCTCGCCGGCGGTGTGGGCCTGCGATGACTGGGTGACGACGCGGCTCTCCCCCTCGCTCGCGCGGAGTTCGGGAAGCAGATGGCCGGTCAGCGCGAAGTGGCCGAAGTGGTTCACCCCGAGTTGCATCTCGAAGCCGTCGGCCGTCTCCTGTCGAGGGATGGCCATCACGCCGGCGTTGTTACAGAGCACGTCGATGCCCTCGGCCTCCTCGCGGACCTCCTCGGCGAAGGTCGCGACGCTGTCGAGGTCCGCGAGGTCACAGACCCGAACGACCAGGTTCCCGCCCCTGACCTCTCGGCGGATATCCGTCGCGGCTTGCTCGCCCCGCTCCTCGCTGCGGCAGGCCATCACGACCGTCGCGCCGGCGTCGGCGAAGGCCTTGGTGCCCTCGTAGCCGAGCCCGCTGTTGGCGCCGGTGACGACCACCGTCGTCCCCTCCATCGGCGACATCTCCTCGACTATCCAGCCTGACATTACCCCGACTTTGCCCCCCACGTACAGAAATCCTCGCAATCTGTGGGCCTTTTAGCGTCGGGCGACTACGCTCCGGCGATGAGCGAGATTTCGGTCACCGTCTACACCCGCGAGAACTGCCACCTCTGTGCGGAAGCCATCGACACCATCGAACGGGTCGCCGACGAGGAAGGCGTCGCGGTCGATATGGACCTGGTCGACGTGGATACCGACGAGGAACTCCGAGCGGAGTACGGCGAGCGAGTGCCCTATATCCTGCTCGACGGGTCGCCGGCGTTCAAGTATCGTGTGGACGAGGCGCGGCTCCGGCGGAAGCTGACGGGCTGAGCTGACCGACTACGTCCGCTCGTCCGTACCCCGCTCTACGGCCTCGGCGAGCGCCGCCGTCGCCGCTTCGGGGTCGTCGGCCCGCGTAATCGCCGTAATCACGGCCACGCCGTCGGCGCCTGCGCGGGCCACCTCGTCGGCGTTCTCGGCCGTGATGCCGCCGATACCCACCAGCGGGATGTCGACCGCGTCGGCTATCTCGGCCACGCGCTCGGGACCGACGCCGTGGTCTTCTTCTGGGATGTCGTCTTTCGACTGCGTGCGGTAGACGGTGCCGACCCCGAGATAGTCCGCACCGGCGTCTTCGGCCGCCTCGGCCTCCGCGACCGTCGACACCGACCGGCCGATGACGGCCTCGGCACCGAGCAGTCGCCGCGCGGCCCGTACGGGCAGGTCGTCCTCACCCAGGTGGACGCCGTCGGCGGAAAGCACCGCCGCCAGGTCGACGCGGTCGTTGACGACGAAGGTGACGCCTGCCTCGCGGCACAGTTCGCGAATCTCACGGCCCATCTCGTAGCGCTCGCGGACGGTTCTGTCCTTCTCGCGCAGCTGGACGACGCCGACGCCCCCCTCGATGGCTCGCTCGACGATTTCGCGGGTGGGTCGGCCCGCCGACAGCGACTCGCCGGTCACCAGATAGACGCTCCAGTCGAGCATAGCTGTCAGTCGCGCCGTTGCAGCCCTGATTCTTTTGTTTCGTTGCGGGACTGTCTATCAGCGTCCGATATGTTTCGGAATCGAACGCGTATCGCTCTCGCGGCCGGCGTCGCGCTCGCTGAAGACGTACATCCCTTCGATGGCCCCGCCGAAGAGGAACCCGAGGCGGTGCGAGAAGTCCGCGACCCATCTGGGTCCGGCCAGACTCATCGCGAGCAGGAGCCCCGTGCCAAGCGGTATCGTGAGTCCGGCGACGACGACCCGAAGCGTTTCCAGTGAGGCGTCCTCGGTAACGTGTCGCCCTTGAATCTCTTTTCCTCGACCGAGTGCCGAAGCTATCTTTAATCAGCGAGAGAATCCCGCCGTTCACGGCGGGCGTGAATCGCGTCCGTTCCGTGACGCAACCGCCGCCAGTGGCACGGCCGGAACCCCCACCGAAACCGCTAAGTCGTC
>Ga0136591_1000103_pt1 | contig 39888 bp, 36 predicted proteins | sample AntRauMFilla3767_FD_104929 | JGI IMG/M metagenome (GOLD analysis project Ga0136591, IMG submission 104929) | Saline lake microbial communities from Rauer Islands, Antarctica - Metagenome Filla 3 #767 | ecosystem: Environmental > Aquatic > Non-marine Saline and Alkaline > Saline | place...
TCGAACTCAGAAGTGAAACCGCTCAGCGCCGATGATAGTGTGGGGCTTCCCCATGTGAAAGTAGGTCATCGTCAGGCACTTATTCCAAAAACCCCCAGCCAAAAGGCTGGGGGTTTTTTTATGCATTCTAGGAACGGGTAGAAAAAACCGGCTCGCTAGGAGCCGGATACGCTCGGATTAATTCTTTTGCGCACTGACAGTAAATTTACCGACCAGCTGTTGCAGGGTTTGCGTGGAATGGCGTACATGATTGGCTGAACCTTGAAGTTCCTCCATGACACTGGCCATTTCACTTGACGCAACTTCAACCTGGCGAATGGAAGAACCATAGAACTCACTCCGCTCACTCAGCTGAGTTATTATACTGAACATCTGCTCAACTGCCTGGTGGAGTTCAGTGTTTTCTGAAGTGTTGTTTTCAGCCTCTTTAAGGCGTATATCCACTTCTTTAACACCATCTTCCATATAATCCACGGCACTGCGGGTTTCTTTTTGCAGGCTGGTCACTGTTTCCTGAATATCGCCTGCTGCCTCTGCTGTTCGAGTCGCTAGTGACCTGACTTCATCGGCAACGACTGCAAAGCCTCTTCCTGCTTCTCCTGCTCTGGCAGCTTCAATGGCCGCGTTCAAAGCGAGCAGGTTGGTTTGATTGGTGATTTCAGTAATCATTTCCACAATATCACCGATTTCTACCATACGGCTGTCGAGGCTCTGCACCCGTTGAGCTGTGGTATCGACAACCTTGCGAATGCTCAGGGTGCTGGTTTGAGCGCTTTCAAATTGCTCTCTGGCTTTATCAACCACATCATCCATGGCTTTTTTCATGGTTTTGGCGGTAGCGGTTGCCTGATTGATTTCTTCCATCTGTTCTTCAACCAGCCCCAACATCTTGCCAATAACCTGATTGACTTCCTGGCTGGTTTGGCGTGCTTCCTGAGTGCGATCCAGCATCTTGTCATTGTTTTCTTTTACTGCGTCAGTGGTATGGATTACCTGGCCCATAATGCCATCCATACTATCAAGAAAACTGTTAAACCAGCGTCCCATACTGCCACTTTCATCTTTCGCCATCTTCTCTGTATCCAGACGCTGACGCAGGTTGCCTTCGCCTTCGGCTATGGTGCGAATGATTTTTGTCGTGTTGCGCAGCCTTTCGGAAACACGTTTGGGCCCCAGATTGGCAAATATCCAGGCAGAGACACCCAGCATGAGGGTGTTGGCAGCCAGCATAGGCAAAGTATCCAGAGGTGCGTAGTTGTGCAGCAGGGTTGTCGCTCCCAGGAAACCGGCTACAGTCAGTAAATAGGTATTCATCAGGTTAACGCTGATGGATCGCCGACGGTAAACCTCTTCCAGGTCACCCTCACACATCATCCCCCATTTATCTGGAGAACCTGGCAATTGAAAGGTTACCCCTTTGCCGATGACCGGAATGTGACGATAGTCGGAATAGCCGGGATAAGTGATAAACAGGTTGCTTCCGTTGGCAATGGTTTCACGTACTCCAGGATGCAGGTTTCCTGTAGCCGGGTCGGTGAAGCGTAGCTCAAGTTCGGTATGCTTTTGCACACTCACGGTGCCCCATTTGGTATGGATGCCATCTTTCAGGTTTTCACCATGTGAGAAAGTGCTGTCTTCAAAGCGAGACCGGGATAGAGCTGTACCCGGCTGAATGGATTGATCAAACCTGGACTCCACCATGAAAATATAGTTATCACCGGACTCAGGGTAAACGTGCCCTGCCTCGCGTTGGATCAAATCACCCAGAACATCGTTGGGAACCCGTGCACAGAGACAACCATGAAGTTTGTCTTCGTGAATGACAGGTTGGTAAAACATGAGGGTCACTGCATCATGAAAACTGGAAGTCGATGCCCCCAGCTCCAAGGTTGTGCTGTCGGAATAGGGGCCGTGCAAGAAGGGTTTGTTAAGACCCTGCTGAAGAGCTGCTCCCAGAGTTGGCCCCTGATGATTCTGACCTGTACGTTGACTGTAGGTTGAGGCCTGGATGGTTCCCTCACAATCAACATAAAAAAGCTCAGAAAGATCAGCTAGCTGGCTTCTCTTTTCATTCAACTGTTGCGCCAGCTTGTCATGATTCCCAACACTGACTTGCTCAGCCAGTTCTTCAAGGTGATGCCAGTGACTATCAACCCACTCATGCAATAGCTTGACCCGGGTGGCTGCGACTCCTTCAAAAACCTGCTCAATAACTGGATAAAGCTGGCGGTTGAGAAAACAGCTCCAGCCCAGTTTTAATTTACCGTTGCTACCAAAAACCGGCAACCAGTGCTTTTCAGCGCCAGAAAGATTCATCTTGTGGCTTTGCAGTTGCGTCATTAACCATTTCTCCGATGCGTGGAAGTAAAAGACATTATGGGGAGTTGTTGTTTTTTTGATCTGTGTCAGGCTATGAATTATTTATAGCAAGACTTGTACCAAGAAAATAAAGTCTTTTAATACAGAGGGTTATGGATTTATTCTGGCTGGATTCGAGTTGATTGCACCTTTGCAGTGCAATTGTGGATAGAAAATACCCTGGGGTAATCAGTAAAGTGCATTTTTTTAGTGCACTAGAAATCAAAAGAGAGCAGTTCAATCACTCCCGAGTCGATTTGAATCTTCCAGCCCTGATGATCATTCCAGTCACCCAGCACGTAGCGTTGCCCTTGGGTTATCTGCCCCTGATGCTTGAGTTGAAGTTGATGCCGGTTGGGGCGGTGGGTGTGGCCGTGAATCAGGGTTTTAACCTGATAATCCTGCATATAATCAATAATAGCCTGGGGGTTGGCATCTATGATGTTATCCGCTTTCAGCCGGGTCTGTTCCTGGCTGGTCTGACGGGTTTTGCGGGCAATTTTCTGGCGAAAGCTGACCGGTGTCTTACGCAAAATAAAATTAATTATGGGATTGCGAAATACCCGGCGCATTCTCTGATAAGCAATGTCATCGGTACAAAGCAGGTCTCCATGCATCAACAGCAAAGGCTCACCGAAAGGAGTAATTACATAGGGGTCAGGTAGTAGAGTGCAGCTTGCTTGTCTACAGAAACCCTGCCCCAATGCAAAATCCCGGTTGCCATGCATTAAATAGATCGTTGTACCCTGCTCAGCGCACTGGTGAAGTGCATCGGCAATACTCTGGTGGAAGGGAGTCATGGCATCATCCCCGACCCACACATCAAAAAAGTCACCCAGAATATACAAGGCCTCTGCCTTGGGTGCCTGTAGCTTCAGGAAATTTAGAAATCCTTCGGTCAACTGGGGGCGATTTTCCTGTAAGTGTAGATCAGAGATGAAAAGCAGCATTGATCAGTTAACCACTTCTGCTTTTTCAATCACAATATTTTCCTGAGGAACATCCTGGTGGCCCATTTTATTACCGGTGGGCACGGTTTTGATTGCTTCAACCACATCCATGCCATCGATCACCTGACCAAAGACAGCATAGCCCCAGCCTTGAGGTGTCTTGCTGGAATGATTCAGGAAGTCATTATCCTTAACATTAATAAAAAACTGGGCACTGGCTGAATGAGGGTCCATGGTACGAGCCATGGCAACAGCGCCATTTACATTGCTCAGGCCATTGTCAGCTTCGTTTTCAACAGTGTTGGGCGCAGGTTTCTGGTTGAAATCGGCATCAAAGCCACCGCCTTGAACCATGAAATTACTGATGACACGGTGAAAAATGGTGCCGTCATAGTGACCCTTGCCTACATAATCAAGGAAGTTGGCTACTGTTTTGGGGGCTTTTTCAGCATTGAGTTCCAGAGTGATATCACCCTTGCTGGTGGTCAGGCGAACCTGGGGGTTGGTAGTAGACACGTTTTTGACTCCATGGAATTAGGTAAGTAAACAATAAAGCTGCTGACTCGCAGTCAGCCTGCTTCCTGTTATAATAACTTTCTTTGCTTTTATTCACCAACCCGTTAAGAAGCGAGAGCTATGAGCCAGGCCGAAATTTCTGCTGCAACCAACTTTATCCGCAACCTGATCCAAGAGCAGCGTGAAGCAGGTCAGCAACAAAAAGTCGTGACCCGCTTCCCGCCTGAGCCTAATGGTTTCCTGCATATCGGCCACGCCAAAAGTATCTGTTTGAACTTTGGCATAGCTGACGAATTTGGAGGCGCTTGCCATCTGCGCTTTGATGACACCAACCCTGAAAAGGAAAGCCAGGTTTTTATTGATGCCATCCAGGAAGATATCCACTGGCTGGGCTTTCAATGGGCAGGTGACGTGCGTTTTGCATCCAATTACTTCGACCAACTCTATGACTGGGCCATCCATCTGATTAAAGAAGGCAAAGCCTATGTCTGTGAGCTGGACGCTGAACAAATGCGTGAATATCGCGGTACTTTGACCGAACCTGGCAAAAACAGCCCTTTCCGCGATCGCAGTGTGGATGAGAACCTGGCTGAATTTGCCAAGATGCGTGCCGGTGACTACCCCAATGGGGCCAAGGTGTTGCGAGCCAAAATTGATATGGCTGCACCCAATATCAATCTTCGTGACCCAATTCTTTACCGCATCCGCCACCAGCACCACCACCAGACTGGCGATAAATGGTGTATCTATCCCAGCTATGACTTTACCCATGGCCAGTCCGATGCGCTGGAAGGCATTACCCATTCTCTGTGTACACTGGAATTTGAAGACCACCGCCCTCTTTACGAGTGGTTTCTTAACAATCTGCCGGTGCCTACCAAGCCGGTGCAAACCGAGTTTGCCCGTCTGAACTTGAATTACACGGTGACTTCCAAACGCAAACTTAAACTGCTGGTGGATGAAGGCATTGTGGATGGCTGGGATGACCCACGCATGCCAACCATTTCCGGCATGCGTCGCCGGGGTTTTACTCCCAAATCCATTCGGGATTTTTGTGATTTGGTCGGGGTGAATCGTGCGGGTGGCGTTGTGGATATCAATATGCTCAACTTTGCCCTGCGTAATGATCTGGAGCACTCGGCACGTCGCGCCATGGTGGTACTCAATCCTATCAAGGTGGTTATTACCAACTGGGAAGAAGGTCGGGAAGAAGTCTTGACCGCACCTTCGCATCCAGCCCGTGATGATCTGGGTGAGCGCCAACTGCCCTTTACCCGTGAACTCTATATTGACCGGGATGATTTCATGGAGGAGCCGCCCAAGAAATTCTTCCGCCTGGCTCCCGGTAAAGAAGTTCGTCTTCGCAATGCCTGGGTGATTCGTTGTGATGAAGTGATCAAGAATGATCAGGGCGAGGTCACTGAGCTTCACTGCTCTTACGATCCCGAAACCTTGGGCAAAAACCCTGAAGGTCGCAAGGTCAAGGGTGTGATCCACTGGGTCAGCGCTGATAAGGGTGTACCAGCAGAAGTTCGCCTCTATGACAATCTATTTCAGGTTGAGACACCGGATGCTGATAAAGACAAGGATTTTCTGGAGCATTTGAACCCAGACTCCTTGACTCGAGTTGAAGCAATTTGCGAACCAGGCCTGGCTACTGCACAACCTGAAGATCACTTCCAATTCGAGCGGGTGGGTTATTTCTGTGCTGACCGCCTGGATCACCAGCCTGACAGCAAGCTGGTTTTCAACCGTACCGTCAGCCTCAAAGATTCCTGGGCCAAAATGCAGAAAAAACAGGGTTAAAATGACACAATTACCGCAAATTACTCTTTACAACACACTGACCCATCAGAAAGAGCCGCTGCAACCGCTGGAACCCGGCAAAATCAAAATGTACGTCTGTGGCGTTACGGTTTATGACCTCTGCCATCTTGGGCATGCACGGGTTATGGTGGTTTTTGACATGATTACCCGATATCTGCGTGAGCGTGGCTATGCCGTCACCTATGTCCGCAATATTACCGATATTGATGACAAAATCCTCAAGCGTGCGGATGAAAACGGTGAAGAAATCAATCAGCTCACTGAGCGGATGATTGCGGCCATGCACGAGGATGAAACACGCCTGGGGGTATTACGCCCGGATATTGAACCCCGTGCCACAGCCTATATTGAAGATATCCTTAACCTGATAAAGACTCTGGAAGACAAAGGCTATGCCTATGCAGCCGATAATGGGGATGTCTATTATCGGGTACGCAAGTTTTCCAATTATGGCCAACTGACCAATCGTAAACTGGATGATCTTCAGGCGGGTTCACGCGTGGAGGTGGATAACCACAAGGAAGACCCACTGGATTTCGTGCTCTGGAAAGCAGCCAAACCCGGTGAAGCCAGCTGGCCTTCGCCCTGGGGTGAAGGGCGTCCTGGTTGGCATATTGAGTGCTCGGCCATGTCCACCTGCTGCCTGGGCAATACCTTTGATATCCATGGCGGTGGCCCTGACCTGCCTTTTCCACACCATGAAAACGAAATTGCGCAAAGTGAAGCCGCTACAGGTGAAAAGTATGTCAACACCTGGATGCATGCCGGTGCAGTTCGGGTGGATGAAGAGAAGATGTCCAAGTCCCTGGGCAACTTCTTTACCATTCGCGAGATTCTGGAAAAACACGACCCCGAAGTGGTGCGCTATCTTCTCCTGTCCAGCCATTATCGTTCATCGATTAATTATGCTGATACCTCTCTTCAGGACGCCCGAAAATCCCTGGAACGCTTTTATACGGCGCTGAATGGAATAGAGACAGTCATTTATCCTGAAAAGGTTGCCCAGGCGGGTCATTGGAGGGAAGACTTCTTCCAGGCAATGGATGATGACTTCAATACACCCGAAGCTCTGGCTGTTCTCTTTGATCTAACCCGTGCGATTAACCGTGCGCGAGAAGGGGAGGATACTCAATTGGCTGCGGCCCTGGCTGGCGAACTCCAGCAATTGGCCAGCATTCTTGGCTTTTTACAGCAGGATCCCCGGGCTTTTCTTCAGGGACAGGCAGAAGAAACCAGCATCAACCCGGATGTGATAGAAACCCTGATTGAAAAGCGACTGATGGCCAAGCAGGAGAGGGATTTTGCCGAAGCCGACCGGATACGTGATGACCTTGCTGCCCAAGGTGTGGTTCTGAAAGACAATAAGGATGGTACGACCTGGACAAGAGCTTGATGACCCGCGGGTCGTTCTTGCTTGTTCTCTCCCGCGATCTGCTGATATAGGCTGTTGTTAAACAATAACAAGGAAAAGCCCATGTCAGCAGACTTTCAGCCTGCCAATCCAGGCTACCATGAAGAAGTGGAGCGCATCCTTCAGGCTGCGCCCTTTGCCCGCGCCTTGGGCTTGCAGACGGTGGCGGTTGCCCCTGGATTTTGTGAAACTCGCCTTCCTGTCCGCGAAGATCATCAGCAGCAGGATGGCTATGTCCATGCTGGCGTCCAGTGCGCTCTGACAGATCACACCGGAGGTGCTGCAGGCGCCACTCTGATTCCAGAAGGGCAGCTGGTACTGACCGCTGATTTTAAAATCAGCTTGCTAAGGCCCGTACAAGGGCAGGAATTAAATTGTCGCGCCAGAGTCATCAAACCAGGTCGTAGCCTGATCATTGTTGAATCCGATCTTTTTGCTGACCAACGCTGGGACAGACTTCTGGCCAGAGCTTCGGTTACCTTGGCCGTGGTTTCTAAAAAATGACTTGATATGATTATTAGGCTTATATTTTTAACTTCAGCCTGTCTATAATTGGACATTACAAGTCTATCAGGGTGATTTATGTTTAAGAGGGAATGCTTGCTGCTTGCTGTATTCTTGTTTTGGCCTTTCACCCTGTGGGCAGAGCAGTTCACCTTCCTTGAATCACAAAATATTACCTCACAACTGGCTTATTGGGTCGACACGGATGCAGCTTACGAAGCCCGTGATGCCCATCAACTCTGGCAGCAAAACCAGGGCTTTCAGCCATTGCAAAAACAGGCTTTGACCCTGGGGCTGAACAGCCCTCCCGTATGGCTGGGTGTGGAAATCAGCAATTCTGGAAATCGGGTTGTGGGCCGTCATTTGCTGTTGGATACTTCCTGGCTGGATGAAGTGCACTTTTACCTCTTTCATGAAGGTCAGCTGGTTGATCAATGGATGACAGGTGATAACTATCCTGCTGAAGATCGTTCCCCCCAGGTGAGTGGCTTTTTAATGCCTTTGCAGCTGGAGCCGGGCAAGACCCAGGTTCTGGTGCGAGTAGAAACGCCAGATCCTTTGGTAATCCCCTTCTATTTGCTGGATGAGCAGCAGCTAGATCATTTCACCTTGCTACGCCTCTTCACCTATGGACTTGCCTATGGCTATTTACTGGCATTGATTTTTTATAATACTGCACTTTATTCGGGTATTGGTGACCGCAGGCATCTTCTGTATGCCTTTTACCTACTGGCTTTTGCTCTGGCGAATTTTTCCTATACAGGCCATGGTTTTTCCTGGGTCTGGCCACAAGCAGTCGAATGGCAGCGTTGGGCGCAACCTCTATTAATGATTCTTTTTGGAACCATGGGGCTTTGGTTTGCCGTGGTTTTTCTGGATATTCGTCAGAAGTGGCATGGTTTGTGGCTTTTTTCACTCTGGGTGGTTCTGGGTTGCTGGTTGCTTTTATCTTTCAGCTATCTGACTGGGAATCAGGCTTTGGCATTACAGATTGCTTTTGCCTTTATGATGGTTTTTTCCTTACTAATGCTTTCGATGGGAATTTTCAGTGTCCAGCACGGTAGCATCAGTGGTCGCTTTTATCTGACAGCGGTAATCGCCGGAATTTTAGGAACCCTGATCACCACTATGGCCGTGCGGGGTTGGTTGCCCTTTAGTGAGCTGACTTTCAGGGCTGTTGAAATCGGGATGCTGCTGGAGGCAACGTTATTGGCTCTGGCTTTGGCCTCGCGTATTCGCCGTGTGCAACAAAAGCAGGTGTTGGCAGAAAAAGCAGCTAATACCGATACCCTGACCCGCCTGAACAATCGTCGTGCTCTCTATCACTGGGCAGAACACCTCTGGAAAGATGCCTTCAAGCGACGCCAGTCACTGTGTGTATTGGTGTTGGATATTGATCATTTCAAAACCTGTAATGACAACCATGGGCATGGGTTCGGGGATCGGGTTTTACAGCTGATCAGCCGTTTACTCAAAGAGTCTGTGCGCAAGGAAGATATGGCGGCTCGTTGGGGTGGTGAGGAGTTTATTGTAATTTTTCCGCATACCAGCCTGGAAAATGGCTGTCAGTTTGCCGAGAGTTTTTTGCAATTACTGCAAGAACAGCAGCTACGAAGTGGTGAAGAAGAGGTGAAGGTGACTGCCAGCATTGGCCTGGCAGTAGGAACACCGGAACAGACCCAGTTGGATGACCTGATTCAGCGAGCCGATGAAGCTCTTTATCAGGCCAAACAAACTGGGCGCAACCGGGTATGCTGCGCCTCTGGGGTCTAGTAGAGGGCTTGGCTTTCTTCAACCACTTCTTTCAGTAGCTCCAGAAACAATTCATCCGCTGCGGTGCGCTCTTCAGGATCTTCCGGGATCTTGACCAGAGTTTCTGCAGTGATGTCTTCAGCCACCCTGTCCAGCATCTTGTGATCGCCATAGTGGCGTTTGGCAATTTCCAGGGTTTTTTCCAGAGTACCGGGTTCCAGCAAAAGCTTTTTTAGGAACTGGCGGAGTTCAGACAGGGCGCGGGCTTTGGAGATTTCGCTTGAGCTGCTCATAAACAGACTCCTTAAACGGATTGGGCATGGATGTCATGGCTTTAATCTTACTGGATTTTCAAGCGTTCGGGGGAATTTCTCAAGCAAAGAAAATCCCTTGTGATAAAACGCACGAACCATGACCTGAACCCAACAAAAGGGTATAATCGCACGAATATCAAAAAAACCTCAGAAGGACGAAGATGCATGGCTGAAATCGCCAAAGAGATCCATCCGGTCAATATCGAGGACGAGCTGAAACAGTCCTACCTTGATTACGCGATGAGCGTCATTATCGGACGCGCCCTGCCTGATGTTCGTGATGGTCTGAAACCGGTGCACCGCCGGGTTCTCTTTGCCATGCACGAGCTGAACAACGACTGGAACAAACCTTACAAGAAGTCGGCCCGCGTGGTCGGTGACGTGATCGGTAAATATCACCCTCATGGTGACTCGGCCGTTTATGACACCATCGTACGTATGGCCCAGCCTTTCTCACTGCGTTACATGCTGGTGGATGGTCAGGGCAACTTCGGCTCCATTGACGGTGACTCGGCCGCTGCCATGCGTTATACCGAAATTCGCATGGCCAAGATCAGTCACTCGCTGCTGGCGGATCTCGACAAGGAAACCGTCGATTACGTTGATAACTACGATGGTACCGAACGGATTCCTGCGGTTCTGCCCACCCGTGTTCCCAATCTGCTGGTCAATGGTTCGGCCGGTATTGCCGTCGGCATGGCGACCAATATTCCCCCTCACAATCTGGGTGAAGTGGTGGATGGCTGCCTGGCATTAATTGATAGCCCGGATCTGACCATTGATGAGCTGATGGAGTATATTCCCGGCCCGGATTTTCCGACGGGTGCCATCATTAATGGCAAGGCAGGTATTGTTGAAGCCTACCGCACGGGTCGTGGCCGTATTTACATGCGGGCCAAGCATCACTTTGAGACCATCGGTAATCGTGAAGCGATTGTCTTTACCGAGATTCCCTACCAGCTTAATAAAGCGCGTCAGATTGAAAAAATTGCCGAGCTGGTTAAAGAAAAGAAAATCGAAGGCATTGCCGAGCTGCGCGATGAGTCCGATAAAGACGGCATGCGCATTGTTATCGAAGTCAAAAGAGGTGAATCACCGGAAGTTCTGGTGAATAACCTCTTTACCCAGACTTCACTGCAAAATGTGTTTGGTATCAATATGGTGGCCCTGAAAGATGGCCAGCCAATGTTGCTGAACCTCAAGCAGATGCTGGATGCCTTCATACGCCACCGCCAGGAAGTAGTGACCCGCCGTACCGTTTACGAGCTGCGTAAAGCACGTGAACGCGGTCATATCCTGGAAGGTCTGGCGATTGCTCTGGCCAATATTGATCCGATTATTGAACTGATCAAGGCTTCGCCTTCTTCGGCTGAAGCCAAGGAAGCTCTGCTGGCCCGTGCCTGGGAACCCGGCAATGTTGTACAAATGCTGGAACGTGCCGGTGCCGATGCCTGCAAACCGGATCACCTGGAAGAAGGCCTGGGTCTGTCGGACAATCAGGATCTGTATCGTCTGTCTGCTGTCCAGGCCCAAGCCATTCTGGATCTGCGCCTGCACCGCCTGACCGGTATGGAGCATGAAAAACTGCTCAATGAATACCGTGAGCTGCTCGACAAGATTGCCGAATTCCTGGCCATTCTGGCAGATCCTGCCTTGCTGATGCAGGTGATTCGTGAAGAATTGACGGCTATCCGTAACGAATATTCAGACGTGCGTCGCAGTGAAATTATCGCTAGTCGTCAGGACTTCTCCATGGAAGACCTGATTGCTGAAGAAGACATGGTTTTCACCCTGTCACGCACTGGTTATGCCAAAACTCAGCCGTTGAGTGATTATCGTGCCCAGCGCCGGGGTGGTCGCGGCAAGTCAGCCACAGCCATGAAAGACGAAGATGTGATTGAGCACCTGCTGGTGGCCTCTACCCATGATACGGTTCTCCTCTTCTCAACCCGTGGCAAGGTTTACTGGCTGAAAGTTTATGATGTACCGACCGGTAGTCGCGGTTCGCGAGGTCGTCCTCTGGTTAACCTCTTGCCACTGGAAGAGGGTGAGCAAATCACCACGATCCTGCCGGTGCGTGATTACCGTGAAGACTTCTTTGTATTCATGGCAACCGCTCGCGGTACAGTGAAGAAAACCAGTCTGGATCAATTCTCGCGTCCGCGTTCCAACGGTCTGATTGCTCTGGACCTGGATGAAGGGGATCGCCTAGTGGGTGCGGCGATTACCAATGGTAATGACCATGTCATGCTGTTTACCAGTGCCGGGAAAGCGATCCGTTTTGAAGAAAGTCATGTGCGCGGCATGGGTCGTACTGCCCGGGGTGTGCGCGGTGTGAAAATGCCGGGTGACGGCGAGGTGATCAGCCTGATTATTCCTCGTTCCACCGTGATTGATGCAGAAACGGAAGGGGAAGAAGGTGCTGAGGAAGCCGTCAGCGAACAAACGACTCCGGCTGTGGAAGCCGATCGTCCGATTTATATCCTGACAGCCTCTGAAAATGGCTATGGCAAGCGTACCCGTCTGCAGGAATTCCCGCTGCGCGGTCGTGGGGGTCAAGGCGTTATCGCCATGCAAACCAGTGCGCGTAACGGTGCCCTGGTTTCGGCCATCCAGGTTGAAGATGGCGAAGAAATGATGCTGATCACCAACCGCGGCACTCTGGTTCGTACCCGTGTTGATGAGGTGTCTACAACGTCGCGCAACACTCAAGGGGTTACCCTGATTCGCCTAAGCGATGAAGAAAAACTCTGTGGCACGGTTCGGGTTCAGGATATTGCTGAAGATTTGGATGAAAGCCCCGAAGATGACGAGGCTGGCAACGAAGAGTAGTGATTATTTGAATCAAGACTGAAGAATCCCGGCCAGGTGCCGGGATTCTGTTTTTAGAACCCAAGAGAAACCCCAGTGATAAAATTTCATCAGGTCCACAAGGCCTACCAAACCGAAGGCCGGATGATCCCGGCTCTTCAACCCTGTGATCTGGAAATTCCTGCAGGCCAGATTTATGGTCTGATAGGTCACTCCGGTGCCGGTAAATCCACTCTACTGCGTTTGATCAATCGTCTTGAAGATCCATCAGGCGGGCGCATAGAAGTGGCTGGTGAAGAAGTCACAGCCCTTAAGCCTGAAGGTTTGCGCACCTTTCGCAGGCAGGTGGGCATGATTTTTCAACACTTTAATTTGCTGTCTTCCAAAACAGTGGCTGACAATGTTGCCATGCCTTTGAAGCTGGCGGGCGAGCTTTCCCGTTCAGCCATCAAGGATAAGGTGGCCGGCCTGTTGCAGCGGGTCGGACTTGAGGAACATGCCAATAAGTACCCGGCACAGCTTTCCGGTGGTCAAAAGCAAAGAGTCGGGATTGCCCGCGCTCTGTCCACTGATCCCAAAATTCTCCTGTGTGATGAGGCTACCAGTGCCTTGGACCCCCAGACAACCGGGCAGGTTCTGAATTTGTTGGCAGAGCTCAATCGTGAGTTGGGCCTGACCCTGGTACTAATTACCCATGAAATGGAAGTCATCCGGCGTATCTGTGATCAGGTCGCTGTTCTGGATGCCGGTTTTATTGTGGAACAGGGGGCGGTGGCAGATGTCTTTTTGCACCCTCAGCATCCGACAACCCAGCGCTTTGTGCAGGAAGCAGAACAAATCGATGAGTTGGAGTTACATGAAGATTTTGCCCAGGTGGAAGGACGCATCCTGCGTTTGACCTTTCACGGCCAGTCCACCTATGAGCCTTTATTGGGACGAGTCGCCCGCAAAACCGGGGTGGACTTCACCATTCTGGCGGGTCGAATTGACCGCATTCGTGATGTGCCCTACGGACAGTTAACCGTAGCCTTTGAAGGGGGAGAGTTTCAGCAGGCGATGGATATGCTGGAAGCCTCTAAAGTTCATTTGGAGGTCTTGCGCTAATGGAAACGCTACTTGCTAATGTGGATTGGTATGAAATCTGGCTGGCTACGCTGGAAACCCTGATGATGCTGGGGGGGTCGCTTGTATTTACCGTGTTTTTTGGCTTGCCTTTAGGGGTGTTGCTTTTTTTGACGGGACCCAAGCAGCTTTTTGCCCACAAAAGTTTTTATGCGGTGCCGTCACTGGTTACCAATATTCTTCGCTCCCTGCCTTTTATTATTCTACTGATTGTGATGATTCCGGTTACCGTGATGATTACCGGAACTTCATTGGGGGTGGCCGGAGCCATCCCCCCTTTGGTTGTGGGCGCCACGCCCTTTTTTGCCCGCCTGGTGGAAACCTCTTTAAGAGAAGTCGACCGGGGTATTATTGAAGCGACCCAGGCCATGGGTGCAACGACTAAGCAAATAATTTTTAATGCTTTGTTGCCTGAAGCGCGCCCCGGTATTATTGCTGCCACCACAGTAACGGCCATCACTCTGGTGTCCTATACCGCCATGGCAGGTGTGGTTGGAGCCGGAGGATTGGGCGACCTGGCGATCCGTTTTGGTTACCAGCGCTTCCAGACGGATGTCATGGTGGTCACGGTACTTTTGTTGTTGCTGCTGGTACAGATCATTCAAACGATCGGTGATCGTTTGGTGGTTCATTATTCCCGTAAATAAGCCTATCCGGCTGATTGACCTCTCTCACAAGGAGATTTTTGGATGAAAAAAATTCTGACCGGCCTGCTGGCGCTGGTTGCTTTCTCTATTCAAGCTCAGGCGCAAACTCTGCAGGTAGCGGCTACGGCTGTTCCTCACGCAGAAATCCTGGAATTCCTGAAACCTTCACTGGCTGACCAGGGGGTTGATCTGCAAGTCAAAGTCTTTACCGACTATGTTCAACCCAACGTGCAGGTGAGTGAAGGACGCCTGGATGCCAATTTTTTCCAACATCAGCCCTACCTGGATGAATTCAATGCCAGTCGCGGTACCCAACTGGTGAGTATTGCCGGGGTGCATCTGGAGCCTTTTGGAGCCTATTCAGAACAGCACGCATCACTGGATGAACTGCCCAAACGCGCCCAGATCGCGATTCCCAATGATGCCACCAATGGCGGGCGGGCTCTTCTACTGCTGGAAACAGCCGGACTGATTACGCTGAACCCGGAAGCCGGAATCACAGCAACACCACGCGATATCCAGGACAATCCCAAGCGTTTGCGTTTTCGTGAGTTGGAAGCGGCCACCCTGCCACGTATTCTGGGGCAGGTGGATTTGGCTTTGATCAACACCAACTACGCCCTGGAAGCTGGTCTGAATCCCACTGAAGATGCTCTGGTCATCGAAGGCAGTGATTCGCCCTACGTCAATATTCTGGTCGCTCATCAAGATCACAAAGAAAGTCCGGCCCTGCTGAAACTGGCTGAAGCTCTGCAGAGTGAAGCAGTCAGAGACTTTATTCAGGAGAAATACCAGGGAGCCGTTGTTCCGGCTTTTTAAGACTTCTCGCCCTGCTGCCTGGCCCTTAAAGCTTTAACGGGGCCAGACAAGCGTTCGGGATGCCGTGGGGTGACCTGACTGAAGACGCTGTACATTTTATGCAGATCAGCTTCCAGGTCACCGCTGGGGCGAATAACCCGAGGGTAGCTGAGTTCTTTGCGATTGTAATCGGCTGTAGCCAGCACGATGGGAACCTCTGCTTGCAGGGCGATATAATAAAAACCGGTTTTCCAGCGGGGTGCACTGCGGCGTGTGCCTTCCGGGGTGACAATCAGAATCAATTTCTCCCTTTGCCGAAATTCGGCGGCAGCCTGCTCGACAACACCGCTACTCTGACCACGGTTAATGGGGATAGCTCCCAGTTTCTTTAGAACAGGGCCTAAAGGCCAGAAGAAAAGGTTGTTTTTGACCAGTACCCGGCTGTCCAATCCCAAAGCTGAACCACTCAAAACAGCCAGTACCCCATCCCAGTTGGAAGTGTGAGGGCCACCAACCACAACGGCTTTCTGGATGTCTTCAGGGAAAGGTGTGATGTTCCAGCCTGCACGACGTAAAAGCCAGGCACTGAAACGACTCCCCAGTGTAGGCGCTGGTTTTTTAGATATACTCTTCATCTTCATGCTCCCTAGCTTACCAGAAGACTGGAAGGTTGACTCTGGGAATACCTAATGACCATAACGCTCATGCAACTTTTCAAGCAGGTGAATGATGGTTTGGCGTTCATTCTCGAGTTTTTGCATCAGGTTTTCACGTTTGCGCAGGAAGGTGCGCACCAGGATTTTGTGCCGGTACTGAGTAATGCGCCCACGGTAGTGAAGGGCAATCAGCCCCGTGGGAGGCAAGGTGGCAAGATAGATGAGGCTACCCGTCAGATTACGGTCAGTGAAACGCCACAGCCAGAAGCCAAAGAGCAGGTAGGTGCCCATGAAGGCCACTACGCCCACGCCGAAATAGGCAAAGGTTCTGAGGGCTTCGTCATGAAATCGCTTGCCGAGAAAACGTGCAATCAGCCAGGGAAAGAAATTGTGAAGAAGGCCATAGAGAGCGAAAGGTGCCATGCTGATGGCATAAAGGGTCATTCGCAGGCGCAGAAGCTTTTCCATAAAAGGCTGAGAAAAATTCTGATCCAGGGCATCTCTCAGGTTCAGCTGACGCAGGTGATCCTTATAACGGGTCACGCGCTGGTTAAGGTCATCCACCAGCTCTGGCTCCAAAAGACTGGCACGCGACAAGGCTTGATTGAGCTGACTGCGCCCTTCAAAAAGCTCTTTCAGGTCTTCCGGGGTTAGCTGGCGGGGCCGAATCCAGCCAAGAAACCAACTTTTTAGCTGCTGCCAACGACCCGTCGGTGGGGTTTCATTGAGTGGCCTGTTATTGATCGCTTGTTGATAAACCCCTCCCAGATCTTCGATGAGCTGGCCCAGGCGCAGGTCTTCGATATGATTGGCCTCTTGACGCAGTTTTTGTTCCAGGTGGCGGGTCAGCTGCAGAATCGCTTCTTCAGGGTCCCTGCGGTGCAGCTCAGCAAAATTGGCAACCCGCACGGGTTCGCCAAAGCGGAGCAAGACAGAAGACATGAAGAGTTCGCGGTTTTGAAAGTTGATTCCAACAGGCACCACCACCAGCCCCAGTTGATACTGGTTGCGAGCTTCGATCTCCAGGGCCATGCGTGCTGTTCCTGAGCGCAAGTTGGCGAGTTGCAAGTGAGGTGAGTTGCGTCCTTCCGGGAAAATCCCCACACACCGGCCTTCCTCCAGTCGCAAATAAACCTGCTCAAAGGCTTGGCGCTTGGCATTTTCACCCTGACCCCGCTGAATAGGAATGGCACCCAGTAGGGTGTAAATCTTTGCCAGCAAAGGCGAGCGAAACAGCTCACTTTTGGCCAGGTAGTTGACCGGCCTGAATAGTTCTGTGGTCAGTAATACCGAATCCAGAATAGAGCTGGGATGATTGGCGGCAAGGATCAGCGGGCCGGTGGTGGGGACCTTGTCCTGATTGCTGGAGTCGACGCGCAGAAAATACAAATGCACCAGCAGGCGTAGCAGATAACGCAGAATCCGGTAGAGGCGCATGATGATGGCTCCTCCTGTTGTTGCTTTAAAGAGTAACCTGCCAGAGTTGATCCAAACCTTCCAGCCAGGCCATCATTTCCTGCCAGGGATCGGCCCCTGGCAATTCAGGCAAGGCAGCAGCCAATTGGCTTTTTTCAGTGTCGGACAGAATCAGCCAGCGATCCAGGGCTGCAGCGTCAATCCAGGGGTTTCCGGGGGCCGCGTACTCCCAGTCGAGCAGAACCCACTGGCCGTTTTCCAGAAGCAAGTTGCCAGCATGCAGGTCATGGTGAGTGAGTTGGGTCAAGGCTGGCCAGCTGGCGACTGCCTTGCATAATTTCTCAAGCAAGGGTTGCAGAGGCGAGGCATAGCCGGTTCTTTGCCAGTAATCAAACAGCAAATCTTCATAATTCAGTGCTGGCAGATCACAGGGTTGTTGCCAGAGCTCCTTTACCAGTTGCAGCAGGCGTTCACGTTGAGGCGGGTTTAATAAAGGAGTCACAGGGTGTTGCCCCGGCACCTGCTCCAGAAGCAACCCGGAGGGAAAGCTTTTGATCAGCCGAGGCACCCAGGCGTGGATTTGCAGCTGCTGTAACAGCAAGGTTTCCCGTGAATGATCACTGCCGGGAGCCTGCCCAAACTGTCGCCAGACCAGGGAGCCCGAAGGTGTATTCAGTAGCCAGTGGCTATTCCCCGTACCTTCTGCCATAAAAATGGGTTTTTCAGCAGGTTGTAGATGGGGCGGCAAAGGGGGCAGGTGTAAATTCATTTTTGTTGTACAATAAAAGCCTGTCTCATCGGGGTGCCTCTGACTTTAAGTCAGCTGGCTGAGAAATTCTACCCGCTGAACCTGATCCGGGTTATACCGGCGTAGGGAGTGGGATGACTCAGGTTGGTTAACATGTTGAAACCTTGTTTTATTGTCCGGCCAGGACATTGCTTGCTGGCTGGCATTCTATTCTTGTTTGCTTCTTTTACGATTGCTTCTCCCCAGCTTACGGTTTACACCTACAGCTCCTTTACCAGTGAATGGGGGCCGGGCGGCCAGATTAAAAAGGCTTTTGAAGACCAGTGTGGCTGTGAGCTCAACTATATCAGCCTGGATGATGGTGTCAGTCTGCTCAACCGCCTGCGACTGGAAGGGGCTTCCACCCGGGCGGATGTGGTTCTGGGGCTGGATGATGCCCTGATTGAAGAAACCCGCTCTCTGGGCCTGGTGCAACCTCATGGTCTGAAGATGCAGGAACTGAACCTGAAAGACGAACTGGGCTGGCAGGATGCCGATTTTCTGCCTTTCGATTTTGGTTATTTTGCCTTTATTTATGATACCGAAAACACCCAGCCGGTGGGTTCACTGGCTGAATTACTGGAATCCCAGGCTTCGGTTATTTACCAGGATCCCCGCACCAGCACACCCGGTCAGGGCCTGTTGATCTGGATGAAGGCGGTCTATGGCGATAAAGCTCCTGAAGCCTGGGAAAAACTGCGCGAGCAGACAGTGACCGTCACCAAGGGCTGGTCGGAAGCCTACAGCCTGTTTCTGGAAGGCGAGTCGGATTATGTACTCAGCTATACCACTTCACCGGCTTACCATCAGATTTCTGAAGAAACTGACCGCTACCAGGCGACTGAATTCAGCGAAGGCCACCCTCGCCAGATTGAAGTGGCGGCGATCAGCCGTTACAGCGAACAACCGCAACTGGCTCGTGAGTTTTTGCAGTTTCTGGTCAGCCAAAAAGCCCAGCAAATCCTGCCCGTCACCAACTGGATGCTGCCGGTTGTGGAGGGAGTAGAACTGCCGGAAGCCTTTGATCAACTGATCCAACCTCAGGCCATAGGTTTTACGCCAGAACAGCTTCACCAACAGCGCCAGGCCTGGATTCGTGAATGGCGCAGTGCAGTGAGTCGGTGAGTGTCTGCAGGACTCCGAACTTGTTAATCAGGGGGCCAGTGTGCAACTTGGCAGGCTGTCTACAACAGGATATTGTGGTCAGAGCTTACAGGGATGTATTCACGCGTCCTGACAAGTTCGTACCTGGCACCCTTTTTTGCCGCACCTTCGCGTGTTCTGGTTACCAGTGATGACTGTCTTTTCACGCTTGCCATTGTTGTTGGCTCTGGCTTTTCTACTGGGCACCAGTGCCCTGGCCTTGCTGGCGCTGACTGGCTGGGAGGCAGCACCGGATATTCACCTCTGGCAGGACCCCTGGTTCTGGCAGGTGTTGCGTTTTACCCTCTGGCAAGCTTTTCTGAGTAGCCTTTTGTCCGTGGGGCTGGCTTTGCCGCTGGCACGTGCTTTGGCGTTGGACGGAAAACTGCCCGGTAAAGCCGCTTTTCTGCGCTGGTGTCTTTTGTGTTTTGTGATGCCCAGCCTGATTCTGGTTACCGGCCTGGTACTGGTTTATGGTCGTAATGGTTGGTTAACGCCCTGGCTGGGCAGTGGTTGGCAGCTCTATGGATTAAACGGTATTTTGCTGGCGCATGTGTTTTTGAATCTGCCTTTTGCCCTGCGGGTATTGAGCTTTCAGTGGTCGGGCATTCCCTCGGCTGCCTGGAAACTGGCCGCACAATTGCAACTCTCCGGTTGGCAGCGTTTTCAATTGGTGGAATGGCCTGCCTTGCGCGGTGTTCTTCCAGGTTTACTGGGTTTTATCTTCCTTTTGTGCTTCAACAGCTTTGCCGTGGTTCTGGCCCTGGGTGGTGGCCCGGCAACCAGCACCCTGGAAGTGGCGATTTATCAGGCATTAAAATACAACTTTAACCCTTCCGAAGCCCTGTTTCTGGCCTGGACGCAACTATTTATTGCCGGTGGCGTTTTCTGGCTGTTCAGTCGTTGGAGTCAGCTGGAATGGCTGGCTCCCGCTGATTCAGGCCAGGGTTGGCAGCCGAGCAGCCACCCGTTAACCCTTTGGGCTGGACGAGTCGCCTACCTGCTGGTGGCTCTTTTTTTGACCCTGCCCTTGTTAAGCCTCTTGCCCAGAGCGGTCAGCCGCGGACTGGAAGGCTTGCCCTGGCTGCCCCTCCTGCATGCCAGTGGCTGGTCACTGGGTTTTGCCTTGACTGCCACCCTGCTGGCCGTGCTGCTGGGCCTGTTTCTGGCCTGGCAAGCTGCTGTTACCTCTTCATCCTGGTTGAAATCCTTGCTGGAAGTGGCGGCTTTGCACCACCTGGTGATACCCGGAATGGTGCTTTCCGTCGGGGTGTATATTTTCTTTATGCACAAGATCAACTGGCTGGATTTTGGCTGGGTTGCCGTAATACTTCTGAATACCCTGGTGGCTCTGCCGTTTGCCTATTCTCAGCTTAAACCCGGTGTGCAGGACTATCAGGCCAATTACCAGCGTCTGGCAGCCAGCCTTGCTTTGCCTTTTTTTCTGCATTGGCGTCAGGTGGTTCTGCCTTTTTTGAAACCGGCTTTGAGCCGGGTGGCTGGTTTGTGTCTGGTGCTGACACTGGGTGATTTTGCCATTTTTGGTGTTTTTGGTCAGCCTGACCAGCAAACCCTGCCTTGGTTGATTTATGATCTGGCGGCCAGCTATCAGTTGGTGGAGGCCGCTCTGGCATCCCTCTGGTTGTTGGTGTTGGCTTTTGCCGGATTGAAGCTGTTGGATAGCAAAGGCTAGCTTCTGTCTGGAAGCCGGGCGAGTTTTAGAAACATTTTATTAAACAGGTAGAGTTCTATTTTGTCTTCACTTCTGGTTGCAATTGATCAACTGACTATCCGGCGCGATGAGCAGGTCTGGGAGCATCAGTTAAAGCTTCAATCCGGTGAAATTGCTGTGGTTATGGGGTCCAGTGGCTGTGGTAAAACCACTTTGCTGGAGGCTTTGGCTGGTTTTGTGCCGATCCAAGCCGGTCAACTGGTGATTGCCGGAGAATCCGTGGAAAGCCGGCCTGCAGACAAACGCCCGGTTTCCCTGCTGTTTCAGCAGCAGAACTTCTTTGAACATCTGGATGTTACGGCCAATCTTAAGCTGGGCTTCCCTTCGGGTCGTCCTACTGATCACCAGTGGCAAAAGGTTTTGCAGGCCTGTCAATTGCTGGGTGTGGATGCCTTGCTGAAACGCAAGCCCGGTGAGCTTTCCGGTGGACAGAAACAGCGTTTGGCCTTGATTCGTGCGGTTTTACGCCCGCAGCCACTGGTTTTGCTGGATGAGCCTTTCAGTGCTCTGGATGACCAGCGTCGGGAACTGGCAGCAAACTGGTTGCAGGAAGAAATCAAGAGCAGCAGGCGAGCTGCCCTCTTGGTCAGTCACCGTCAGGAAGATGCGGATCGTCTGGCTGATCAGGTGCTGCTTCTGGATTAAGAAACCTCTGATTAACTATTGCGCTTGCTTATGCTGCGTTGAAATTGGCCTCAAAATGCTCATTTACTTCTTGTAAACTCCGCTTTTTCGTTCAATTTCGCCTTGCCTAACCTGCGCTCATTACGTTGATCAGAGGCTCCTTAAAGCGACTCCTGCTTTTTTGCTGTATCATGAGCAGCATTTATTTTCCTTCATGAAGAGTGAATCCATGAGCCGTAAATTCAATTTTTGTGCAGGCCCAGCGGCCTTGCCGGAAGCAGTGCTGCAACGCGCACGAGAAGAAATGCTGGACTGGCAGGGGCGGGGCCTCTCCGTTATGGAAATGAGCCACCGCAGTGATGCCTTTGTTTCTATTGCCGAAAAAGCCGAAGCTGATTTGCGCGATCTTCTGCAAATTCCTGCCAATTACAAAGTTCTATTCATGCAGGGCGGGGCTTCCAGCCAGTTTGCCATGGTGCCCATGAATTTGGGGGGTAACGGGGGGACGGCCAACTATATCTACACGGGTATCTGGGGTAAAAAAGCCATTGCTGAAGGCAAACGCTACCTGCCCAGCCACTTGGCAGCAAGCAGTGAAAACAATGGCCTGACTGCGGTGCCTCGTCAGGAGGACATCCAGCTGAGTGATGCTGCTGCCTACCTGCATTACACCAGCAATGAAACCATCGGTGGCCTGGAGTTTGATTATATCCCCGAAGCCTCTGTGCCTCTGGTTTGTGATATGTCTTCGGATATTCTCAGTGGTCCTCTGGACGTCAGCCGTTTTGGGGTGATTTATGCCGGTGCCCAGAAGAATATCGGCCCGGCTGGTTTGACGCTGGTGATCGTACGTGAAGATCTTCTGGATCAGGCCAAGCCTGAGACTCCCACCATGTTCAGCTACAAGACCTTCGCGGAAAACGGTTCCATGTACAACACGCCACCGACCTTTGCCTGGTACCTGTCGGGACTGGTGTTTGACTGGTTGAAAAACGAGATGGGTGGCCTGGGTAAAATGGCCGAAATCAACCAGCGCAAGGCACAAAAACTCTATGCCACTATTGATGGCAATGATTTCTACGCGAACCCCATCGCCCTGCCAAATCGCTCCATTATGAATGTGCCTTTTACTCTGGCGGATAGCTCCCTGGATAAACGCTTCCTTCAGGAAGCTGAAGAAGCTGGCTTATTGAATCTGGCCGGTCATCGCAGTGTGGGGGGTATGCGAGCCAGTATTTACAATGCTGTGCCTGAAGCCGCTGTAGATGCCTTGATTGATTTTATGACTGAATTTGCCAAAACCCGAGGTTAAGTGCTGATGAGCCAGGACAATAATAAACTGCCAGATTTGGCAGAAGTCAGACAAGAAATTGACTCCATTGATCAGCAACTGCAGGAGCTGATCAACCAGCGTGCCCAGTGTGCCCAGCAGGTGGCCCAGGTCAAGCTGGCCAAAGAAGGTGAAGAAGCTCATTTTTATCGCCCTGAGCGTGAAGCCCAGGTACTGCGAACCATCATGGAACGAAACCAGGGGCCATTATCCAATGAAGAAATGGCTCGCCTGTTTCGTGAGGTCATGTCGGCCTGTCTGGCGCTGGAACGCCCCGTCAAGGTGGCCTACCTGGGACCGGAAGGTACCTTTACCCAGCAGGCCGCAATCAAACACTTTGGTCATTCTGCGATCAGCGTGCCCATGGCGGCCATTGATGAAGTCTTCCGGGAAGTGGAAGCGGGCAGTGTGGATTACGGTGTGGTGCCGATTGAGAACTCCACCGAAGGGGTGATCAGCCACACTCTGGACAGCTTTATGGATTCAGGTTTGCAGATCAGTGGCGAAGTGGTTCTGCGCATTCATCAGCACTTGCTGGTCGGGGAAAATACCCGTGCCGATAAAATCTCCACCATCTATTCCCATGCCTCTTCTCTTGCCCAGTGCCGCAAGTGGCTGGATGCTCATTACCCAGGTATTGAGCGGGTGCCTATGCCTTCCAACGCCGAAGCCGCGCGCAAGGTCAAGACCGAATGGCACTCAGCTGCCATTGCCGGGGACATGGCTGCTGAGCTTTATGGGCTCAAGCGTCTGGCTGAAAATATTGAAGATACGCCGGATAACTCCACACGCTTTTTGATCATCGGCCGGCAGAAGGTGGCTGCTTCCGGGGATGACAAGACCTCTCTGATGGTCTCCATGCGCAATCAACCGGGTGCCTTGCATCAGATACTGGAGCCTTTCAACCGCCATAATCTGGATATGACCCGTATTGAAAGTCGTCCCAGCCGCTCCGGCGCCTGGAATTACGTCTTCTTCATTGACTTTGCCGGTCATGTGGAAGATGCAGGGGTGCAGCCTGTCCTCAAGGAAATTGGCGATCAGGCGGCCGACATGAAGGTACTGGGTTCCTATCCCAAGGGTGTTCTTTGATTAAGGGGCGAGACTATGAGTTGTGATTTTCTGAAAGAAGCCAATCCGGGTATTCAAGGTCTGATGCCTTATCAACCAGGTAAGCCTGTGGATGAAGTGGCTCGTGAACTGGGGCTTGATCCGTCAAGCATCGTCAAACTGGCCAGTAATGAAAACCCTCATGGCCCCAGTCCCAAGGCACTGGAAGCCATTCAGCGCGAGCTGCCGGAACTGACCCGCTACCCGGATGGCAGTGGTTACCGCCTGAAAACTCTTTTGTCCCATGAATTGGGCATCAGCAGCCGCCAGATTACTTTGGGCAATGGCTCCAATGACCTTCTGGATCTGATTGCCCGCTGTTGGCTGGCTCCCGGTCGCAATGCGGTTTACAGCGAATATGCCTTTGCCGTTTATCCCATTGCTACCCAGGCCGCCGGAGCTGAACACAAGGTCGTGCCGGCCAACAATTGGGGGCATGATCTGGAGGCGATGGCCGCTGCGGTGGATGAACAAACCTCGGTGGTTTTTGTAGCCAACCCCAATAATCCCACGGGCACCTGGCTGTCAGAAAAACAAATCCGTGAATTTCTGGATAAGATTCCAGAAAGAGTGCTGGTGGTTCTGGATGAGGCCTATTTTGAATATGTCGAGGAAAGTGTCTATCCCGATGGCCTTAAACTCCTGGATGATTACCCCAACCTGATTGTCTGCCGTACTTTCTCCAAGGCTTACGGCCTGGCAGGTCTGCGTATTGGTTATAGCCTGTCTTCAACGCAGATTGCTGAAACCCTCAATCGAGTTCGTCAGCCGTTCAATGCCAATGCTCTGGCACTGGCTGCTGCTGAGGCAGCCTATCAGGACAAGGAGTACCTGGAGAAATCAGTGATCACCAATAAAGCCGGACTCTTACAGTTGGGAATGGCCTTTCGTGAGTTGAGCCTGGATTACATTCCATCTGTGGGCAATTTTATTTGTGTGCAGGTGGATGATGCGGAAAAGGTCAACTCAGCCCTTCTCAAGGAAGGGGTCATCGTGCGCCCTTTGCGTCCGTACCGGATGCCCAATCACCTGCGAGTCAGTGTTGGTCTGCCGGAAGAAAACCAGCAGTTTATTGATGCCCTGAATAAGGTGCTCTGATTCGTGGCAGAGATCAAAAACTTTCTGGTGGTCGGGCTGGGTCTGATCGGTGGCTCCATTGCTCTGGCGGCACGACAAGCGGGTTTTGCCGAACGCTATCTGGGCGTGGATTTGGCCCAGGACGAGCGTCAGGGTGCCCTGACGCTGGGTGTGGTGGATGAAGTCAGTGAACACCTGGAAGAATTGGCTTCCCAAGCTGACCTGATTGTTCTTGCCGTGCCGGTTCTGGCAATGGAGCCGGTTCTTCAGGCACTGAAACCCCATTTGAAACCCGATGCTGTTTTGACGGATGTTGGGTCCTGCAAGGCGGTGGTTGCTGAGGCAGCGGCCAGGGTATTTGGTCGTCAGCCAGCCAACCTGATTCTGGGTCACCCAATCGCGGGTGCCGAAAGAAGTGGCGTGGCAGCGGCTCAGGTGGATCTGTTCAAGAACCGCAAGGTGATCCTTACGCCCACTCTGGGCAATACTCCCAGCGCACTGCAAGTGGTAACCCGGCTCTGGCAGGCTGCGGGTGCCCAGGTGCTGGAAATGGATATCAAGCAGCACGATGAAGTTCTGGCGCGAACCAGCCATTTACCCCATTTGCTGGCTTTTTCCCTGGTGGATACCCTGGCCCGGCGTGATGAACGCTTGGATATTTTCCGCTATGCCGCAGGTGGCTTTCGGGATTTTACCCGTGTGGCGGCTAGTGACCCCGTCATGTGGAGGGATATTTTTCTGGCCAACCGTGAAGCAACGCTGGGTGCGCTGGATGAGTTTTTACTGGGTGTTCAACGCTTAAGAGATGCTGTTGAGCACAAGGATGCTGAAGAATTGGTGAGTACCTTTACCCACGCCAAATCAGCAAGAGATTATTTTACTGCTTTGCTCAATGAGACGGGCTATCAAACCATGCAAAATCAGAAAATCAATTTTATTACCCAGCCGGGTGGCGGCCCGGTGCAGGGTTGTATTCGTGTTCCGGGTGACAAGTCCATTTCCCACCGCTCCATCATGCTGGGAGCTCTGGCTGAAGGGGTGACTCAGGTCAAAGGCTTTCTGGAGGGAGAGGATGCCCTGGCGACCCTGCAAACCTTCCGGGATCTGGGGGTGCTGATTGAAGGCCCGCACAATGGTGAAGTAACCATTCACGGGGTAGGAATGAAGGGTCTCAAGGCTCCCCAGGATCCTCTGTATCTGGGTAATTCCGGCACTTCCATGCGTCTTTTATCCGGCCTTCTGGCAGCCCAGTCTTTTGACTGTGAGCTGACCGGGGATGCTTCCCTGAGCAAGCGTCCCATGGGGCGCGTGGCTGACCCGCTGCGTTTGATGGGTGCCGAAATAAAAACGGCTGAAGGGGGTCGCCCTCCACTGAAAATCAAAGGCGACCAGCCGCTGAAGGGTATTCATTATGATTTGCCCATGGCTTCAGCCCAGGTTAAATCCTCTTTGTTGCTGGCTGGTCTCTGGGCCGAAGGGGAAACCTCGGTGACAGAACCGGCTCCGACTCGTGACCATACCGAGCGGATGCTGCAGGGCTTTGGTTATGCGGTGAAAAAAGAGGGCGCCACGGCTTCTTTGGTGGGCGGCGGCAAGTTGACGGCCTGTGATATTGATATTCCTGCCGATATTTCTTCAGCAACCTTTTTTATGGTGGCAGCGGCCATCACCCCCGGCAGTGACCTGCTTCTGGAGCATGTGGGTATTAACCCAACCCGGGATGGCGTGATCAATATTTTGCGTTTGATGGGAGCTGATCTGGAGCTGTCCAATCAACGTGAAGTGGGTGGTGAGCCCGTGGCTGACATTCGTGTGCGCTATCAGCCGCTGAAGGGGATTGATATCCCTGAAGATCAGGTGCCTCTGGCGATTGATGAATTTCCGGCGCTCTTTGTTGCGGCCTCCTGTGCCGAGGGTGTGACGCGCCTGCGCGGAGCAGAAGAGCTGCGGGTCAAGGAATCCGATCGTATTCAGGTGATGGCCGATGGTCTGCAAGCCTTGGGTGTGGATTGCACGGTTCTGGAGGATGGCATCGACATTCAGGGCAAGGGAGAAGTGAAAGAGGTTTTCACCACCGCAAGTCTGCAGTGTCACCATGACCACCGCATTGCCATGAGCTTTGCTGTAGCCGGTCTGCGTGCTTCCGGTGAGATCACCATAGAGGACTGTGCCACGGTCAATACCTCCTTCCCCGGATTTGCTGAGCTGGCTAGCAGTGTGGGGTTGAAGGTCACCACCCAGCCAGCTTGATCGGATACCAGTCAGGAATGACTGGTTTCCTGGCTGACATTCAGCCTGATCAGGGGTTCAATTGGTAAGGATTCCAGGCAGGCTGCCACTTTCTCAACAGTCAGTTGCAGACCTGCTATGTGGTGCAGGGATAACTCCACTTCCAGCAGCAGGTGGTTGCCAAAATGGGCCATACGGCATTGGCTGCGATGAATTCCCAAAACAGCCACCTCCCGGTACACCTGATGGCGCAGCTGAGGCTCTGGGCTGGCCAGGAGTAGTTCTCCCAATGCCTGGCGCAGCATTTTGATTGGCATCTGCAAAAAATAGGATGAAGCCAGAATAACCATGACCGGGTCGGCGTAGGCGGCTGCCTGACTGTAACCCAGGTTGTCGAGTACCCAGGCCAGGCTAAAGCCCAGCAGGATTGCCCCGCTGAGTAGAGTATCCATAAACCACTGCTTGCTTTCCGCTTCTACCAGGGAAGATTGCAGCTGTTTCTGGCGTTGGTGCAAGATCAGCCAGATCAGTGTACATCCCACCAAGCTGAGCAAAGCAAAACCCACCGCCAGACCTGCAACCAGGGTACGCCCACCGGCAATAATCGAAGTAAAAGCCAGGCCCAGTGATCCCAAGCAAAGCAGCATCAATACCAGGGCCTTGAATGCAATTGCCAAAGGCTCCGCCAGGGGGCGGCCAAAATTAAAGCGACTGTCTGCTGGCGCACGGGCCAGCTTTAAAGCCAGGAGAGACAAGAGTGACAGAGCCAGGCTGATGAATGAATAAGCTCCATCAAAGAGAATGGCCAAAGACCCCGTGAAAATTCCCCAGGTCAGGGCTGCCACTGCAAAAAATCCGGCACCCAGTGCAGAAATGACCAGAACCGCTTGTTCAGAGCTGGTCTTAAGAGAGAACATGGTTCACCTCGAGTGACATTAAATACGTCGTTGTAGTCGTGGGAAACAGGATGATTTCCACTATTCATGCCATTATAGTGAGCCATCAGGTTGCTCTCTAATCACTGGCCGACGGATATTACGTCGCTATAGGAGAAATCATGCGTTCCGATCAGGCTGAAATTTTTTTGACTGTACTTGAAGAAGAATCTATTGCTGCTGCCGCAAGGCGCCTGGGCAGAAGCCGTACCACTTTGAGCACGGCTTTGTCGGCAATGGAAGATGAGCTGGGTAGTGATCTCTTTGTTCGATCTGGTAATGACTCCCTGCCAACCGATCTGGCCTGGGCCATTCAGCCGGATTGTCTGCGCTTTCTCAAGGCTTATCGACGTATCCAGGCACGCTGTGACCTGGAAAGGCAAGGTGTGGAAATAGAGCTGAGAATTGCCAGGGATGACAGTTTGCCTGAAGATTTCTGGCGCGAAACCATGCGTAAGCTCAAGGATAAATTTCCTTTGACGGGTATTTCCGTGTATCTGGCACCCCCCCAGGAATTACCGGGACTGGTTGAACATCGTTCGGTGGATCTGGCTCTGGGACTGGCCAGCCAGCAGGAAGAATATGAACAATTGGATTATCAGGAGTTGGGCCAGATTAGTGTGCTCACTGTGGCCGCTGCCTCCCATTCACTTTGCAAAATGGGGCTGGTTTCTTCTGAGGACTTGCAGGCAGAAACCCAGGTGACGCTGGCTTTTATGGAAGGGGAGCAATTGGTTCCCGAAATTCTGGGTAGCGCCAACTACCTGGCTCTCACCCAGTTTGAATTGATTCGTGATGCCGTACTGGAAGGCAGTGGCTGGGCACGTTTACCCCGGCCCCTGATTGCCGAAGCCTTGATGGAAGGACAATTGCGTGTGCTGCGGACTGCTGATGCCAGTCGCTGGCAGCCCTGCTATCTATTACAGGTCAGCGGTCATCTACAGGGGCAGGTAGCCAGTTGGCTTAAACGCCAACTGGTGGATTATCTGTCAGCTACTACTCAGCCTTAACGAGTTTTGCCGAGGCATCCAACTCCTGTGCAGTCTGGTCAGTGAATTTTAACCAAATGACCAGAAAAGCACCAAGAATCACAAATCCCCCAGCAATCCACAGGCCAATGTTGTAGTGACCTGTCCAGGCGGCCAGCATACCGGTCAGGGCCGGAGCAATGACCTGAGCCGAACCATAGGAAAGCGTCATTTTGCCCATCAGTTTGGCGGGTTTGGTGGGGTAAAGGCGCCCGGCCATAGTGAGAACCAGGCTGACGGAACCGATAAAGGTGCCACCAAACAGCAGGGCACTGAGCAGCACCACCGGCAGGCTGGTGTGGATCACTGGCAGGAGTATGCCCCCGATCTGAAGTACCAGAGTGAGCAGCAGGGCATTCAGATAGCCGACCTGACGAGCGACCAGATCCCAGATCATCACTGCAGGCGCTGCGGCCAAACCCACCAAAGCAAAAGAAGTGGGCCCCATGCCTGCCAGGGCAGGCTGTTGTTCAACAAAAGCGACGATAAAAGTTGCGGTAATGACATAACCGTAACCGGCACAAAAATAAGCGGTCAGCATCAGGGCCATAAAACGCTTGGTGGGTGGGCTGTCGGTCAAGGTTGTGCCGCTGGTTGTCAGATTGGCGGTGTCCGGGCGGGGTAACCAGAACCAGGCTGGAATAGCCAGCAGCAGGCCCAGTGCGGATAGCCACAGCCATTGCTCGGCCCAGTTTTGGCTCAGATGCATCATCAGCTCCACGGAAAGGGCCGCGACAACAATCCCCACACCCACTCCGGCAAAGTGAATACCCAGTTCACCCCGATGATGATGACGAATCAACCAATTCAGAATCAAGCCGGAAACAATCAGCATGGAGCCAGCAGAAGACAGGCCGGACAGGAATCGAAGAATGACCCAGAGGGTCAGGTTTTCAGTCAAAGCCATGGCAGCTGTGGTGGTGACAGCCAATACCAGGCCAATACGATAGAGAGTATCCTTGAGCTTGAGATCGGAAATTGAAGCTGCTATCAGAGCACCCGCCATATAGCCCATATAATTGACTGCAGCCAGCCAGCCGCCTGTGGCATCGCCCATCCAGGTTTGTTCCTGCATGACCGGCAACAAGGGTGTGTAAGCAAAACGGGCCACCCCGATGCAGAGGATCTGGCTGAACACGCCCGCCAACAAGACTTTAAGTCGTGGAGATAGAAGCATTTTTTTATCCTTATCAGATTAGACTTCTTAGTCTGCACGTTAACCCAGATCCAGGGTCAGAGAAAGTCAGCAAAATGACTTGCGAGTATTATCTTCAGTTGTTGGCGTCTGAGTGAAGTTTCGGATAATCAAAAATTTGCAGCCGACCACAACCTTCTTTAATGCCCTGCCAGGAATCAATCATCAGTTCCAGATGAGCAAAAGCGGCAGTAGGGTAGTGTCGCGGTGAGGTGGCAGTCAGAAACGCAAGAAGCTCAGTCATGCCGGGGTTGTGCCCGACCAACACAAGGTGTTCGCAGTGATCCGGCTGTTCCTGCAAAAGCATCAACAGGCTATTGAGCGAGGCTTCATAGGCTTCACGCCTTTCCAGGTAACGGGCTGAATCCAGCTGCCAGGCTTCAGCCAGGGGACGGCTGGTCTCCAGGGTTCTTTGTGCACCACTGAAAATCAGCAGGTCAGGGGGTGGCACCGTCTGCTTCAGGCGTTCAGTCAATCCCGGAAGGTCACCGAGCCCACGCTTGTTGAGGGGGCGTTCAAAGTCACTCAAATCGGGGTGGTTCCAGCTGGATTTGGCATGACGGATCAGGGTCAGCTTTTTCACAAAAAACTCCTCAATTAAAACTGGCTTCAATTGCTTTGTGGTGATAAGAATAGCCTTTAATTTTTTGATAGGACAGGAGCAGGCTATGCGTTTTCTGGTCTTGGGAGCCGGAGGAATCGGTTGCTATTATGGTGCACGCTTACAGCAAGCCAACCATGAAGTCGTTTATCTGGCCCGGGGCGAGCATTTGAAAGCCCTTCAGAGCCAAGGTTTGCAGGTTGACCACGAAGCCTTTCAGTTTCAAGGGTCAGTAACGGCAGTGGATGAAGCCACCCTGTTGAACGAATATCAGGTTGGTGATTTTGACTTGTTACTGGTCTGCTTCAAGTCCCAGGCTACAGCCGAGTGGCTTAAGCTTTTTCAGGATTGGCTGAAATCAGGCACCACCCCCTTGCTGTCTTTGCAGAATGGCGTCGACAATGAGCCTTTGCTGGCAGAAGTGGTGGGTCAGGATAGAACCCTGGGTGGTATTGCTTTACGTATTGGTGGCCACCTTGAGGCACCCGGAGTCATCACCGCCAGCGGCCCTGCTCAGGTCGTTATGGGAAGCTGGCCTGAGAGTCAGGGCTGGGCAGCGGCTGTAACCTTTCTTGCTGAGTTGGACAAGGTTTTTCAACAAGCCGGCATTCCCTCGCGGGTAACCGATCGGATTGCTGTCGAATTGTGGCGAAAGTTGATGCTCAATAATGCCGTCAATCCCTTGTCCGCTTTGACCCACCTGGATACCCAGACTTTAAGTCGACACCCCTATTATGGTTCAGTCGTTTATGCCCTGATGCAGGAAACAGCAGCTGTTGCTGCCGGGGAAGGTCTGCCGATCAAGGAGCAGGATGTTGAGGAAATGTATGAGCTGATCTGTAATTTTGATGGCATCAAAACCTCCATGCTGGTGGATCTTGAAAAAGGTCGTCCTCTGGAGTTGGATGGCATCAGTGGCAGCCTGCTCAGGCGGGCAAAAAGGTTGGGACTGAGCCTGCCAGTGACCAGTCTGGTATATGCTTTACTCACGCAGGAATCCTGATCGGGATTGGGCAAGCTGCCCATTTCCTTGTAATATAGGCTTTTTTAACAACAACACATTTAGAGGGTTGAGGGGATGACCGCATTTGGTACTGTTTTTACACCTGAAATGATTATAAGTCGTTATGATGAATCGGGCTGGTCAGCTCCTGAAGTCGTCTCCTCTGATTCTATTAGCCTGCATCCGGGTGCCCATGTCCTGCATTATTCCAGCACCTGCTTTGAAGGTCTGAAAGCCTTTCGTCACCCTGATGGCAGCATCAATATTTTCCGTATGGACAAGAATATCCAGCGTATGGCTCAGAGTTCACATCTACTGAGTTTGCCGGAAATCGATAAAAAACAGCTGGAACAGATGATCGTGCAAATCACGGCACGCTTTGCTGCTGATGTACCCGAACCACCCGGTTCCATGTACATTCGTCCGACCCATATCGGTACGGAGCCTGCCATTGGCAAAGCAGCCGCCCCTTCGACGACTTCGCTCTTGTATGTGCTTTTGTCGCCTGTGGGTGATTACTTCAGTGGTGGCAGCACGGCTTTGCGTTTGCTTTTGAGAGAAGACGGTATGCGTTGTGCCCCGCATATGGGCATGATCAAAAGTGGTGGCAACTATGCCAGCTCTTTGCCTTCCATGATGCAGGCCCGGTCTGAAGTCAAGGCTGACCAGGTTCTCTACTGCCCGGATGGGCAGGTACAGGAAACCGGGGCTGCCAACTTCCTGCTGATTGATGGCAATGAAGTGATTACCCGGGCACTGGATTCAACCTTCCTGCATGGGGTGACCCGTGATTCGGTACTGACTCTGGCTCGGGATCTGGGAATGGATGTTCAGGAACGGGATCTGAGTATTGAGGAACTTCTGGAACGCTCAGCGAAGCCAGAAACCGAAGCAGCGCTGTCTGGAACGGCTGCAGTTCTGGCACCGGTGGGTACGTTGATTTATGAGGGCAAGGAATACACAGTTGGCAGTGGTCAGCCCGGCCCCATGACCAGCAAATTGCGTCAGATGATGAACGACATTCAGTGGGGTCGCAGTGAAGATACCCACGGTTGGTTAACCCGCGTTTAATTCCTGACTGTATGACGCCAGAAAGAGTGGCGCGTATCCGGAGTGTTCTGGATAGGCGCCAACCTGACCTGACGGTGATTACCGACCAAGTCACCAAGCCACATAACATCAGTGCGATTATCCGCAGCTGTGATGCATTTGCTGTACCTGAATGCCATGTTGTCTGGCCTGATGATGAAGGCTTCAAGACCTACCGCAGACGAGCAGCCGGTAGCCAGCACTGGGTGAAAGTAACCACTTACACCTCCATTCAGGAAGGTGTTGCTGACCTCAAGGGGCGTGGCTTTCAGGTGCTGGCGGCCCACCTTTCGGACTCCGCTCAGCCCTATGACCAACTGGACTTTACTCAACCCACTGCCTTTTTAATGGGTGCAGAACTGGAAGGCGTCAGTGATGAAGCCGCCGAGCTGGTCGATGGTCATGTCATCATCCCCATGCAGGGTATGGTGGAGTCCTTGAATGTTTCTGTAGTGGCTGCCTTGCTCTTGAGCGAAGCCTGTCGGCAAAGACGCCAAGCGGGTTTCTTTGATGCACCCCGCTTGCCTGAAGCAGACTACCAGCATCTTTTCTTTGAAGCCTGTTACCCTGACCTGGCAAGACGCTGCCGTGAAAGAAAAGTGGCCTATCCACGCCTGTTGGAAAACGGCGATCTGGAAGATTCGGCCGCCTTTTCTGCAGCCTATAATGCCAGCTCGAATCAATAACGCTCGCGCAGGGGGCTGCGCTCCTACAGCCCGAACAAGCAGCACCCTGCTCCTGGCTATTGCTTCTGATCCGGCTTGCCGGAAAACTTTTTAAAGCTGTCAATCAAATCCATTGGAATGGGGAAGACAATGGTTGAAGCATTCTTGTTGCCCATGTCATTCAGAGTTTGCAGGTAACGCAACTGGATGGCTGCCGGGTTTTTGGACAGAACTTCCGAGGCATCCAGAAGTTTCTGGGAAGCCTGATACTCACCTTCCGCATGAATCACCTTGGCACGTCTTTCACGTTCCGCTTCCGCCTGGCGGGCAATGGCGCGGATCATGCTTTCATCCAGGTCGACATGCTTGAGCTCCACATTGGCCACCTTGATCCCCCAGTCTTCTGTCTGAACATCCAGAATTTCCTGAATGTCATTGTTCAGCCGATCCCTTTCGGAAAGCATTTCATCCAACTCATGCTTACCCAGAACCGAGCGCAAAGTTGTTTGCGCCAATTGGCTGGTGGCGTTGACAAAATTTTCGACATTGATAATGGCTTTTTGTGGGTCCATGACCCGGAAATAAAGCACGGCATTGACCTTGACCGTAACGTTATCCTGGGAAATGACATCCTGCTCCGGTACATCCATGGTGATCACCCGCAGATCCACAACCTCCATTTTTTGCAGGCCGGGAATAATAATCACCAAGCCAGGGCCTTTGACGGATTGAAAACGGCCCAGAAAGAAAACCACCCCGCGTTTGTATTCCGGCAGAATTCGGATGGCTGCTGCAAGAAGCAGGATAAGTAGAGCAATTGGCGCTAAATAACTGTAAATCATGATTTTGGCTCCTTTTTGCTTGTCGTTGCCAGAAACTTGTTTAGGTTGAAGGTTGATCCGTGGCTGTCGGAGTAGAAAGCGGCTCCACCTGTAGGGTTAAACCTTGCATGCGGGATACCCGCAAGTCCTCTCCTTTTTTTACCTGAGCCTGAGGATCGGTCAGTTTTGCAGTCCAGATTTCACCATGAAAGCGTACTCGGCCCTTGTGGGTGAAGTCTTCAAGAGCAATGCAGGATTCACCGGGCACCGCCTCTTCACCAATGGTCGGTCGGCGTTTGCGTAGGCCCATGAAACGGGTTACAGCCCACAGCAGGAAACCTGCTGCAATCAGGGCAACACCCCCGATCAGGGGCAGGGAAACAGCTATATTGGTTGAGTCCATAAGTAGTACCGAGCCAGAAACAAACGCAAGTATCCCCCCGACACCCAGGATGCCGAAGCTGGGAGCAAAAGCCTCGGCAATGATCAGGGCGATCCCGAAGAAAATCAGGGCCAATCCGGCATAGTTAACCGGTAATACCTGAAAAGCATAAAGAGCCAGCAAGAGTGACAAGGTGCCCAGGATGCCGGGAAAAAGGCTGCCGGGATTGGATAGCTCAAAAATCAAGCCATAAAAGCCCAGGATCATTAGAAAATAGGCGACGGTTGGATCGGTGATGATGGAAAGAATCCGGGTGCGCCAGTCAGGTTCATAATCAAGGATCTGGAGGTTGGCAGTAGCCAGTTGACGCTTTGTATCCTCGGCCATGACGACCGCTCGGCCATCCAGAGCGTTCAGCAATTCGCTCCGGTTGTCAGCCATCAAGTCAATAACCTTCATGCTCAGAGCTTCATCAGCAGTCAGGTTATCCGCATCGCGTACCGCTTTTTCAGCCCAGTCGGCATTGCGTCCATGGCGATCAGCCAGGTTGCGAATATAGCTAACGGCATCTTCAAGAACTTTACGTTCCATGGCGGAGGAACCCTGGCGTTGGCTGACTGGTTCTTCGGCTGAGGTTTCTTCATTTTGATTTTGGGTATCTGTTTGATCCGGCTCCTTGTCAGCCTCCTGACCGGGCAAACCACCCCCCATGGATACCGGGGTGGCTGAGCCCAGGTGAGTTGCAGAGGCCATAGCTGCAACATGGCTGCCATAAAGTATATAGGTGCCAGCACTGGCTGCCCTGGCTCCTGCCGGTGCCACCCAGGTGACCACAGGAATATTGCTGTTTAATATTTTGCTGATCAGGTCACGGGTTGAAGAATCCAGACCACCGGGGGTGTCCAGTTGTAAAATCAGCAGCTCGGAGCCTTGTTTTTCAGCTTCACGGAGCCCACTTTCCAGATAATCAACTGTGGCGGGTGTGATGGCTCCTTCCACGTTCAACAGTAGAGCATTGCCCGCAGGGTTTTCAGGTGACGCAACCAAGCTGCTTATCACACTCATCAGACCGATCAACAAGAAACCGGTAAAAAAGGTAAGGCGGAGTTTGCCAAGCATCTGCAGCTCCTTAGTGTCAATCACTACCACCAGTCTAGCTGATCCTCAGCATCTTGCAAGAAGTTAATTGGAGTCGAATCTGGTAGAATTCACCATCTTTTTCTTATATAGGCCAGTATTTCACTATGAAAGCACTGTCATTACAGAACCTTGAAAAAACCTATGCCAACGGTCACCAGGCTCTCAAGGGCATCAGTCTGGATGTTGAAGAGGGCGACTTTTTTGCCTTGCTGGGTCCGAACGGTGCGGGTAAATCAACCACTTTGGGTATTGTTTGTTCCCTGGTTCGCAAGACGGGAGGCCAGGCCCGTATTTTTGGTATTGATATTGATGAAGATTTTCCGCGTGCCAAACAGATGATGGGTGTGGTTCCCCAGGAGTTTAACTTCAGTGTTTTTGAAAAAGTGGAAGATATTGTTCTGACTTCAGCGGGCTATCATGGGATCACCGAAAAGGAAGCCCGTCCACGTGCAGAAAGGCTTTTACGGGACTTGGGCTTGTGGGAAAAACGAGATCAGCAGGCACGCATGTTATCCGGGGGAATGAAACGGCGCCTGATGATTGCCCGGGCACTGGTGCATAATCCTAAGCTACTGATTTTGGATGAGCCCACGGCTGGGGTGGATATTGAGCTGCGCCGTTCCATGTGGACGTTTATGCAGGAGATCAATCGCCAGGGAGTGACCATCATCTTGACGACCCACTATCTAGAAGAAGCAGAAAGCCTGTGTCGCAATATTGCCATTATTGATCAGGGTGAAATCGTCAAAAACACCAGCATGAAAGCCCTTCTGAGTGAGTTGAACAGTGAGACTTTTGTTCTGGATCTGGTGAAGCCGTTGAGCGAAAAGCCCGAGCTTCCTGGTTTTGCCACACGACTCACCGATGGCAATACCCTGGAGGTGGAGGTAATGAAGGGGCAAAGCATCACCCAGATGTTTGCGGCCCTGAAAGATCAGGATATTGAGGTCTTGAGTCTGCGTAATAAAGCTAATCGTCTGGAAGAGTTGTTTGTTTCCCTGGTGGAAAAGACAGCAGCCAGTGAATTCAAAGCTGATGAGCCAAAAGCGGCCAGGGTAGGTGCAGCATGAATATCCGTCTTTACTGGGTTGCTTTTACCACTATTCTGACCAAGGAAGTGCGCCGTTTTACCCGTATTTGGGTGCAGACCCTGCTGCCGCCCGCGATTACGATGGCACTGTACTTTGTTATTTTCGGCAATCTGATTGGCAGTCGGGTTGGTGAGATGGGTGGCTTTAATTATATGCAGTTTATTATGCCCGGCCTCATCATGATGTCCGTCATCACCAACAGCTACACCAATGTGGTGTCTTCTTTTTTCAGTAGCAAGTTCCAGCATTCCATTGAAGAGATACTGGTGTCACCTGTACCCAGCTGGATTATCCTGTCGGGTTATGTACTGGGTGGTGTCACCCGGGGCCTGATGGTGGGCCTGATGGTTACCCTGCTGGCTCTTTTCTTCACTGAAGTGACGGTGCACAATGTTTTTGTGACCATGACTGTGGTCGTGCTGACTGCTGTGCTTTTTGCAATTGGTGGTTTTATCAATGCCCTGTTTGCCCGCAAGTTTGATGATATTGCCATAGTTCCGACCTTTGTATTAACACCTCTGACTTATCTGGGGGGGGTCTTCTATTCGATTCATCTTTTGCCGGATTTTTGGCAGGGTGTCTCCATGCTCAACCCGATTCTGTATATGGTGAATACCTTCCGTTATGGCATTCTGGGAGTATCAGACATTAATCACTGGGCGGCGTTGGGTGCAATTTGTCTGTTTATTCTGGTGCTTTTCAGTCTGGCTTTGTGGTTGCTGGAGCGGGGCAGGGGCATTCGCCAGTAAAACAGAAAGAAGTAGGTTCCCAGGAGCCTACTTCTTGTCATCATCCTTCAATAATTCTTCTTCCAGATCACTGAAGTCAAACTCATCGAGATTATCCAGAGTTTTCTGCAGGGTATCTTCCGGCAGTTCATCATCATCCTGCTCGCTGACTTTTTCTGAGGCAACCAGGGGATCATATTCTTCGGCCTCCTGCTGAGAGGGTTCATCATCCAGGCCTTCAAAGCCTTCCAGACCCTCCAGATCATCCGGGCTTTCACCCAGTGCTTCATCCAGATCTTCCTGGCTCAGAATGTCATCTGACTCTTCCTCATCTTGCTTGGGGTTGATGGGAGCCGGTTCAGGTGTTTTGGGTTGATCCAGGTTGATATCCAGGCAATCACTCAAAGCAGAAATCAACTCTTCCTGACGTTTGCAGAGCTCCTTGGCGGCCGGTGCTTCACTGATGATGTCCTGGGAGCTTTGATTGATGCGGTTGAGCAGCAAAGCGGCTTGTTCTTTGTCAAAGCCGGGGTCTGAATCATCCAGGTCAGTGTCCAGACGCGGTTCCATTGCTTCAGAGGTGTTTCTGGAGTTTTCCAGCTCCTTGATCAAACGTTTTTTTTGTAGTCGCTGGTAAAAAATAATCACCAGCATCAATATGCCCAGTTGTGCCAAAAGCACCACTGCCAAGGGGTATAACACCATGGTAAGCTGTCCTCAAGGGTGTTCGGTGTGCAGCAAGATTTTTTATCCATACATATTAAGCTTCTATACACTTGGGGGCAACCGGCAGGCCTTATAAAATTGCAAACCAGGAGTTATTTTATGCAAGCAATTGATCTGTTGCTGACCAGAAACTCACATCCCAAATTAACCGACCCTATTCCTGCAGGAGCCAGCCTGGAGCGAATTTATCAGGCCGCTCTGCGTGCGCCCGACCATGGCGGGCTAAAACCCTGGCATTTTATTGAGTTTACCGGTGAAGGGCGCACACGCCTGGGTGATGTGTTTGCAAAAGCTGAACTGTCACAGAACCCGGGCGCAGATATTGAAGTCACCAACAAACTCCGCGCCACTCCTCTGCGAGCACCCATGATTATTGCTGTGGTGGCAAAAATCCAGGAGCACCCCAAGGTGCCTGCTAGTGAACAGCTGCTTTCTGCCGGTTGTGCTGCCCATGGTCTGGTGCTGGCTGCAGAAGCAGAAGGCTATGCTGCCATGTGGCGTTCCGGCTGGCTTTGTTTTGACCCTTTCGTCAAAAAAGAGCTGGGTCTTGGAGAAGCCGATGAACTGGTCGGGTTTATTTATTTGGGAAGCCCGCTGGGACGACGTAAGCGTTTGCCTGATTATGATGTGAATGATTTCGTGGAGAAGTGGAGCTGATGCAAACAGTGAATCAGGAGTTTTTGCCGTGGCTAAAGCAGGCCATCCCTCTGACAGAGCACTTGGGGATCAAGGAGTTGCAATGGCGAGACAAAGAATTAATAGCTGACTTGAGTCTGGCACCCCTGGTTAATGACAAGGGTACCGGTTTTGGTGGTGGGATCGCTGGTCTGGCGACTCTGTTGGGTTGGTGTTATGTCACCCTCCTTCTGGATGAGCGCAGTCAGCGCTGCCCCGTTGTGGTCAAAGAATCCAACAACCGATTCACTGCCCCTATCACCAGTGACTTTTCCATGCACTGCTGGTGTGAGGAAGAGAAAGGTCAGGAAAGCTTCCTGGATCGTTATGCCAAAAAGGGTCGTGGCAGCATCCAGCTGCTGGTTGAAGCCCGCCAACAAGGGCAAGCGGCTTTCCACTACCAAGGCACCTATGTTGCCCTGGGTAATTAATTTTCAGTTAAGTGGCTCTATGGCTTGCAAAAATCCCGATAAGCCATTAGTATACGCGCCACTTGTACGGAGGAGTGGCCGAGTGGTCGAAGGCGCACGCCTGGAAAGTGTGTATACGGCAACGTATCGAGGGTTCGAATCCCTCCTCCTCCGCCACAAACAAGATTTAAAGCCCTGATTTCCATGTCAGGGCTTTTTTTATGGCGGAAAGTTTTTCCAGATTATTGCTGTGTTTAAGGCTAAGCGATGCTTCTCCCACTGGCA